>Ga0157364_1002929_pt1 | contig 16322 bp, 12 predicted proteins | sample AttsexASBM2_FD_111476 | JGI IMG/M metagenome (GOLD analysis project Ga0157364, IMG submission 111476) | Fungus gardens microbial communities from leaf cutter ant in Ribeirão Preto, State of São Paulo, Brazil - Atta sexdens ASBM2 | ecosystem: Host-associated > Fungi > Mycelium > Unclassified ...
GAACTAGAGATCGGTGCCTTTTACCAGCTGCCGACCCCCTTTCCCGAACCACACGTGAAACTTTCGCTTCATGCGGCTCTCCGTCAATCTTATTCCCAATTTATTCTTTTGAGTGTTACTTGTCATGATTTTTTTAATTTCATCTGACAAGCTCTGCAAAGTGGTATTATTTTTCTGTTTGCAAGTATCATCATTTTTTCGATGTCGATTTGTCGATTTGTCGATTTGTCGATGGCGGGGGTTCAAATAACTCATTTTTCAGATATGATGCATTTCGACCCTGTAGTTAGAGGAGCACGATGTGCAGGTAAGGTTTAAAAGACTCGCTAGGAATTTTTATAAACTATAACCCCTTAATGTTTTCCAAAAAATAGGGAGATTTTACTTTTAATTTTAGTTCATTCGCCTTATAGCTTGGTCGAAGGAATGAGATTTTGTTAGGGGAAGTTAAGTAAGGTCCGAATTTAGCGTAGGCTTTACTTTTTGTGCCCAGGGTAAATTTTGCGGCTAGTAGTTTAGCAGCTGATTGTTTTAGGATGTTATTAAGTAGGGATACTAGACTTGAATAATTGTGGGCGAATGAGTAGTAGTTAAGAAAGCCTTTGAATACTGCATTATATAGTTGTATTATTTGATCGTGGCTTTTGTGTAACCATAAGAATCTAGGGGCCGGTTTCTTGTTTTGTATGAATCCGTTGTCAGTTAGTATCTTCATCACTCGCTGTAGGGGCGCCGTCATTCTGAGTTGTCGGGAGTTGTATTTTTTGGTTGAGGAGCTAGATGTAACTCTGGTAAACTTTGTAACAAAATTGCTGCTTCTAGATATTTCAACTCCTAGAAATAGAGCCTTGTTTTGGTTAAGGTTTGTTATTTTAGTTTTATCAGGGCTTACTCTAAGGCCTATACCCTCACAATATTCTGTTACTTTTGCAAGTATGTCTTTGGTGTCTTGTAGTTTACCTTTTATTCCGATTATCCAATCGTCTGCATATCTCATGTACGTTAGACGTCTTAAGTTTGGATCTTCAAAATCTATGTAATTATGTGCTCTCGCTTCCACGCTAAGTTTTCTTACTAATTCCAGATTTCCTTTTATTTTGCTCTGGCCTTCTAAGTTTATGGATAAGGGGTTTTTTCTAGGTTTTATTCCCTTTTCAAATTCGACACGTAGTTTTTCTACAAATTGGTCCAATTGATCTAAGAAGACGTTAGCCAAGATAGGACTGATAATGGATCCTTGGGGTGTTCCAACGATATTGTGTTGGTAAACTTTGAATTCGAAATAACCTGCTTTTAGGGCTTTGTTGATATAGTGTGTGAATCTTCTATCTTGAATTCTATGTTCTATTAAGCTCATTAACTTGGCGTGATCAATGGTGTCAAAACATTTGGAGTTATCTCCTTCAATAATCCAGTTCGCTTCTTGGAATTTAGTATAGAAGATTTTAAGTGCACTGTGACAGCTTCTAGCTGGTCTAAATCCGTGGGAGTATTCCGAGAAGTGTGGTTCGTAAATTGCCTCTAGAATCATTCTCAGGGCTTCTTGTACAATCTTGTCTTTAGGGGATCCGATTGAAAGTGGTCTTTTGCCACCTGAGGCTTTGGGGGTTTGTCTTCTTATGCTAGGCGTAAATTCAAATTTACCAGATTTCAGTAGTTGCGATATTTCTAAGATCCATTTCCAGTTTAATCCAACCAATGTTTCTGGTGTAATTTCCGGGGTCATATTACCTGATTTGCTCTTAATGTTGTTATATGCAGTTTCCAGAAGAGCAGGGTTGCTCAAAAGGCTGATTAAGTTTCTGTCTATTATTGGACTTTCGCTTGATCTTTTTCTTAGGGTGTATAGTTTATACGAAACACTGCTTGTTTGCGTAGCACATCTTGTGCTGTATCTTCTAAACATATAAAAAGAATTGACTGTATCACTTCCCTTTCTGGGAGCATTACCCCCCACGTATTTTGATATGATGTGTGTCAAAGCAGGTACTATTGATACTCCGTTACCTTGAGTATGTGGACTTTTAGGTAATCCAACGGTTTCGCTTCCTATTCGTTCATCTCCCTTAGATGCCAAATTCTCATCGTTGTGATCGTTTCTTACGACCTGAGTAGTATTGACTATTTTATTAGCTCTTTGATTCAAAGCGGGTAACAAACTAATTGCCCCATCCCAGAAATGGCAATACCCATAGATAGGGGTCTCTGGATGATTTGATTCAAGCAGTGTAGCCTTCATCATAGGAGAAATAACTTGCGGTTCGTAGTATTGTATCTGGTTTAGTACCCTTGCCGCTTTCGTCTCACATGCTGTGTTCACCATCGGGCTTTCCCCAATAGCTAAGTGAGGTGTTATATCCATGTAATAGTAATGGATAGATCTTAAAGATCCGCGATAGGAAGAGAACGCGTCGCGCACATCAAAATCTATAGATTCACCAGTTTCTGTAATGAAGTCAGAATATTCATAAGGTAGGGTTGAATATCCGCACCGTGATTAATACTAGGTAATAACTGGCAACGAATATCCTCCCTCCGAACTGTACGTGCAAGTTTCCCCGCATACAGCTCTCCATCTTCTAAACAAATGGTATTAGGATTGAGTAGTTCTTAATATATTCAGTTCTATTCTATCATATTTACCTGATTGAATTTTAGTATGACAGTTGTGACAAACAGGCTGTTCAATTGTTGCATAATTTGTGTAAATCCTTTTTCCTATCCTTTTATGTTGTGTTTGACGTGATGCAGTACGACATTATCTATATTACCACATATAATACATTCTTCATCTCAAATGTGGTGAACAGCGAATTATTGAATTGAAAAGGGATAAAAATTAAAATAGTTTCCTAAATTTAAAGTTCTATTTCTACTTAAGCATATAATTTTATTGATCGTTTTTTGTCTTTGACATTGTAATTTATAGTTATTGGGTTTCCATACTTTTTTCATATTTGTTTGGGACTTAAATTTAGTTTTCTGGATAGAGTAAATACAGCTGAAAATTTTAGTATTCAAAGTATATAACTAAATTGATTTCTATTTTCTACTGCAGAATAGTATTCTAAAATTCCTCTGATCACAGCATTAAATCTTAAAATAATATCTTCGGGTTTCATATAGATTCATTTAGTAACGGCTCTGGGTTGAGGTTTATCACCTTTTCAGGCGTATCCTTGTTCAACTAATTTGTTTATCATTAATTTTATTGGTGCTTCTATGATGACTGCCTTTTTTATCCCTTTTGATTTCACTTTGGTAATTTGAGATTCAGTATATCTACGATTTCTTCTGGACACTAGAAAACCTAAGTATTTTACTTTTTCTGATTCTAAGTGTGTGATTTTAGTTTTCTCTTCATTTAGATTTAAGGCTAAGGTGTTATTAAGGTAGTTATGTATCTCTTCCTTTATTTCTTTAGCTAAACTTAGGCTTCCACTTATTCCTAATACTCATTCATCCGCATATCTGTTATAGTAGATTATGGTGGCAGTACTTTTACTTTCATCTCTTAGAACACTTGGACTTTTTTTCATTGAGTTTTTTAAATTTTTTATTATTTTTCTTTGTTCTGGAAATTCTTTAAGATGATCGTTTTTATTTAAAACAGAAATTTCTTTTCGTAAATTTTTATACACTGTATTAGCTTTAGATACTTTTTTATTCCAATTTTTATACTTTTTTATCATAGAATCCATGAATACGTCGAATTCGTGAAGATATATATTTGAAAGTAAAGGAAAAAGTACTCCTCCTTGTGAAACCCCTAAACTAGAATTATTTAATTTACCGTCATTTACGTAGCCAGCTTTTACTAATTTTCAGTATAGATCCATAAGATTTTTATCTTGGATTTGTTTTTTAAGTAAGGAAGCTAGAGTATGGTGATCTATATTATCAAAGTAACCTTTTATGTCCCCTTTAATCATTCATGTGATTCCTTTTCATTTTCTTACTTCATATATCGCTGTGGTAGTGGATCGGTTAGGTCTAAATCCATGAGATGTATTAAGGAATATAGGTTCATATATCGATTCTATCATCATTTTTATCGCCTGTTGTATTATTTTATCCCGAGGTGAAGGAATTCCAAGAGGTATAACTTTACCGTTTGGCTTAGTAATAGATACTCTCAATGAAGGTTTAAATTGGAAATTTCTATCTTTCATTTGATTTATAACTTCTAGAGCCCAGTCTAAAGATATATCTTCAAGAGTTTCCTTATCAGTAGCTACGCTCTTAATAGCAGGGTTGGATTTCAACATTAGATAAGCGGATTTATATATATTTACGTCAAACAATTGTTTATACGAGCATTCAATCTCCCTTTTTATGAAGGGTTTTGTTATTTTGTCTACACCCGTCGAGTAGTATCTACCGGAAAGGTTTGAAAAAATGTTAGAAGACTGTCTCCCTTTTGAGTTATTAGCTCATATTACGGAGACTCCGTTTCCATGTGATATTTTGTTTATTCTATCCCATTCTTTGGTTCCAGCCCGAAGATAGGAGTTACCTCCCTTAGGAAATCCCCAATTCTTATTATTATTGTAATTATCTGTTTTAGGTTCTAAATTATGTCCTACCAGTTGTAGTGAATCTCTAATTGTGACTATAAATACCAACTGATCTTTAGTATGTATAATTAGATGGCTAGTTAAAATTTCCGTATTAGCCAGAGTAGTGTTAACTCGATAAAATCTACATAAAAAAACCCTTACAGATTTAGGTTGATAAATGTTCTTGTGTTGGAAATTAAACACTCAAAATATCTTTGCAAGCATGCTATACTCCCCTAGCCTTTCGGCGTTAGGTAAGCTTGTTCCTTTATTACCCAGCGTCACAGGGTAAACAGCTAAGCTGCAACAATAATAATAATTAGAGGGCGCACACCAATACCATTGATGCATATCACCTCAATTTAAGTAAAGGAAATGTTATAGCTTATAAAGTAAGAAAATTTTAAAAAAAGGATACAAATTATTTAATTTTAAAACACTGCAAATAAGAAATTATAAACCAATTTTATATAACATACTAGAATGCATATAAGGTAAAACCAATTATCTTAATCTAGGTAAAGAAGAAACTTTAATATAAAGAGAATATTTATCTTTAGGCCTTTTTGAGCCTGCGGGGTTAGTAATAAGTAATAGAGCCCTGAATTGTACAATCTAAGTTAAATTTAGCCTTAAAGATACCTCTTAATAATTCAACTTCTTGTAATATAAAATTATTAGTAGATATTATAACACTCTTAGAACCCCATCCACCTTCAATTATATTAAGAAAGGCAATTGACATAGGAGTTAATTAATTAATTATTTAAGATGAAATAAGCCTTTTATTACCATTAAGGTAAAATAATTCATAAAGCCAATTTAAACTAATAATTGTCAAATTATCGAATTAAGAACCTAATAAGTTTTGGGCTTTTATTTGCAGCATTTATAAGGATTGTTTTATATTCCCTAGGCCCGGAAATTTAACCTCTATTATTAAAAAATTCATATAAAAAACAAATAGGCTTTATGTCTACCACTTTGTTTAAATCTAAATTTTGTACCTAGAATATCTTTTTTACTTTTTACAGCTAAGCATCTCCGATAAGACAGCACCCGCACCATCTACTAAAACACTAATAACATCTAAATTATGAGGTCCTATTCTATTAGAAGTTCTAGAAATAATATGGAATTGTCTATAAGTTGGGCAGAAAGATTTAAGACCCAGTTATAAAAATTGGTGAGATTACGTAAATAATCTATTTCGACTGTACATTAAGCAATATATAAAATATATCACCCACAAGTGACCCAGTCTGTTGCAATAAGTGAACAAAAAAAATAAACCACTTACTGACAGTCTTGTACTATATCCGGTATTGAAAAATATAGTATTTTAACTGTTTTCACTTGCATCGCCAAAGGCCGTGTTCTATTACAAAAGCCTTTAAGAATCCTGTCGAAATCTTAGAAAGATAATTATATATTATCTCTCACGACTATTATATATATGTGTTGATTGCTACTGTCCTTCGGTGCTAGCAAGAAGCACTACTACTAACGCAGGAGCAGGGTTGAAAGAACTTGAATATGTATTATCAAGACCTAATTTATATAACATACTAGAATGTATATAAGGTCCATCTATATTTCTTATATTATTAACAGATTGTTTTTTGACGCTCATAAATAGAATATTGGTTTTATGACATTTTAACCTCTTCCTCTATTCATTCCTTGTTGTATAGACATAACAAATTATAAGCCGTCTTTTGTTAAATGAGCCTTTTGTTATATTAATTTAGACACTTTAAAAAAATATAAAAAGGGTCGGGTTTAAAACCATACATAGAGTATTTTTAAAAAAACGGAATAATTTTAAGTTGAATATTTGAAAATTTATCTACAGTAAAATTAACACAGTTTCCTTCTTTCGGGTATATTGAACAGAGCCACAATCAAAGGATCCATATTTTACTAAACTTAGTATTAACTTTTCATCTCTGGTTTGTTGTGTGATTATAAACCTTAACCCTAAACAGAAGTGAATTTGAGATATTTTAGTTTTACCGCAAAAAAAAACCATCACCTTATGTAATTACTAAAAGCCAGTTAGGGTCCTTCACTGTTTTATCCTTTACTATAGGTCTAACTACGGGAACTATCTCATGTTACAAAATTTAAATTATCCGGTAAGCCTAAGTTAGATGATGCTTTAATGCTGATAATATTTTTTATACCTTTCGAAGGCTTATCAATTAAACTTATTACTCTCTTAAACAATAAAAAATCAGCTTGTTTTTTGTTATAAGTGGATACAGATTAAAATGAGAACCTCTATTATTACGGGAAGATATTTGAAAGAATTAACAATGTAAATACAAGTGTTCATATATTTCACCTACACTAAAAAAACTTTTTATTTCATGTAATATTTTAAGATCATTTTTATGGATATTTATTTGGAAAGCTCTATACCTATGTTTTTCATTGAAAGTTTTATTTTTGGTAAATAAAATTGTAAAATTAGCTTCAGCATCTGAAAAGCCAGTAATATATTGAGGATTTAGTTGATTAGAAATCAAATGATTAAGAGTAGTGTATGATCTTTTACCAGTCGGCAAAGTTTTTGTAAATAAGGTTTTAGTAGTTTTAAAATTTGAAGGATTACATAAACATATTTTGTAATTTAGATTAGGTATAAAATAAGGTGATACTATAGTTTGGAACCTTTTTACTGATTCTTTAGATATAACTATTACAAATCTATTTTTCACTTGTTTTTTTATAACACCCTGCGGGGTATCTAATTCAAAACGATAGTTTAATATTTGACACAATTTAGTAATATCTTTTTCTTCTAAATTTTTAGTCATATATAACTCTATACATCCGTTTAAGTACGTAGCATTTGACATACTAAAAACGGCTAGAGCTAATGGGGTTAAATATTTAGAATCTAAATTATTAAAACTTTTCTTTCCCTTATTATAAAACATTTTATGTATCCAAGTAAAACTTCTAAAGGTAAAGGTATTAAATTCATAACCATAATATATTTTTCCTTCTTTAGTGTGACTTTTTATAGTATATTGTCTGGGCTGAAGATTACTTGTGTAACCTCTATTATATAAAAATTTATATAACCATTGAACATAATCAAGATTAGTTTCTCTAACCACTAGCATACTTCCTTCCACCAATCTTTTAATTTGACCATTACCTAGTAAAGATCCATATATTACTGACAAAGTATCTAAATTATGGGGACCAATTCTATTTCTTGCCTTTACTTTATGATGAAATTCCCTTTTTTGTATGAGTATTATAGGGCAGGGTTGGACACAATGATAGTTGGAAAAGGAGATGGGAATAGGAGTGGTTGAATCTTTATTAGGTAGAACAGGTTTAATTGGAGAAATATTTGTATCTTCATTGAGTTTTATATTTCTTCCTTTATTCATACCCGCAGGTATCTCAATAATTTTATTTAAACCTTGTTCAGTTAAATGAGATTTGGATTTTACTAAGAAGAACACAATACAAAAATCAATAAATTCTTTATTTTTACTACAAAGTAAACCTATGTTTTTTAAAAAAAGGCACCCCCCGCAGGCTCCTTTTGTAACTGAAAAACTTACACTATTCTGATTAGACCTAATATTTATATTTCCACAGTCAAAATAACTTAAAAAATATTCAATTAATTTTGCATCTCGTTTGTGTTGAACAACACTATAACTAAGTTGAGTTTGATAACCAACATTATAAGATTTAGATTTGTGAACAGATACAAAGAAACATCCTTCTGCTTCAGTAAAACCTGTTAAACAGTAAGGACTTGGAATCGTAGCAAAATTTGCGTCTGTAGTACAAGAGGCTTTATAAGTTATATCTGGAAAACTTTCTATCAGTGTTTCAGTTAAAACTAGATTCATTGCAGCTCTAATAGATACAATTTCTTGTAAACCTTCTATTGTAAGATGCTTTTTTTGATTAATAAGCTCAACTGCTGATTTTAATAAATTAAAGTCTCCACATTTTGTAGGGATTAATAGGTATTGGGTAAAATACGGTATTAATAATTCCTTTAAATCCTTTACACTTGCAACGGTATAAATTATTTGCCTATTGGATTTTCTAATATTAAGACTACCTAATCCAAAGAAAGATTTGATTTGGGATAAAATACTAGCATCCTTTTTGTGTAGTTCTATATTAAAAGTTGGAATTACCCACCAACCATTTTTACAATCTTTATTTCTATAGATTGATATTCTAAAACAAGCTTCACCATCAGATAAACCGAACCCAGTTATATAATAAGGGTCCATTGGTAATTTACAAGATGTAGATAAATACTCTTTATGTATATTACTTTGTCTGTAGCAAATTCTAACACCTTCTCCTGATATTTTAGGATTATTTGATTGAGCCTTTCCCATTACAGATCCAATAATTACAGATATGACATCATTATTATGAGGACCTATTCTATTCATCCCTCTAACATTAGTATTAAAACTTCTTTTGTGTATTTTTTTTATAAAATAAGTTGAAGGGCTACCTAATTTAAACGCCTATCTATTATTCTACCAGTATTCATACAAGATTTTATTTTTCTTATTTTATTTAACCCATCTAAAGCTTTATTATTTATTAATTCTATAACTTTTTTAAAAAAATCTGCTTGTTTTTGTGTAATTAGAGGATATTTAACAAAATGAGAAATTATTTTATTAGTTAAATCATGGATAGAAGCAACTCTATATTGTACACTATATTTAACCATTTTTGAAATATTTCCTACATCGCCTAAAGAAGTTTTAATTAATTTTAAAATAGCTAAATCCTTTTCATGTAAATTGATAGAGAATCTTGCTTTAACTGTTCAACCTAATTTATAATTTTTATCCCTCAAATTCAAAATCATAAATGACCCTTCGGCATCTGTAAATCCTGTTATAAAATTATTATCTAATTTTAAATCTTTAATTTCTTGAGAAATAGTCAAGGTAGAATATAAATTTAAAATATGTGGACCTATTCTATTTTTAGATTTTATATTACTTATGTGCTTTGATTTTGGATGGAAAAGTTAAATAAATTCCTTTGTTGAATATAATCTAATCTACTATTTATATCTCATTTAGATCTAAAATTTAGATTGTTATTATCCATTTTTGTAGTATAATTAGGGATACTTTGATAACACGTATTATTTTTTTGACCAATTAAATTTAAATTGGTGTCTTTCATTTTATTTTTATATATAATTTTAGGCCACCTAAAAAAGAAACCTACTACTTTAATTGTTAATGTTGGTGAAATTACTTCCTTTAATTCTCTATACTTAGAGTTACTAATGTTAGAGAAAAGTTGGACTATATCATCATCCCTATCTGGGGTCAGTGCAGTGGTGTGCACGAGAGATTAGGTGGATGTTTCGCGTATAGTCTCTGAGGATACTACTTTTGCGGATATGCAATTTGGCTTCCTGCTGATTGTCTATTTTAAACCCCACCTTCTTCGTATGCTCCCTCATAAGAGCTGTCGCGGGATAGTTTAGTAGTCACGCTACTATAACGTTATCTCTAGGGTTTTTACGCTTACTTATTTTTATTTAAACGTACCTAGAAGCATTAAGAGTTTCCAGCATATAGCGAAATTATTCAATTAGCCTTTTAGCTAAAGGGGACGAAGTTTGTCTATATATTTATAGCTTAGATAACATTGTTTGGATACAGTGCGTAGTAACAATAGAACCCATCGAAATAAGGGCATAGACTTAGCAGCAAATTTAATCATAGTTTTACCTTAATGTCATTGGATTGTACTAAACAGTAAAAACAGTAAAGTAGCATGGCAGCCTAAAGCCTTAAATGTGAAAGCTTATTTTTTATTTTAAAAAAATCCGGTCTTATTCCAATAAGCTAGTCCCTATCTCAATAAGGTAAATATATAGGATTTAAATATTGTAGTAAATCTGTATTAATAACCTTTGTATATCTATTTTCACCTGTATATTTGACACTAACTTTATAAAATAATTTGTGCAATGTAGTTAAAGCAGGGTAACTACGAGTCATTATTTGATTGAAAGGCCTTTTCGTAAAACCAAATTAAAGAATGGGACTTTACCACAGTAGGAACTAAGTGTAAGATAAACGTGCCATATATATTCAAATCGCTTAATAGTTTGAGTAAATACAAAGTACGGTGGTTACAGAGGTTATCGAATAAGGAGCTTTTTATTTGTAACGCCTAGAAGATGGCCTACTAATTGTGATATGCCCATATTGTTAAGGGCAAATACTGTTATATTCCGTGAATGCTTATTAAGTCTAATGTTGTTGCTTGATCCTGTTACACCAAAAGGTACTACTTAAACTTCAGTAGATCTAGATACAATCTTACTGATAGGTGTAACGAAGTTAGTCAAAGTTGTTATAGCTAAATCATAGTATAGATCAGGTTTATCCATTAAATATAATAATAGGGTCAGCCATAATTAAGAACTGCCCTCCGAACCGTACGTGATAGTTTCCCATCATACGGCTCTCTATCTGAATAATCCGGAAATATGTTGTATAGTTTAGCCTCGTAAATTATAAATTAGTTTCAATTCACAGTGGAGCAGTTTTCCAGAATGCAGACACTTGTGGTGATAGTGACAAAGAGGCCGGATAAGCAAATATTAATACCCATAGGTGTGTTACCTAATCTCATTTTGTATCTCACCTCTTTAACAGATCTTAATTGGTGCTTTATACAGCAGCCTATTATTGGAACCGTAAATAAGGCAAGAGTTAAAAAGGTTGGAAATAGTAACTTTGGAAGCTCAAATCCCCACCAATAATTAATCCACATTTTCGCCAACTTTATTAGTGAAGGTAGCAAAGGACCAAATTTTATGAAAACAGCTCTCATAGTTCTAATTTTGTGTTTTAAGGCTAGAGTAAGCGCGCATGATGCTTTAAAATCTCACATGCATCTATAAAGCACATAATAATTACTTGCAAAGCTATAAAACTCGATCGTAAATAAATTATACTATTATAAAAGGCAATAATATTATTATGATCAAGATTAACTCTAGCTGTAGGACTTCCGTTCACTTTGACGCTTAATAAATTTTTGTAGTAAACTTTTTGTAGTAAGATCGATTATAAAACAGGGCTTCTTATACCTGGCTACTGTTCTTTTAAGTTTGTTAGATGTTTTAGATCTTTTACAAGAGGCACCCAGGAACGTGAATGGTTTAGTTGTGCTAGTGACTATGGTCTTCACGTCATTTAAAACGAGCTTTATTAATACATCTTTTACGTGTCTTTTGATTTTGACAGCGTCTTCATGAGAACCTGAAATTAGAATGATAAAATCATCAGCATATCTAACTTACATAAGCCTATTTAATTTAGGGTATCACCCCTCAACAGCCTTATGAGGTTACCTACCTCCGACTTAATAGCTTGCTCCTTAGAAAACTGGTTTGTTCCTAATAGAGGCTTTATAGCTAAACCTGACTCGAAGTTGAGTTTATACTTTACGAGGAATTTGTCTAGTTTATCCAGTACTAGATTAGCTAGGATAGGACTAGCCATGTTACCTTGTGGTCTTCCTTTGCTGACTTGGCTAATAACTCCTGTGGTTGTATTGAGGGTACCACATGTAAGCATTTTATTTAGGAGTCTTAGCGTGTGTTCACATTGAATTTTATCAGAGATAGACTCAAAATTGGTCCCGTGGGGAATTTGTTCAAAGCATTTAGTAAAGTCCCCTTAATAATTAATGAGTATTTATCCCCGTTAAGAAATAATTGTTTGAGAGCGGTATTGATCGATCTGTTTGGTATGAAACCATGGCTAGAGTCCTCGAAGGTTGGATCTCAGATGCTGCTCAATATCATTTCGAAAGCCTTTTGTACTATCTTCTATCTAGGGCTGTTATTTCCTAATGTTATTATCTTACCTTTAGTTTTGGTAATCTCAAGGATTCTAACTTTATTAAAAATATAAGTACCGTTCTCGATCTGTCTAGCCGTTTTGTATAATCAGTCGAGGTTGATACCGTCGAGAGTTTTAGGTGTTGCTCCAGGAGTTATAATACCTGCTTTACCCTTGTTGCTAAGGGTATTATTATGCGTATTCATAGCAAGCAATTAAGAAAAATGGATTTGCTAGAACCTTGATAACATTTCTATAGTGTCCCCGATATTCTATACATTTCCCTAGTTCCCTCTCTAGTAAAACCTTAAAATAAACAATTTACAATTAGACGGCTCCAATACGTATAATTTGTTAAGTTAATTAAAAGATCGGAAACACATCAGACTACCCCCCTTCACTGGGATCCCAGCTACTACGAAGGTTCTGTCTCCGCATACACCGCGGTTCATATCTTTAAAACTTAATGCATCGTCGTAGGTAGAGGCGGTTCGATCCCGTGGTTGCAAGCTTCCTGCGTTGGAATGAGAACTTAGACCCTCGCATACTTGTTTTGTTTGTCAATATATTGGTGACAATTTCCTTTCGAAGAACCTATGACGCTTAGACTATCATCATAAGCAATTAAGAAATCAGTAGCCCAGCAATACAGTGATTGCAATATTCTGCTTAAGACTACAGGGCCTTCAGTTTCCTGTCTGTATGTAATCGAGTTCGTTATCCTAGTCATATTCTCCCCACTAACTCAAATATAAACCAAGGGCAGTCATGGACTAATTGAGCATTCAGTAACAGCTATACCCGAATCAGTCTTTTTAGGATATGAAAGGGCGTTACTTGGTGGCAAGCAATTGAATCATACGAATCAACTCCGATTTGCTTGGGGTTTAACCCTTTCGGAAGCTGCCTCACACGGCGCACATCTAAATGAAGGGAAAGCTATAGCTATTAAAATTAAAGCTGGTGTTATTGTCCAAACTAATTCTAATACTGTACCATGTGTTAAATATTTATGTGCTATAGCATTTTTACTTGAATCAAAGTAATATACAATACTAAATAATACCCAAAATACAGCTAAAGATATAACTATTAAATAGAAACCTATGGTATTGTGTAATGTAACTATTCCTGTAAATCCAGGTGCAGCACTATCTTGAAAACCTAATTGCCATGGTTGAGCAGCATCATTGTAGATAGTTGAAATTAAATGAGTTAATTTAGCTAAATTCATCATCTATAAAATAAAATAATTTTTTTTATTATTGTCTTAATTTACTGGTTTAGATTTAATTTACTTTTTATTTTTTGTTTGTTTTATTTTTTGTTTACTTCTAAAAACAAGGTAAATTTGCCAGATATAAAGGTGGGCTAAAACTGAACATGAGCAGTCCAGAGCAGAGCAGTCCAGAGCAGACATGATCCATAAATTAAAAAAATTTTGTACACCCTGAAATTAAGGCCTAATCTGGCAATAAATTAATTTGTTCTAAACTTAAACGCAATTGTAACTCAATTACTATGCATCCTAAGACTTATCTTAATTTAATTCTTGCTGTTATTTTAAAACCAAGCAATCACACGGTTTATTAGGTTTTATTTTGTTATATACAATTGTCTTATTAATAAGTAAATTCCTAATACTTATATTTATCTTATTAATGACTATTTAAATATATAACTAGCTCTCTGCTTTAATTTAGTTAAAAACAACATCATCTTGTAATCTTGTAATGCTGCTTCATTTTAAATTAAAAAATACTGCATCAGATCAGCAGCAGATTTGCTAAACCTTTGATGCATCCCTTCTACTTTAGCTTAATAAAACTAATCTAGATTAGAAATGTCTTATATTATTATAATCGGGTATATACTGATTGTTAAATATAAAGTATAAACTAATTTTAATTAATTTTGCTGGAAACTTATAAATATAAACAATCCTATAAATATATACAATATTATTATGCAATAAAGCAAAGCTTCGTTAATGATTAAATTAACTACACATTTAAGTTTATTATTAATAATTACTAGGGGGTTATTGTTTTCCTCGTTACATTTTTAGTTTTTAGAAACTTGGAAAAAGTCTGCTACTTCTTGTATATTAATTGGATAATAATTAGATTAACTTTTTTATTGACCTACTAGAGGAAAGATTTTAAATTTTACAAAACTGCCTCTTGTTCGGCTATCCTTAACCACAGGAGTATAAGCAAAAAGCTGTTTAATATATAAATCTAACTGTTCAATTGCTAGTTTATTTTGAACACCTTTATCTTTAATTTAAATCCAATCATGAATTATTTATAAAAAAGACTCGCAAATAATTTTACCTTCAAGGGTTAAATGTTTTCCACTCAATTTTTATTAATGCAAGTGTTTTTCAATCTTTAAAACTATTAACTTGTTTTACTTAAGAAAGTTAAGTTTACCAAGAAAGGTATAAATATTTTATTGATATAATTTATATGTGATATTCTAATAAAGCACATTTGGTAGGATAGACTTTTATCATTTAATTGAACAGGTTTTTATAATTCTTTAAGGTTTTCATATCATTTGGAATTAAACTCTAAAGAAATTAGAAACTTCCTCGACTAGTCTTTCCTTTATTGAACAGGTTGGGGCTTGTATAGAAGTAAGGCCTATTTCAAAGTGTTGATGAAGAAGTTTTAGAAAGCAACTCATCAAAAAAAAAATAAATAAAGGGTTAAATTAAAAAAAAATAAAACCTAGAAGCCACTAGGTAGTAACAATCCAATTTGGGTTATTGATTAAAGTTAACTCTATTTTTTATTCATAGTTTAAATTTAATTTTTTATATTGAACAACTAGGTCTAGTTTACCTTCTCTATATTGAAAATATATTATATAAAATAGGCTTATCTCCAAGCTAGATAATTTAATTGTTTAGTTGTATTTTATTTAAAGAAAGGCTGTAAAATTTACTGATTATCTTTAATAGTTAATCCAAACAAGAAGAAGAAGCCCATGCTAATCTATTTGGAGCTTTTTCTGGTATAATACCTTCAGTGTTTTTAAGGTAAATATTACCAATACCTACGTCGTATTTCTAATGTAGACTAATAATGGTCTATCTTTTATAGGCATTTCAATTCTAAATTTAAATTTTAATATAAAAATACTTCTGGAGTCAATTAAAAAGCAACTTAGATTCCCATCACCTCTTAAAATTTAATTAAAATCATAGTCACTCACCATATCTCTACTGTCTGGACCATTAAACCCAGGAGTTAGAGTAGAAGTGTGACACATTCTAACTTTATTTAAAAAAATTTTCCCTCCATATGATGAAAGGTTATAGTTTAGGGGGGAGGGGGTTTTATACGTTGCTAGCTAATTTACTACAAATTTATTGAAGTATTTTAATTTCTATCTGTAGCTATATCGAATAGAGTGTTTTCTACTAGACCTATAAATGGTACTAAAAATAAGAACCAGGCAAAATAGAATCCTGTAGCTATTTGACCTATAGTTACATAAGGCTCTTCAGGATGTTGTGATCCAATCCACATTAATATTAAGAAATCTACTACTAAAAACCAGAAGGCAATTTTCATAGTTGGTCTGAATGTAGAACCTCTAACTCTAGATAAATCTGTTAAAGGTAAAACTAATAATATTAATAAAGACGCAAACATTGCTATAACTCCTAATAGTTTATTTGGTATTGATCTTAATATTGCATAGAAAGGTAACAGATCTATTTTTATATTATTTATATTTAGAGCAGTCTATTTTGTAAAGCATATCTTTATGCATAAACTGTGATATTTGATCTCTAATCAAACCCATACTTTCTTCCCATACATATATTCTTGGTCCTTTAGAATGTTTATGAATAGAA
>Ga0157364_1002930_pt1 | contig 16317 bp, 16 predicted proteins | sample AttsexASBM2_FD_111476 | JGI IMG/M metagenome (GOLD analysis project Ga0157364, IMG submission 111476) | Fungus gardens microbial communities from leaf cutter ant in Ribeirão Preto, State of São Paulo, Brazil - Atta sexdens ASBM2 | ecosystem: Host-associated > Fungi > Mycelium > Unclassified ...
AGTATCTACACTATATATACTAGTAGCAAAGAGTAAAACAAGGAAACCGTATACAGTACATGAGGCATATGCAATGAAGAGATCATCAGGATAAAGCAAGGTTGTAGCACCTACTACATGAAGCGCTGACTGAGACTACTATGGTGCAGCCAATCGTGTCATTATACCCTTTGCCCTTCTCTATGCTGTCTCCAGGAGGCATTGACCGTAACATTCTCCTATCTAATCTTCTACTCCTATTTCTGCTCCTTCTTTGTTAACTCATGTAATGGCCTCACTATCCTTGAAAATCCTTCTATAAAACTTCTGTAATAATTAGCTAGCAAGAACTTTTGTACATCTTTAACCAAATTAGTGGTATTAGATCTGGATAGAAAGATGAAAATAGAGATAGATGCATCAGTTACTTAATGAGACTAAGAGAAATTAGAAGATACATGATAAGGAGATATTAGCAGTGATTAGGAGATTAGAGAATTGGAGGCATTTGTTAGAAGGTGCTAAATTCAAGTTTAAGATCTGGACAGACCATAAAAATTTAGAATATTTCATAAAAGCATAGAAGTTGAATTGGAGGCAAGCTAGATGGGCATTATACTTGTTTAGATTTAATTTCACTTTAAAGCATATGTTGAGAGTGAGAATAGAAAAAACAAATGAGTTAAGTAGGAAGCCAGATTAGAAATTGGAAATAGAAAATAGTAATAAAAATCAAAAGTTGATAAAGAAAGAGTAGGTATGAGGAATGATAGAGGTAGTAGTAGAGTGACCAGAAACAGAATTGACAGAAAAAATAAAAAGAACAAGAGGAAAGAATAAAAAAGTAGTAAAAGTAGTGGAAGAAATAAAGAAGGCAAGAGTAAGAAATTTAAGAGGTGATGAATGGGAAATTAAAAAAAACTTAGTATTGAAGGAAGGATATACTGAAGGATGAAGAGTTGAGAGTAGAGATAATCTGGTTATATTATGATGTACCAGTAGCAAGACATAGGGGAAGATAGAAAACAACAGAGTTGGTGACAAGAAATTACTGGTGGCTAGAGATTACAAAAAATGTTGAAAAATATATAGATAAATGTGATTTATATCAAAGGATAAAGAATAGAACAGAAGTGCTAGCAGGAAAGTTAATGATGAATGAAGTACTAGAGAAGATGTAGACACACTTAATGGTGGACTTTATTACTAAGTTGTCATTGGTAGCAGGAAAAGATGTTATTGGTGGTATGTGATAGGTTGTTAAAAATGGCACATTTTGTGGCAATGATAGAAGAAACATTGGCAGAGGATTTAGCAAGATTGTTTAGAGATAATATGTGGAAGTTTCATGGATTGCCAGAGAATATGATTAGTGATAGAGAACCACAGTTTGTGGTGGAGTTGACAAAAGAGTTGAATAAGATGTTAGGAATAGAAGTAAGGTTGTTGATGGCATTCTACCCACAAACAGATGAGCAAACAGAACAGATGAACCAAGAGTTGGAATAATACTTGAGGTTCTTTACAGAATATAAATAGAGAGATTGGCTGAAGTGATCAGTAACAGTAGAATTTGTGGTGAATAACAAGGTTCATGTAGCAATAAGGGTATTGTCTTTCATGGCAAATTATAGAAGGGAATTAAGGATGAGAACAGATATTAGAAGAAAAGAAAAAGTAGAGAAAACAATAGAGTTTGTAGAAAGGATGAGAAAGATATAAGAGGAAGCAGTAGCAGCATTGAAGAAGACATAAGAAGAGATGAAGAGGCAAGCAGACAAAGAAAGATGGAAGAATGGAAGAAAGGAGATAAAAGAATGCTGAGTACAAAAGACTTAGTATTCAAAAAAAGACTAGTTAAAAAGTTGACAGAGAGATATGTGGAACCTTATGTGATAAAAGAAGTAGTATCAAAGAATACAGTGAAACTGAAGCTACCAGCCTTTATAAGAATTTATCTGGTAGTGAATATTAGTAGAATTGTAAAGTATAGAGAACCAGTAAAGAGGTAAAGAGTAGAGAAATCAAAACTAGTAGAAGTTGATAGAGTAGAAGAATGGAAAGTGGGGAGAAATTTAAATAAAAGAAAAGTGAGAGGAGTGATAAAGTACTTGGTGTGTTGGAAGTGGTTTACTATAGAAAATAATATATGGGAAAAGAAGAAAAACTTGGAAAATGCAAAAAAATTAGTAGAAAAATTTAAGGGGAGAATAGAAGTGGAAGTTAGGTAACAAGAAAGGTTAAACAAAGTATGGAAAGTAAAGTTGAATCTGAATATAAAGAAATTTAGTAGGAGTAAGTTGCCAGAAAAGTATACTGCAAAGATGTTGTTTAAATTGAATGATAGAAAATTCAAAAATAAATATTTAAAGAAGTTAAAGAGGAACTGGCAAAGATGAAAGTCAGTTTTTTCAGAAGAGAAACCTTAAAGAGGAGGTAATGTCAGAGTTACAAACTATAGACTTTATTTTATTTTCTCATTTTATTTTTTCTTTTATATTATTTTATATATTATTTAATTTTATACTTAGGGTTAAGATTTTAGCATGACATTAATGTCACTGTTATAACTATTACATAATTATGTGATACAGAGAAAATTGTAGAAGGTTCTGGAACAAATATTATTATATAGCATAGCAATAATATGTTGGTCTTATAAAAAGCATATGTATTTTAGGGCAGGGTAGCTGTAGTATGCACACAGACTATAATCTGTGGTATATAAGGTAGACTAGTTTGTACTTAGAACTCTATTGAGTTTTTTTGTGTTACTTTCTTCTACTCTTATACAAGATTTTAAATCATAACAAGTATAGACCATTAGCTAAGTATATATAAGATAGACACTTTGTACTTAGAACTCTATTGAGTTCTCTTATATTAACCCTAATACAAGGTTCTTTTATTGACTTAACACTTTGAATCTTTAATTGTAACAATTGGCCTATTTTGAGCTGAGTTATATAATTGATAAAGTGCTTGCCACAGATTGTCTAATTTGTTGTAAAACTGATTATTGAATTTGATGGCTTTTATAGCTGGTAATTTTTACTTTATTATCTAATTCATAAGATTCCATGGTCTCTTGTTGGTTGAAGTGATTTCTTGAATTCTATTGTTAAAAAATAACTATTTTAACTGATTTCTTATATGTGATCTAGTTGCATTATTTTTTGGACTGTTGGTAAATTAATAAGTTTCTGTTACAGTCTTTATTTTACCATTCTTTGAATTGTTTAGTGATATTGATGAGTTTAGAATATTTATTCCAAATTTCTGTTCTTTCTTGTTATTCTTAACAATAGTTTGTTTTCTTTCTTGAATATATTCTTCTTTGATAGTTACTAAAACTGATAAAAAAACATAATTAGAAGGATTTTGTAGCTTAGGCAATATATAATAATTATTGAATTCCTCCAACTCAGCACAGATAAACATAAGATCTATAACTAAGTTTGAGTCTTGAAAATTATTGGTATATCAAGTAGGTATTGGATCAATAGGTATGGATAGATCTAGATTAAGACTATCAGCAATTTTATGAAGAATATTAGTATATATTGAATGATATGAATATGATGGGTTCTAATTACTGTCTCTAATGTTAAAGTTATCTGTTATTATCAAGATATTGTTCAGGTTAATCTTAGTATTCTTTAGATACTTTAAGATATTTATCTGAGTAAACATTAAGAAAAAAACACAGAATACTCTGATTAAAGAAAGAAATAAGATTCATGTTCTAATGATTAAATATGTTCTTAATGAAAAGTGTAACTTGACTAATTTATTGTTAATGTAAGTGATAACTATTGTTCTAGAATCTTCTATATTCTTCTGTAACACATGATTGTGACAGTTTGTGACAGTCACACTAACCCCTATCCCTAAGTCTAAAATAAGAAAATAAATAAAAATAAAAATAAAAATATGAAATGAAATGAAAATGACTATTCAAGAGTTATTTATCCTGATCATAATTGTCAGAATCAAAAACAATGGACTTTGTTTATTTTCAATGAATGTAATTCCTGTAAATATAGTTCAGAAAAGGTGATGAAAGACTTCTATAAAATCTTCACTGTTTTCAGATAAAGAGCTAGAAATTTGATGAATAATAAACCAAGGCAGCTTTGAATAAAGATAATGTTAAAGTTTTTGCTTTTCCCTCAAATAGTATCTGTGAGTAGTTTGTTTTTTTGAACATTCTGTGAAAAAATTTTAAGAGATTTTAAAATCATTGTTTATAAATAAGTAAATTGAGTTAGCTTTAACTCAAAGTTCTTGGGTTTTCTTTTCATACTATTATCAGTTGAACCTATGCTTTGAAAATATTGCTATCAGCTTAATATTCACCTTTGCAGTTAATACATTTGAATAAATAAGAGCATGGTTCTCCTTTCTTGGTTTTAAGTTTAGAAGAGTTAGTTTTAAAGTTAGCTTTGTAATACCAAGCCATATCTCTATAATGTTTAATTTTGTGAAGGCTATTGCACTTTTGATATTTGGTGCTATGAGTACAGTAGACAAATACAGTATACCTCTATTTACAGCAATGTTTGTATTGAAGAATATTGGGATTTATGTTAGTTCTCTAAATAATTATAATATAGTATCCTATATTAAAGTATCTGTTAATTAAACTCTTGGCTTTAGTACCATTTTATGAGTTTTAAATGTTGATTCAAATGATAGCTATATTCAATCATTTCTTTCTCTCTTATCTCCATCTTATATAGTAGTACCTGTAAGAGAAGTTGCAAATAAACACTATTATTTTTCTTCTGCATCTATTACAAACTTTACAATGACTAGTATTCCTTCCAACTTAGAGATGGACATTGATATTGACATGAATAGAGGGTATTCAGCCCTCTTCAGCAAATATAGCTCGAGAAGTTTCTCTATTTCATCAAGCACCTCATCTATTCCATACTATCAGTATATGGAAATCAATAATGATCTTTCTGAAGAGGTCTCTAAAGAACCAATCAACAGTTTCCAACTATCCTATGCAGAACAAGCAGAGGTGAATAGGTCAGTCAAACTAGTAGCTGACAAGGAATCAGCTAGCAATAGCCAATGTGTATGCAACAAGATACCTGTTTTCAAGAAGGCATCCAAACCTCAAGGTAAAGATAAGAGCAAGCAAATTGAAGAAGCTAACCTGAGTCCTTCTGAAAATGTGTTGAACACACAACTTCTATATGACATAAATTAGGCTACAATATCAGACATCTGGAATGGTAACTTTCATTCCATCTCTTTACATAGTTCAATGGAGCATCTTGTATTGGATACTATCAATATTAGGGAATTTCTTTGTTGTATGATGAAATATATACTCAAAAAAAAAAGGTTGAGAGAGGTAAAGCTAATGATGTCAATAATTTCAAAGATATTGGTGAAGCAGCCTGGGGCTTCATTTCATCTCTTTATGAGTCAGGGTAGGATAAACTCATTGCTAATAACAACAAACACAAATCTTCAAAGTAAAAAAATCAAAAACATTCAAAAAATTATCTGGGAGGAGAACAAGTCCAAACCTTGTTTAAATATGACTATGAAGAGACCTTCTAGGAAACAGATCATTGTTCCTATGAATAATGAGAACAAATCACAGTTTATAAAGGATTCAAGTTCTCATATTGCTAATATCAACAGGGTGTTGAAAAGTATCAAGTCTGAGATCATTGCTAATTTTGTGAGAGTGGAGAATTCTGGCATTGTCATAACCACTAATAAAGTAGCTGCTCCTTTAAACCTCCAGATGATTGAATGATATGTCAAGAATGTCAGCTCCATTGAAGTGGATAAGGTTGAAGCTCCAAAACTGCCTCAATCTAAACTATACCTCAAGATATTAAGTATTACTTATCTTTGCAAAAACTCAAATATACTTATTTCAGCTGATGTTGTTGAGAAGATTATAAAGGACAATTATATATTCAATAATCACATCCAGACCAAGAGTCATCAAAGTCTCCTCTAAATCAAACATGGATATTATATGGCTTGATATTTGGGATGTTCAAAGTAAGACCAAAGTAAGAGGTCTTATCAATCATTGCTTCAATATCAGAAGTTATATTGCCACTATTCAGAAAGCAAATATGAATCCAGGAGTACCCCAATACAAAAACTGTTGGAAATAGGAATATTTGACTGGTGCTTACAGAATTCAAGAGGCTAAATGTGTTAAGTGTAATGGTCTACACAAATCTGAACATTATTGTCATTTTGCATGGTGTTGCAAGGTTAACAATAAAACTAACTCTCCTAGGTTAGAGACCAAGCAGAGCAAGCTATGCTCTCACTTCTTTAAATGTTCAAATTGTAAAGAGGATCACTAAGCTGATTTGAATATTTGTCTATTCTGGAGGTACCATTTTAACAGGGAATGGCATTCCAAAGAGTATCAGAAACTTCATGAGAGTAGAAGACAGTCAATTTGTTCAGCTATGAATGGTAACTCTTTATGATTTTAAAAGAGATCAAGATTTTTTCACAGAATGTTTGAAAAAACAATTCAGTAGTCAACATGATCCTTGAAACTCAATTCTCTTTCAACATTATTTTCATTCAAGAACCTTTTTGGATTACAATTTCCTCTATACCAAGTTCAAAGAATAATGAAGGAGAAGATTTGGTAGGAGTTCCAAATCATCCTAACTAGATCACCTTTTCTAGGAATTCATCTAAAGTTAATGACTTTCCTAGAGTTATTACTTATATTAATATTAGACTCTCTTCTCTTTGTTTTTTGTTACAAAAAGATATTTACAATTATAAAGATATTTCACTTATCTCTTTTTTCAATAACAACATTATTTTTTTCTTGATCAATATTTATTCTGATGTGTCTCAGTCTGTTTTAAAGTATCTCAAGAATACTAAAGCAAACATCAACAATGTTTTAATTATGACCGGTGATTTTAACATCACAGACAGTTTGTGGAACCTGAACTACCCATATCATTCTATACATAGTGATTTGCTCATTGATTTTGCTGATGCTATGAACCTAGGTCTTTCTTTTCCTATTAACCATATTCTTACTAGATATTCTGATAACAACCAAGATTTAAATTCAGTTATCAACTTAATGTTTTTTAAATATGGGTCAAAAGAACTCAACAAACATTTCATTCATCCTGAGTGGAGGCTTATTCCAGATCATGCTCCTCTTATAGTTACCATTATAATTCTTGAAGAATATGTTCAAACTAAGAAGCATACAATTGTCAAAAATAGTGATGAGGAAAAAAAATTTGTCAATGAATTAATCAAAGCCTTCAGAGAAATTAACACAAATATTATCTCAAATATTGAATCTCTTGAGAATACTGTTCTATTTCTTACTCACACTACAGAACAAATTTGAACAAGTAATTCAAAGATTGTCAATATTACCAAACATTCCAAAAGGTAGTGGGACGATAAATATGTTAAAGATCTTGATAAATATAGGTCTTCCAAATGAATTGAGGATTGGAAACAATTCAAGACTATAGTCAAGAAAACCAAACATGTATTCTTTGACCTAAAAACTCAAGAAATTGCTAACAAGAGTTGTAGCTTATAGAAACTTATGAATTAGGTCAATAAACAAAAGTTGCTAGCTATCAAAGCTATTAAGTATAATGATTGGCTATGTCTCGAATATAATGAACTATAGCAAGTACTCCACTCGACTTTCAATAAAACTTAAGACTACCTTATTGATTTCAGTTTGCTAAATAATATTCCAAATAAGTGGCCTTCATTATGGCCTCCATTTTCTGAAGTGGAATTTATCAGTTCAATTATAAAGTGTAACAATTTGTTGACTCCTAGTCCTGATAAATTATCTTAGAGATATTTCAAGATTATTATCAAAGATTCTGTGTGTTTGAAGAATATCATTAATATTGCTAATATGTGTTTTGAGTTAGGCTATTGGCCCTCACACTTCAAAACCTCATTATCTATCATTATCCCAAAGCCTAATAAGGAGTTGTATGATTCTCCTAAGATATTCAGACCTATTGTTTTGCTTAACACAATAGGAAAACTCATTGAGAAAGTCATTGGTGAAAGATTACAGTTCTATATGACCTCAAACAACTTTATTTATCCAAGCCAATTGGGTGGCTTAAAGCAATGCTTCTTGTCTAATGCTAGTATCACTCTTACTCACTTCATTCATACCAGTTGGGTCAGGAACAATTATACAAGTACTTTGGCCTTCAATATTGCTCAATTTTTCTCTTTCCTAAATCATTGTCTTTTTCCTCTTATTTTCAATAAGATAGAATTTCATTCCAAGATCTCATCATTTTTTCACAGTTATCCTGTAGGTAGAAAAACCCAATGTTTTTTAGAACAATTTCTCCTCTTCTTTTTTCAATGTGAATGTTAGGATTGGACAAGAGTTAGCTCTCTCTCCTATTTTATTAGCTTTATATCTTGCTTTTATTCTTCATATTTCTGAAAATTGGCTAAAAATCTTAAAAATTCCTATTTTTATTTTTTTCATTTGTTAATGATAGTCTCCTTATGGCCCAGAACAAATCTTTGTCTATTTTGAATTCTCTTTTATTCTGTGGTTATCAGATTACTTTGTCCCTTCTTGATAGATTTGGTCTAACATTGGAACACTGGAACACAAAAGTATTTCACTTTTCCAGGTCACATGGAGCTTTTAAGCCTCCTCCTCTTGATCTTTTCCTTTAGTGAAGATCCAGTTCTCTACCCAAAGAATACATGAAGATATTTAGAATATATATTTGATAGAAATCTATCCTTTCATTAACACATTGACTACTATTGAAGATCAAAGAACCTATTATCAATATGGATAATAGGTTTAATGAGGTTTTCTCTTCTTTTGATTTTTTTAATAAGGAATTTTCTCCTGGTTCTTGTCTTGTTGACATTTTTTCTAATCATTTTTTCTTTCATCTTTCACCCAAACAAGACAGTAATAACCTCAATGCTCATATTAATTCACTTAATGACATAGCTATCAAATCTTCTCTAGATTCAATAATCACACTTGTTGTATCTGATGCTAGCATCAGAAATTAGGTCATTACATCCATTTCACATATTCACATTCATAACAGACCTGTCATCAAGATATTCTATCATACAGTCAATATTATCTCCATGGAAGCTGAATTATTCACTATTAGATGTAGTATCAATCAAGCCACCAATCTAATGGATATCAACAAAATCATCATCATTACAAACTCCATTTATTCTGTAAAAAAAATTTTGACTATTCATTGCATCCTTTTGTTGTGGCAACCACTTATCACTAAGGACAAATGATCTCACTAATGAGTAAACCTCAAGGTAGAAGTATAATGTGGAAATTCACAAGAGAACTCGACAAGGAGCCTCTTCTTAATTAGAGTCCTATTTATACAAAGGGTTTATGGTCCGTGCTACTAATAAATAACTCTGCCCTTATGTCCATGCTTCATCCTCATTCCTACCTCATATCCTACTCAAAGCCACCATGTGTACTCTAGGTGCCCTAATGTCATCTTCCAGACCCTTCCATCAAGTTCTAGGCTTATGATGTCACATAATGTGACCTGTCATGTGACTTCCTTGTCACGTTCCTTCTTCATCGTTCTAAAAGAAAAATAAAATGTTAGGTCCAAAGTGTTCCATAACACTTTTCCAAATTCATGTAGTATCTATTTCCCATGAACTTAGAAATTTCTTCGACATCTCTTACAATAATATAATTGAATTCTAGGAGTGTCTGAGTCATTGTAAGTGGTCTCTTTATAGATGTTATAGCATAAGAATATAGACAGACTTTGGACTAAGGTTAGGGTTCAGACAAGTATATATTGTAGTGATAATTATTAGTCTACAATGGGAGAAGAGATATAGGAGACAGGCACGTGACCTGGAAGTCATGTGATAGAGTCTAGAGTAGTCTGGAAGGACTTAGGATCTAGAAGGATTGGGAAGAGTCTAGAAGGAGTTAGGGTTAGAAGTGATGTCAAGAGATATAAGTTCCTCATGGTGTACACATGGTATGCACATGTATAGCGGAGATTAAAGGTATGACGTCAGGGCACATGTAGAAAGCATGGTGGCCTTAAGGAAAACACATGTGGATGAGTAATATGACATGAGGTAGAAGCATAGTGGATGGACATGAGGTAAACACATTATTGTAGCACAGACCATGATGTAGTAGTATATATAGAAGAGCAATGCAGCGAGAGCTCCTTGTTGAGTTCTCTTGTAATTCCCCCACTCTTTACTTGATAGCCCATTGGAGAGCTTTGCTCATTGTGAGATCATTTGTTCTTGAGTGACGAGTGGTTGCTACAACAATAGAGCCATCAACAGAGAAACAAAAACATTTCAACTTGAGCTGTGTCATCTCTGTAAGTCATCTTGGGATTTCAGTAAGAAGAGAAAATGTAATGACATTCTTAATATATAAAAGATGATCTTTCAAGCTTCTGATGAAAAAGATCATCATTTCCTTGATATGCTTGACAATGATAGTAAACCTCTAGAGCTAACATACTCCAAAGGTGAAACATGGCTCAAATACTTTGGTCACTCCAATTCTCTATGTGCAAGAGCTACAAGAGCTATTGTAAATCATGCTTCTATTAGAGAATATCAATTGAGGTTTTTCCCAAAGAAAGATTTCAAGTGTCTGTATATGTTATGAACTTAAGTTCTTAGTACTAGACAAAGAAGGAACTTTATATAGGGTTACATAAGAGAACTCAATAGAGAGCTCTGTACAAGGCTGTCTATCTTATATACTAATGTTTACTAGTCTATGTGAACTATTTCTAGTCTATCCTAAATAGCCATGTGTATGCCTTAAGATCAACATATATGCCACATGTTATATAACATTATTTCTACCAAAATGTTCTATGTTCTTCCATATGTCATATAACTTGTAATCATGTCATCTTGATATGACCATATGATTTTGCTACTCTAACACTATCCCTAGTTCTAAAAATAGAATAAAGGAGAAGAAAAATAAAAATGAGAAAAGCTGAGTCCACTTCTTGCGATCCTGATAATGTGAAGAATATTCTATTGAAATGAGGTGGCATATTCTGCTTGATTACAAAAGATATAATAAGTATTAGAATCCTAGAAGAGACACAATAGGCCATTTCATGTTTTTTTTAAAGTTTAACAGTAATGCTTTTGCTTTTGAAGAAAGTATTACTTGATCTTTATTATGCTTTGTAATTTCTTTTTCTCTTTCCTTCCTTCTTTCTTTTTCTTATGTTTCTTCTTCTTTTCCTTTTATTCTTCATGTGGTTTGTGTCTTAACGTATATAGTTACAAAGTAGCTACCATGGTCTACCTTTGCACTCTATGTAATAAATTATTGATTTAAAAAAAATAATAGCTATATTAGATTTGAAAGACACTTTAATAATGTAAGGTCAAGAAGCTAAGACAGTATCATTAAATAAGTGAGATTTCATAATTACTTCTTTAATTTGATTATATGTAATGAAAGAAATCGAGTTGTCTAAATAATACAGAACCTTTAATATCTTAAGATAGGATTTGGATTGAGAAAAACAAAAACTTCTGACTTTGTTAGAATTAATATTGTTTAAATCTTTGATATACTTCTCTATGATATTTATATCTGACATGGTGGTTGTTTTGTTGGTAGTAATAATGACATTCTTGTTGTTAGATCATATATAGTCAGCTGAAACATCAGACTTGATATTTTTGAAAAGTTTGTTCATATTAGAAATATATTTGTTAGTCTGTAATATAATAACATTGATATTGTTATTACTTATTAGAATAATAATTTGTTTTCTAGATAATCCTTTGGTAGTTGTTATGGAATGCTTTAGACACTAACAATTTTTCTTTTCTTTTATCTAATATTTCTGATTTTATATTTTGTTTTGTTTTGTTTTTGATTTTGGATAATGAAGAGGCACATGACATTGCAGTCACATGACATGTCACATGATGTGATGTCATAGGCCTAGAACATAGTAAAAGAATCTAGAAAATGACATCAGGGCATATGAATACAATATGGTAGCCTTAAGTAAGACATGAGGTAAATATAAGGATGGAGCATGGACATAAGAGCAGGTTTAATTATTCATGGCATGGACCATCTGTAATAGTATAAATAGGGTAGCAATACAATGGGGACTCCTTGTCAAGTTCTCTTATGATCCCCACTTGATATCCTACTGAGAGATTTACTGCCTTGTGTGATTATTGGTCTTTGTGACTAGTAGTTGCTATAATAGTAGTCATGTTAAGTTTGAGTTTATCTTTTAATCCATCTTTGTTAACAACATTCTATATCTTGATAATTTCACTAAGTGACAATTTAGAAAATACTTTCTTGATTTTCAGAATTTCTTCAATATTTTCTTTAGTTGCTTAAATAAATGAATGGTTTTTTTATCTAGTTTACTATTGTTCATCTATTTGCTATTATTTGTTTTAATCAAAGGAGTATTGTTTCTATTAAATTGAGAAAAAATACATTGTTGGAGTATCTTATTATTGTTCTTGGCCATAAATTTGTCCTATCTAGATTTATAGATGGCTATAATTAGTTTTCAAGTAGTAAACCCAAATTCTGCAATTTGGAAGATGTTATTACTAGTTCTATTACTTAAAAGTCTTTGTTTAATAAAGATAGTAATTCTCTAAAGAGAACAAATAATGTTCTTAGTATCACTATTTAAGAATTTATCTGTTCCAAATAGAAAAACAGAAGCAAAGTTGCTGTTTCACAAATGGAAATTAGCTGATTAATCTGTCTGATATAGAATAACAAATAGTTCTAAATTGAGAATGTTATTATTGTTATTTTGAGGCAAATTGACAGAGTTACTTAACACATTTTGTTTAAGGAATATATTTATTTGAGCAGAGTATAGTTGCTCTACTATCTTACATTGTTCAGCCTACAATAGATTGTTGGACTAAGCTTTAACTTATTTTACATAGTCTATGGATAATACTTAAGAACTAACAGACATATTTCTTTGACTACTGCTATTTGATGATAGGAATCATGTCATGGTATGCTTGAACTCTTATATTTTATTTTGGTTTTTCTTTCTTTTATCTATTTTCTTTGATTTGATTTATCTTTTTCTTTTCTTTTATTTCTTAGACAATAAAGAGGTATGTGACTGTGGTCACATGATGTAATGTCATAAGTTTGAAGCATAATAAAAGAAGCTAAAACAATAATATTAAGAATATGGTTACAATATGTTTATCTTGTAGTATAGTAGACTCATAGACAACACATGTAGTTTAAATTGTAATAGTAGTATATATAGTATAGAAATACATTAAGAACTCCTTGTTGAGTTTTCTTGTGATCCCCATGAAACTCTCACCTTGTAAGACTACTTAGTATGCTATTGACTGTCTTGGTTAGTAGTTACTACAATAGTAGAACTTGACTACTCTTAGAGACATTATATTACATAGTCTTCTTTCTTTTACTCTTTATTCATTCTTGATGTGCAACTAGCATAGTCAATTACCACAAACTTCATATAGCCAGACTTTAGGCTTAAAGTGTTATGGACTAAAGCTCTTAGGGTTGGACAATAGAACAACTCTTGTATTGAGTAACACAAGAGAACTCTTCTACAAACTAGTCTACCTTATATAGTCCTACAGATGGTCTGTGCTAACTACTGTGCATCCTACCCTAAACAACCATATGTAGTTCATAAGGCCAACATGTGGTGTCCATATTGTATAATATCATTTATTCTCGAATCTTCTACTAAATTCTCTCAAGTCCTGTAATCTGTCTTGTGACTATGCCATCAGATTGTGACTGATGTGACAGTGTGACCGATCAACCCTAACCCTAGTTGTTAAAAATAGAAAATAGAAAAAAAAATCGAAAAGAAAATAAAAATAAAAAGTAAAATAAAGAAAAACTAAGTCCACTATTTGTAAACTTGACATAAAGAGTAAGTAGGAGCCACTAAAAGATTGTTATGGATAGTGTTAACTAGGCACAGGTTAACACCCAGACATACTTATTGTTTAATTGGGCAGTATTCTAATAGCATACTTGTCAAGAACGAAAAAAGTAGGCTTAATATTTTTCTATTTCCTTCTTTCATTTTTTTATTTTTCTTTTCAATTTATTTTCCTTTATTCTATTTTTAGAACTAGGGTTAGGGTTAGAGTGACAAGATCATGCTATCACATAGCAGATCACATCAGATAACACGGTCACAAGTCATATAATACAAAGAAAAACATAGAAGGTTCTGGAAGGATGATATCATACAACATGTGAAACACATGTTGACCTTGAGGCATATACATGGTTGTTTAGGGTAGGCTAGAAATAGCTCACACAGACCATTAGGTATTTGTATATAAGGTAGACAATCCTGTACAGAGTTCTCTATTGAGTTCTCTTGTGTAAACCCTATACAAGGTTCTTCTCTTAAGTCAATACTAAAGCTTTTGAGTTGTAACAATACTTGTTGTTTTTAAGTAGTAGTCTTGTGCTGAAAGTCCATTGTAATCTTTCCACACAGAGCAATAACATTGTTCAGTAAGGAAATGTCTAGCTTAGAGATTTCTTTTTTAGAGATATTAGTGTAACAGTTTGATCAGAGCAGTAAACAGGTAGTCAGTAGACAGTGTAAGATCAGGTAAGGAGAATACCAGCTAGCACTTATAGAGGAACTTTTTAGAAGATATTGTTTGGTTGTCATATATCATAACAATAAACCAGAAATTTTAAATCAAGTAAATATGAAGGAATTGATTGGAGATATAGAAGAAGAAGTGATAAGGTTATCAAAGCAGGTGGTGGAGAATAATTAAACAATATGAGAATTACAAAAAACAATTAATAGTAGCAGTAAGAATAGATATTGAAAAAAAAAGAAGGAAATAAGAAAAAGAATGGCTAAGACAGGAGTATGATGAGAGATAAGAGGAGGAAGAATGAAGAAAAAGACAAAAAAAGAAAGACAAAAGAAAAGATGAAGAGGAATGGGATAAAATTGAGGAAATGAGGGTAAGAGAAGAAAGAAAAACAGAAAAGAAGTGGAGATAACAGAAGGCATGAGAAAGATGGAGAGAAAGAAACAGAGAGATAACAATGCAGAAGAGGAAGTGTTTTGTTTGTGAAAGCTTTGGATATACCACCTATCATTATAGAAATAAGAGAAAGAAAGAAGAAAGTGGGAGGATAGAAGATAAGAGACCAGAATATTGGTCCTTAAGGAATATATTTAAAGTTTTGACAAGTAGAGTGATGAAGACAACAATAAAAGAAGATAACTGTCTTACTAGTGCTGAAAGCTCAAAGAAAGAAAAAAAGAAGAAACTGTTGAGAGAAGTTATGGTCAAGATAGGTTAAAGCAGAAAGATAAGGAAGAAGGAATTATTATGGAAGTGTTATTGGATAGTGGTACAACATGGTTGATGATAAGTTTGGAGTTTGTGAAGAAGAACAAATTTAGGAAGAAGAAGTTGAATAAGCTGATATATGTGAGGAATGTGAACAGTATCTTCAATTACAAGGGACTGATAGAGCACACAGTAGAGATGGAATTATTTTACAGAAAATAAAATGAAAGAAAAGAAAAGAAACTCCAGTCTAATGTTCATAACTCTGACACAAATATTGTCAGATAGTGGGAACTCATTGGCCAGTAGCTGAGAGAAGTGGGTTAGTGATTAGAAGAAGATGTATGGAGGTATATAGTATTATAGTAGGAGCAAGTACGATCCAATGGTGTTGCAGCAAAGTAACAGTGGAGGACTTGAGAGACAAGAGGTTCATGGTGTTGATGATGGACTTAAGCAGTGTTGTAAACTTAATATTTGGCAAGATAGTAAGTTTTTTACAATATACTTTTAAATTTAGTATTCTAGATATTTTCATTGTTTCTGGCTGTTCCTTTATCACTATAGCACAACTATCTTATGATTATGTTAGCAGTATTCTAATAGATTATAGAGTAACTGTTATCTTCAGAAAATCTTACTCTATTCTCTTGAATTCTTTTTAGAGCTTTGAAGTTTTTTCTATACTTCCATCCAGTCATCCTAACAGTACAGAAAATCTATTGCCCTTAAATGCCAAGTACTTAGTAACTAGAATGATAATTGAGCAAAGTAAAATTATAGTACTATAGAGACTGATTCCTAGTAATATAATGATAGAAAGTCTGTACCAGATGATGAAATGTAGGCATGTGATCTATAACAGAAGCATTCTCAAAAGTAGATAAGTTATCTGGATGAAAGATAGAAAACCTTAATAGTCTATGACATATATTCAAC
>Ga0157364_1002931_pt1 | contig 16316 bp, 11 predicted proteins | sample AttsexASBM2_FD_111476 | JGI IMG/M metagenome (GOLD analysis project Ga0157364, IMG submission 111476) | Fungus gardens microbial communities from leaf cutter ant in Ribeirão Preto, State of São Paulo, Brazil - Atta sexdens ASBM2 | ecosystem: Host-associated > Fungi > Mycelium > Unclassified ...
AAATTCCTTACAATCTTGTCCTTATTCTTCCCTAATTCTTCAAAACTATCTCTTGTCTCCTCGCATTCTTTAACATAATGCTCGAGGCTATCTTCGCTTGCATCACAGAAAAGACATCCTCCCTCTCTCTATTCCTAGTCAGTATTTATTCTTCTCTTCTAAATTATCGCATCTTAATTTAAATAACGCTTTTATTTCATCTCCTCTCTTTCGTTCTATATACTCTCAGATAATTTGGTGTCCTATTCTCCATACTTATTTCTTTATATCTTTTATTATACCTTGATCTATCTATTCTTTCCTTTTTCCATTGTCTCTGTAAATCCCTATTTATTAAATCTTTTTCAAAACTTTCATTCCCATTATTTCCCTAGATTCAATTCCCTATTATAATAATCCTTTCTCTTCATACCATATCATTCTAATCATAACTTTGTTTTTCCTCCCAGCAGTCTCTGACCAAATTACCTATGTTTCCAGAATTTAATCTTTTCCTCGTATTTTCTTGCCCTCAAATCCTACTTTGAGCTTATCCATTACCAGCTCCCATAATTATATATCTTGGAATGCAGAAATCTAGTTTAAAAATCCACCTGACGTAGTCTAACATTATCTTTTTTAGTTCGCTTTTTTCTTCCCAGCCCCATAATTCCATTCCATATGCCATAACACTTCGTACCAAATATTTGAATAATCCATCTTCTACTAAAATCATTTCTGCATAGGTTTTCTCCTAAGTCCCATCTTTTTTACTATCCCATCTTTTTTCCTTTTCTATTTATTTCTTTAATATACCTTTTATAATCCCCCTTTTTATCTAAATTAAAATCCAAATATTTGAATTCGTGCATCTCCTCTAGTTCCTTACTTTCCCATTTCATCCTATATCCACCAAACTCTCTCACCATTTTCCTATTATTTTCTGATAAATCTTTCTTTACTGTTTCCAATTCCTTCATAACCTTTTCCAATTTTTCCTCAAATTTTTTAATTTTTTTATCCAGATTCTTGTATGTCCCTTCTTATTCTATTCTATCTCCCTTTCCATTAAGTGTCTCATTTCTTTTCTCACCTCTGTACAATTCTTCCTAATCTCTTCATTTACTTCTACCTTTATTCTTTCCATTACATTTTTCTCCTCTGTCATGTCAAATGTCACTTTTTTTGAACCTACCTTTGATTTATCTTCTGTCAATAAACGTTGCTTGTTGTCTACTTTGCCCTTTCTTACTTTACTTACGCTTGCTATTTCTCCTTCTTCTCGCTGTTTTTATTGCCGTTATTCCGCTCCCTATTCTTCCTCACCTCTATATCGACTTTCTAACGCACGCACCAAAAGCCTCTCTTTCAATTGCTCGTGTACCTCCCGCTTCTAACAAGCTAATTAGCTCACAATTAAGCCTCTCGCTGACCCTATTTCGTTAAACTCGCTTATTAATTGCTAAGACACACTTGTATACATGCACTCATATGCCCTCTAACCAAATCCAGAACACAGCCTAAATATACGAGTATATATTCTAAATAAGAAATCTTGTTCATACCAAGAAATCACTGTGACCATAATCACTAATATATGGTGCATGAAAAAGTGCACAATGATTGCATTTTTAATAGTAACATAATGATAAAAGTATAAGTAATAACATTGGTCTTTTTTATAATAGACTAAAATAAATTTAATCTTAATTATTCATAAAAAGATTATCAAAGAACAGAATTGTATACGTGCGGTCAATTAATTTATTAATGAATATAATAAAATAAAAAAAAAACACCTTATCATTTATGAAAACTTTTATAAAAAGTAAACACAAATTAATTATATAATATGTTATGAAATATAATAATATATAATACGTTAATAATGTGTTATTAATATAATACGCATGTATATAATTATATAATAATTATATAATAATATTGATATTTATTAAATTGTAAATCCTTCCTCCCAAATACAAAAATAAATAAAAAGAATTATTCTTATTTTTAAAAAATCTTAAAAAGAATTAAAAATCGAATTAAAAATATTCAAGCTAGTCTGAAATGAGAATAATATCTATGCGATAAAAAATTCATAGTGCGTAATTATATAATTATAATTATATTCATAATATGAACTTTATTATTCTTTTTTATAAATATTCATAAAATATCCATAAATTAATCCTTAATATACGGTTTGTTTATTTGTATGTCCGGTTTATCATTTGAACTTCTTCACTTAAATTTTTCTGAAATTCTTTATAAGCAAAAGAGAGTCAGATATCAGTAGATAATACACACGATTATATAGTAAATTATTTACTATAATATAATATTGGGAGTACAAATTAGTTCGGTCCGTTTTCCTAAAAATGGCTCCAGCTGTTGTGAATGGTTCAATAGTGACAACTGATTTTGGAGGTTTCAGAGAGGTTAAACATCTGCTAATAATATTCTACAGTTTATATCTTTGAGTTTCATACAAAAACCTTGATTTTTACTGTGTTTGAAATGTAGACTTTTGTGTTAACCAAGCAGCATTTGCGGGAGGTTTTGATTTTCTACTTTAATTGGAAGTGCGGCTGAAGCCCATCGAATGCTTGTCGAAGTTTATGGTGACACTGCTCCAACTGATAAATCATGTAGGAAATGGTTTCGACGTTTCAAGGATGGAGATTTCAACGTTGAAGATAAGCCTCGCTCTGGACAGCCAAAAAAATTCGAAAACAAAGAATTAGAGGCATTACTCGAAGAAGATCAGAGTCAAACGCAAGAGGAGCTTGTAGAATCATTAGGGATAACTCAACAAACCGTTTCTGTACGATTGAGAGCCATGGAAATGATTCAAAAACAAGGAAATTGGGTGTCTTATGAACTGAAACCGAGACGTTGAAAGGCAATTTTTCACTTGCGAACAGTTGATTCAAAGACAACAGAGAAAAGGTTTTTTTGCATCGGATTGTGACTGGAGATGAAAAATGGATATTCTACGACAACCCCAAGAAGAAAAAATACTACGTTAAGCCCGGTCAATCGTTGCCATCGATCTCAACATCAATACCACCGAACATTCATGGTTTGAAGATTATGCTCTGTAACTGGGAGGACCAAAAGGGTCTTGTTTATTATGAGCTGCTGAAACCTGGAGATTCCATTACGGGCGATCGGTATTGGCTACAATTGATTCGTTTGAATCGTGCATTGCGAGAATGGTCGGAATACGAGCAAATACATGATAAAGTTATTCTTCTTTATGACAACACTCGGCCTCATGTCGCTAAAGTCGTAAAAAAATATTTGGAAACGCTTAAATGGGATGTTTTACCGCACCCGCCGTATTCTCCGGACATTGCTCCTTCTGATTACTGGTTGTTTCGAAGGATGCAAGTCACTGGTTCACTTTTTTCGCAGAAATCGAAAATTGGCTCCAAAATTAGATCGCCTCCAAAGAGTTATTTTTTCGAGATGGAATTCGAAAATTACCTGAGAGATGGGAAAAAGTAGTAGGCAGGGATGAACAATTCTTTAATTGATTTGTTCATTCATTTTGTTTTGAAATAAATGCATTTTTGAACACAAAAAACCGAACTAATTTGTACTCCCAATATAATCATATATAATTTCATATACTAAAGGCTAATTAAAAAAACCATTTGTCCTTAAAATGTCATATTCCTGACTTAATTCTAAGACGATTGTTCCTTTGCGAAAATTTGGTCCGAAGTGTAATTTTCAAATTACAAGAAGAAATAGTTAGCGTATCATGGACCGCGTAGAGAGGAGACAGGCAGGAGCGGCGCTCATGATTAGACGCGAGCTTTATGCGCGGAGCGTATACTGATCGGATGCATTTATACATTTATAAAGACATGTTTCTTCTTACTTTTTCCCTCTACTATACTATCTCTTTGTCGTATTTTAAATATGATAATTTCGTTAAATTATAAATTAGAGTGATGAAATTAAAATGAAAATATTTTAGACAAAAGTAGAACACGCGCGATTTCGAAGGGTATGTATTTTGGCATATACATTGTTTTTCTTTTAAGAGATGTTGAAAAGATATGAAGATCATCTCCTACTTCATAAAATGAAATTGTACAATTTTTTACATAGTTGGATCGTCTTAATTATTCTGCATATAAAACTATTAAGATATAGATATCAAAACATCAACAGTTTACAAAGTATTTTATAATATTCTTGAAACTTCCATGGGTGCTTCTTATATAATGATTATGCGTTTCGCGCGTCCAAATTCATTCTTGAAATGCCAACATTTTCTGTGTGTCGAGATCCATTTTTGGAATGGAACGTTTCATGAACCTTACAATCCACTTCATCAGAGCGAGAAGCAGCTCGATACTGAGCTATTCCTCCGGGCCGTTTCTTTTATATTACTTTATTTGCTGAGAGAGAGAGGAGGGAGGGGGGAGAAGAGAATTGTGAATGGGGGGAAAGATAGGGGAAATTGATTGGTCTTCAATAACCGGGAGAATGGTCTTCCATATTTTATTTATATTGTAGCCATTATCTCTATTTAAATTGTTAGGGTGTTTTTATATCTCTATGGCTTCTATATACTTTTTTGGAAAGTATGATGTAATTTTGGCTATTGTATTTTGTCAAACAGTATTTAATTTCCTGATTTCGATGTTGTGTTCTAATAATCGCCGACTGCATTGCGTGTTTTAGCCTCACGTTGGTATTCTTTTATCCGTAGGTAATCATTCTCCCGGTTTCTTCAATGTATACTTGCCCGCAAGAACAAAGTGTTTTGTATACTCCTACGAAGCTGAATGGAGGTCTTTGATCTTTAGGATTTTTTAAGATTTGTCTTATCTTTTTAGGTGGTTTGAAGATAATTCGGATATTGATTTAATATCCTGCTAATCCAATTTGTTGTTCCTTTGACATATGAATGGGAGAATGGATCCTTTCGTCTGGTTGTGTGTCAGAGATCGTTGTCTTATTTGCATGTTTATTGATTATTTTGATTATGTCTTTTTTGTTGTGTCCGTTTTTCTGTAAGGCTAGGTTGAGTTCTGTCTGTAGATGTTCTTTGTCAGAGATGGTAAAAGTTCTATGTGGGTCGTTTGATAAGTTTGATAAATTTCCATGAAATGGCGCTACAATCCATTTGATGACGCGACGAAAGATCCACTCTTCGACCCCTTCAGGCCAAATTTCAGCCAGAAAGGACGCATAGTTCACGTTTGGTAGTCATTTGAAGTAGTAACTGTCTCAAAGTCTGCAAAATACTCATTGACGGCGACAATGACTTCCTCATTTGACGAGAATTTCTTCCCACCGAGCCAAGTTTTTAAATTTGGGAATAGAAAGAAGTCACACGGGGCCAAATCCGGAGAATAGAGTGGATGAGGAATCAATTCATAGCCCAATTCGTAGTTTTGTCATTGCAACGGTCGACTTGTGGGACGACGCGTTGTCTTGATGGAAGAGCACTTTTTTGCGCGCCAATCTCGCTTCAAATGACTATTAAACGTGAACTATGCGTCCTTTCTGGCTGAAATTTTCCAATTGGCCTGAAGGGCTCGAAGAGTGGATTTTTCGAGAAGTCGCGTCATCAAATGGATTGTAGCGCCATTTCATGGAAATTTATCAAACTTATCAAACGGCTCACGTATATGAATTAATTGCTGACTGTCTTTGTGCTGGGTAATGGTGCGACATGGCATGTAGATATCTATCTGTGTCTGTCGGTTTTCTGTACACTTGATGGCCTAAGATTCTGTCAGTTTTTTTAGAGACAAGAACGGAGAGTTTTCCATGTTCCTCTATGTCTATAATGAAGTGAATATTTGAATATTAATTGTTGAGGAAAATAATTTACAGAGTTCGACTCTGCCGTATCTCCATATTATTTGTCGACGTAACGGAATCAAATTTTTGATTTTTTGAGTGTTTTTCTGAGGGTCTCTTTCTCAAAATGAAGATGTTGGCGATTACAGGAGAAATAGAAGAGCCCATCGCCGCCGGTTTGTTCATAAAATTAATTGTTATAGGAGAAATAAGTGGTTGTTTAGCAGTATTTTATTAGCGAGATGAGGTCGGAGGGGATTTCATATGAAGCTTTTATTATGTTTAATGTCTTTTATTGAACACATAACTTGTGTGAAAAGGGATTCTACATCGAAACTTATTTAAGCAGGACATAGTCGGATTTTTTTTATCTAAATGAAGATAATGACTACAACATAAATAAAATATGGAAGATCATTCGTCCGGTTATTGAAGACCGATCAATTTACTCTACCTCTCCCCCCTACCCACAATTCTCCTCCCCTCCGACCACTCCAACAAGCAGCATAATATAAAAAGGAATAGAGGAACAGTTCAGGTTGCTCCTCGTCCTAATGAAGTGAACTGCAAGATTCATAAAACTTTGCCATTCTAAGAATGGATCTGGATACGGAGAAAACTCACGAAACGCATAATCTTTATAAAATACTTTATACTTCTCTCTTATACTCATTGTGGTACATAAAATGTTAAATATTGCGTAAACCATTAATGTTTTGACAACAGTACTTTAATACTTTTATGAATAGAATAATAAGTGAATCAATTAATGTAAAGAAACACATAGTTGCTTTAAAAAGTATTGATAAAATTGATACTTTTATATAAACAACTTTTCTTTACATCAATTGATTCACCTCGTTGTTCTGTTCATAAAAGTATTAAAATAAAAATTATCAAAAAATAATTTATGAGATATTTAACATTTTATGTCAATATATATCAGAACACACTATTTAATCTCGTAAACTATCATTTTTTTTGTATCTTTATCTTAATACTTTTGTATGCAGAATAATTAAAAGAATTATATTAAAAAAACCATACTCCAAGAAAAAATTTATTGTGTTCATATATATATTTATATATAATTACATATAAAATTATATAATAAATTATATAAAATTATATATATATAATTATATAATTATATAATTATATAATTATATAAAAAATTGATATATTTTATATACAATTATATGTAAAATATGTTCATTTATATAACATTTTTTCCTGGATTATATTTAAAAAAATCACAATTTGTAACATTATATTGGGAATGTGCATTAATTTTCAGAGATTTTTTGATAAAAATACGGCTTTATTGTAAAAAAATGATTACAAATTGATCATTCAAAATATTGTCCATCGCTAGCTACTATTTTTTCTTATCTTCCTAGTAATATATATTCTACGTCGAAAAAACAACACATCTTTTAAGGCTCGACTTATTTTTGATATCTTCGTGAGAATAGAAGCGACGAATGGAATATCTGGAGAATATGACGGGTATGATAGAACATTCCAGTTAAGTGTTTCCGGTTTCGCAACATGTAGTCGAGCATTGTCGTGGAAAATCACTTTGTCGTATCTTTTCGCATAATCTGGCCGTTTTTGCTTCAATGCTCGACTCAGCATCAATTGTTATTGGTAGTGTTCCCCAATGATGATTTCGTTGGGTTGGAGCTCATAATACACTACACCCAGCTGATCAGCCCATCAACTACAGAGCTTGGCGCCTGAATATTCGGCTTTGCCGATGTTGATGCTCGCCTGGCCTGCACTATGATTTTTTGCGCTTCGGATTATCATAGCGTATCCATTTTTCATCACCCGTCACGATAAGATGCAAAAAACTTTTTCTTCTATGTTTTTGAAGCATCAATTCACAGGTCATTTTGCGCCTTTCAACATCTCTCAGCTTCAACTCGTACGGCACCCAATTTCCTTGCTTTTGAATCATTTCAATAGCCTTTTGGAATGGCCTTTGGAATGGAAATCGTTGATCAATCAACATTTAATGATTCTGCAAATTCTTGCATTTCTCAGATCTTGATCACGTAAAGCTTCCACTTCTTCATTTTCAAACTTTTTTGGTTGACCGTTCCTTGTCTTCCGAGTCAAAATTACCTTTTTTATAGCGTCCAGTACTCACGTGATGAAATTGATGGCGTATAACTCATCATACGCTTCAAGCTACGATGCAAGTAGTACTAGTTACGCTATCTCTTGAAAATCCTTTAAAATTAATGCACATTTTCTTCAAATTTACGATAATTGTGACACTTGCAGCAATGTTTGAATGCATTATCACAATCTCATTCCGAATTAAGATAAAGTTATCGAAATCGCAGCTCCTAAATTGCACTATCTCGCTTAAAAATTCAATTATTGTATTTACATACTTTCTTATGGTTATTTAAGAACATTACTTCATTATACTTGTAACAACGCTACTCCATTATACTTGTGATATGAAGCACAATAGAAGTGTTAACTTTATTTACATAAATAAAAAATAAATAAAAAAATAAATAAAAAAAGTTTATTTACATAAATAAACAATTGTAATAGTTGTTATTTTTCTACGTATTTCATAACAGAACTACAGAAAATATAAATTAAATAGTATAAGTTTTGACATTTGTCGCGTAATTAGAATATTATTAAAATTAAATTAATAGAGTTAAAGTTTGCTTTGCATTTTTATAGATTAAATAAATAAAAGTTTTAAAAATGCTCTAGTTTCCTAAATCACATCATAATATAATTTTAAATCGCATATGATGTAATTTCCTAAATCCACAATCTAAATCGCACGTTGCCTACATTATATTTTCTACATTTCTTACATTTTTATTCCATTTATTATGTAAAAATATATATTATAAATCTACGAAAGTGTTTTGTTTCACATAAAAACTTCTTAAATTACTTCTTAAAATTATCATGTGCTTCAGAAATTATGAAAAATATATTCTTAAATTTTTAACAGCATATAATAATTTTTTTTTCTTAAGTAATTTATAAATTTTTGCATTATTATAATATTTTAAATAAGAAATATTGGTATGATGGTGATTTAAAAGGGTATTCTAGTCCAAAAGTCGAAGTTTTATGCTATTTTTGCGAATTTTTTAGAAATATAATATAAAATTTTTTTAGATAGGGTTTTTTCCTACATATTTATACATATTTGAAATATATTTCAGAATTGTTTTATTAAAAAGTAATTATCAGTATGCGATATATAAATAAAAAAAAAATGGTCCAGCTGCCACGATTTCAGCTCCTCTGCTCATCAAAGACTAAAACACCAAAAAAAATTCTTAATTAGAATAAGTTTGGCGGATGCTAGAACGAAAAAAAATACTATTGTAAAAATTTTTTAAATAACGTCATGTCAAAAATTAAGTTTTTGCCATTTTTTTTCACCAAAATGGTTGTAAAAATTATAAAAAATTCGACTTGATCGTGGTAGGGACTATAGCCATATATATGCTGATGATGTGTGCACATGTTCGATTCGATTGGTTAACTGATTTTCGAGATATCATGACAGTCAATTTGAAAAACACATGATTTTGAGAAAAACGCGTTTAAAGTTTTTTGTACTTGCTATATAGAGATAATTTTACTTACGATCAATCAACTACTTTGGAGCCATAAAGGAAACCTTCCTTTTCGTAAAAATGTTGCAGAAATCCTTTTTCTTCTCTATGATTTGCTTTCTCTTCTTCAGCGAAGTCAGTAGAGCGCCACTCCAAGCGAGCTTCCCAGGAGTTTGCGTACAATCTCTGCTTGCTGATCATTCCCATTACAATCATAACTTTTAAAATTGATATGATATATATGAACTCGATTAAATTGTTCACTTTTATTATCCATTTTTAATATGACGTGTGTAAATAAATAATTTACGTCCGCTCGTCTCAACGTTTAAAGTCACACTAAGCCGAGAAAACAAATGCTCCATCACAGGAAGATCAAACTTAATCGTTAGACAGATTCTTTAGAAAGACCACATTCCAAATGTACACGGTCTTCCAAGATTTTTCAACCTTAACCGAAATAAAAATGTCAATTAACACTGCTTTATTATGTGCCGCGCAGCCTGAACGTCGAAAACGAGCCGGAGACCGTTCCTTATCAGATTCTATAACTTTGTTAATTTTGCAAATTAAACTAATTCCTTTTACAGATAATTTTTATGCCAAATACTTGCAAAATATATAAAAAAAATCGATTTTTTGTTTCACTAAAATATCCTCTTAAGTAACAAATTTCTTCATTGCCAAAATCGCATCATATTGAAAAAATCCTCATTTTAAATGTTATAATAGTGTAAAAAAATTATAAAGAAATAATATAAGAAAGGGAAAAGATTGCAATTACGTAAAAGTAAGAATAAGAGGAACAACCTCCAATAGCCTTAATCTTGACAAATGTCATAATTATGAATATTGAAGAGGTTTTAATCATCAGTCAGATATCTTGGATAATGTTAACGCCACATTCACAGAAAAAAGTCGTATCAGTAACTATAAATTTATAATTAAATAGCGCCTCAATTATATATATATTATATTATAAATATAATTCTAATAAGAATATTAAATTATATAAACTAAGAAAATATAATAACATTAATCATATAGTAATATTATAAATGACAATATTACTATATTTTTTTAGCTTATTTACTTTACTCTAGATAGCAAAATGTTAGCAGGATATCGACAGATTGGTAGCAGATTTAATCAGAAGATATTAGCAGATTGGCCACAACTGTCGTTAGCAACTAATCACAAGATGTCGCATTCTGTTCTACCGATAGAACCTGTTAACATTCTATGCAAACAGACGGCAGCAGAAATCAAACAGAATCAACAAAATTTGATAGCAGATTGGCAGTAGAAACCGAACAAGATCTGTTGTTTTTATTTAAAACCACTTGGTTTCTTATAAGAAATTTTGCGTACATATATATAAACAGTTATATATAATTATACATAATTGTATATTTATATATACTAAACTAAAAAAAAATACTGAAAACTGGACACAATCAATATAATTTTATTGCTAAAATATTATTGATTAATTCCACATTTCAAAATATATGAGAAAGTTAAAATAGTTCAAAAAATATTTGGAGAATCAGAAAGCACACTTTGAAAGAGCTTGTGAATCTCTAAGAGATTTGCCTATTTTATTTACATATGCCAATTCTTATAAGATTCCTGGACGTTTTCTTCGTTTTCTTGAGAATCAAATCCATCTCTTGACGAGTATATGAAAATGGCAGATTTTGCTCGATTTCTGTTCGCAATCTGCTATCAGATTGTACAGCAGACTCTGTTCGGTTTCTATTTGCTGCCAATTTGCTGGCATAGCTTGTCAGTAGGCTTTGTCATATTTTTGACAGCAGTTTGCTAACAGTAGTATACGTATACGAGGGTTTGATAAGTATCGTGTTTGACGACTGAGGGCGCTTCTGACTAAAAGTCTGTATACCATCGTGTAACGCCATTTTTTGAACGACGCAAGTAAAAATTTCAGATAGCTGTACCGGTTAATTTAGTTTTTATAACAATTGAAAGTTGACGAGTTTGTGCTTTTGCAATCGTGAAGAAAGAGCAATATCGGTCTGTGATTCGATTCCTGTTTTTGGAAGACGTGTGAAGAAATCAAAGAAAAGTTGCATGCCATATATAAGAACAACGCACTTTCGATGACTACCATAAGATATTGATACAATGAATTTAAGCGTGACCGAACATCCATTTTTGATGAAGAGCGCCCAGGTCGTTCGATTAAGGTGACTACGGAGAATATGGTCAACAAAATCCATGATATCGTGTTAGCAGTCCGCCGGGTGAAGATCAAAGAGATTGCTAACATTGAGATCTCAACTGAACGCATACAAAATGTCCTACACGAAACATTGGACATGAAAAAGCTATCGGCGAGATGGGTGCCGCGTTTGCGCGGCAAAGCACTGTTTGGCATGTTTAAGCGCAATCCGAAAGAATTTCTGCGGCGTTTCGTCACTGTTGACGAAACATGGATCCACCATTACACACCAGAAACGAAAGAACAGTCTAAACAATGGGCTAAATCCGGCAAATTTGCTCCAAAGAAGGCAAAAACGGTTCCATCGGAAAGATCATGGCCACCGTTTTTTTGAATTCGCGAGGCATCATTTTCACCGACTATTTGGAGAAGGGAAGGACAATCATGGGACAGTACTATGCTGATTTATTGGACTGATTCGACACTGAAAAAAAAACGGCCTCATTTAGCGAAAAAAAAGTGCTCTTTCACCATGATAACGCACCAGCTCATTCATCCGCAATCGCTATGGCAAAACTGGTCGAATTACGCTACGAATTGTTGTCTCATCCACCCTATTCTCCAGATTTGGCCCCTTGCGATTTCTATTTATTTCCAAACATGAAAAAAATGGCTTGGCGGAAAACGCTTTGCATCAAATGAGGAAGTCATCTCCAAAACAGAGGCCTATTTTAAGGAGTTCGACCAATCATATTTTTTAAACGGTATAAAAATATTGAAATATCGTTGGGCTAAATGTATCGAGCTGAAAGAAAATTATGTAGAGAAATAAAAAAAAAAATTTTTTTTTAAAGTGGTTTCTTCTCTAACATGGGTATTTATCAAACAGCCCTCGTACAGTTATCTGACAGTACAAACTCTGTGTACAATTTATTGCCTTCTGTAATCAAAAATTAATAACAGACTCTGTTCAAAATCTAGCTCTTCAGATTTGGCTATCTGTGTACTTATTGTTCTTGTTAAAATTTGATAATACATAATTACAAATTTTTGTGTCCTTTATTTTCTAAATTCGAATCCAATACTTGCGCCTTGTATTGCAAACTGCAAATAATTTTTTTCTTAGAAGAAACTGAATTCTGCTATGTCCCTCTGGTGACAATGCCGCGTACTGTTTATTCTGAGTGACTTCAGAGAAAAGGTTTTGAATGTATTCCTTAAAGTTAAAGTCTCAACAATTATTAATTAGTTACTATGATATAGAGTGCTTTATTAAAAAAAAATTTTTTGTCTAAACTGGAAAAATGTAATTGTTATATCTATTTGCATAAAGTCCAAATAACTAACTTAATGTAGTTGAGTCTATTTCACTTACTAAGTAATAATATCTGCATTATTGTTACCGTGACTATATTTTTTGTAATTGTTGCGCGCTAGAATTTCCCTTGAATCGAGTGCCAGTCCGTTATGGCTCGTGAAGACAGAAAAAGATCTTCCCCCTGACGATTTCGTGTTCTGTTATCTTTGACTCTGTTCTGAGTCTTTGATATCTGTCAATAAAAAACTTGTTCTCTTTTTCTAAACTGTAATATTATATTTATTCCCGTGCGAGTCTCATATAAGAGAAGTCCGCAAAAGTTTCACGAATGCGCCTTTCATTACGCGTATGTAACAATATTCAGTACTTTAGTTGCTATTATTTTGTAAAACTTCAGATATTTAAATTGCAAAAGTTGTCAAATTTATAGTTGCCACTATTTCGTTTTCTCTCAGAGATGCGTTCCAAAACTTAATTCTGTCAATTCCGAATATCTTTTATCTTTATTCAACATTTGGTGACAAAAAAGCATAAAATGATACTAGAGTTGATAGAGTTGAATTTTGGAACGCAATCCAGTGCGGTGATGTAACTTTCAAGCCTTATAACTCGAAAAGTATCCAGCAAACGAGAATGGATTAAAATGAATTAAAATTTTTTAATGCGTACTTTAAATCCATGAAAATAGATTGAATGGATTGTATCCGAGCTGGCACTATATTTAATATTCGAAAAAAAAAACATTCATATTTAAGGGTTACAAATTCTATTTCTAAGATATTTATAATAAGTATACCTGAAATTAACTATTTCAAATTGATATTAAAAAACGCATCTCAATAGGATTCGAATCTGGAATCTCTGGATTATGTATGAATCTTCTACGTTAACCGCTACGTTAACCGCTCACTTCTTCAATTGATAAATGTGTTATTCATTCTCTACTTCAATTACAACCAGCTAAATTAGTATGAAATTGTATAGATATAATAAAAATATCATTAACAGATATAATAAAGTATAAACAATTTACAAAGTGTAAATTTACATTACTATGAAACAATATAGGTAAGTATCGGATCTAACCTCGCTTGGCCGATGTCGCGCGCCGTGATTAGCGAATATTCGAGCTGTGTTCAACTTGGTTTGCGAGTGTTCATCTCGATCAATCATTTTACTTTTAATTAAGAAGAAAAGAACATAGCTCAATTATTTTTACATTACAACTTTTTTCAATTTAGTTGGATTAAGACGAAAAATTTCCTATTTATAATTTTGAATAATTTAAGTAGCATTTATGGTCCATTTTTAAATAAAAACTTTTTTTATTCTTCAATTAAATTGGAAAACTGCATTTCGTATTCAGAATATTGAATTGAGCAGTATTCACGTTGTACAAAAATTGCTGATATTATTTTTAAATGAACTAAAAAAACTATACTTCCTATTCACAATTTTGAATTGAGTAGTATTTACGATGCACACAGAAAATGCTAATATTATTTTTAGATTGAAAGACATAGAGATATGTTCTATCCAATTTCTATAAATGAATAAAAATGCATTCAAGATTAAAAAGGATTCATTTTAACATTCATGAATTCATATTTCTAAAAATCTGAATTCATTTTAATCCATTTCAATCCATTCTTATTTGCTGGGTACTTAAGGCTCCTGACTAGTCGCGATGATGTTGGAATCGTGACATCATAAGCAAGAAATGACACGTTGATTTTTCATGCGTATCATTTGTAAATAAAAGAAATTGAATGAAACGAAATGATGAGATCTTTAAAAAGTTGTGAAATTTGAAGAAGATTCTTCTTATCTCCTGTGATAGTCATCAATAAATAATCATAAAAAGTAAAGTGGAAAACTTTTCGGTAGGAAACACACAATTTAACAGCTATTGAAAGTAGTGAAAAATATGCTTTTATATATAAAATTCCAGAATAACTTGTCTCCATCGATTGTTACGATTTTGATAAGTATGAGATGAAGTCACAGTTTTACATAATAACAAAATGACACGCAAAAAAAAATTTCGACGTCAATACGTTACTTTTCACTATAAGCCGAGAGTTTTATTGTTAATTATCAAACATCCTGTATATATTATATACACAGGGTGTGCCATTTTAATTGATCACCAAATATCTCTTGAATACTATTTTAAGGAAAAAAGGTTTGTTATTTTAAAAGGGACATAAGATGGTATCATTGAGTTGACCTTGGGTGGCATTGTCAAGATTAGGGCAAGGTCACTTTGAGTTTTTTTTTTAATTAAATAAAAGCATTTATTTTTCATTACATGTCTTCATAGCTCAAAAACTATTTAAAACACCATAAAAAAAAAGTTTTTTCATTAAGACTTCTGAATACTTAGCTGAGAACTCTGCGTTGACGGTGGCAACACAGATGGTGACCTGACGAAACCGGTAGCCCCATACACAGGCTCGTCGAAGGCGAGTACATGTACATGGATTCGTGCTTGTGTTACAGCGCCTTGCTACGATAAATAGCTGAACTTATAGGCGTAAAAATAGAGTGTCAATTAGGAGTACCTGTAAGATCAACAGCACACAGAATTCTGAAATCCTTTAGATACCTTCCTTATCATATTACATTAGTTCAGGCCTTAAACGAAAACGATTGAAGGCAGAGAGTTGCCGATGGGCTGCAAATCAAATTCCTGGTTTCTTCAATTTCGTTATGTTTAATAATGAAGCAACGTTTTATAGCAATGGTATATTAAACCGACACAATAGTCATTATTAGTCGATGCAAAATCCAAGATAGTTCCGACAAGCGATGTTGACAATCAACATCGCTAGTCTTTAAATATAGGATGCGGAATTTTAAATTCTAAAATTTTGAACAGATCATTGGTCCTTATTTTTTTAATCGTACCGTTACCAGAGAAAATTATTTACATTTGATTCAAAAGACTGCCGAGGCTATCACCAAATGTTAACCTCGACACGCGATTAAAGATGTGGATTCAACATGAGCACCACCGCATTATTCTCGCATTGTAAAACTTTCTAAATACACACTGTGCACCTCGATAGATTGATCGCGGTGACTACGTCGCCGGGCCTCCAAGATCTCAGGACCTTACACCTGTAGATTTTTATTTGTGAGGCTATCTTAAAAATATTATTTTTTGAAATCCGCCAACAACGAGAAATGATATGAAAAGACGAATAAGAAATGCTTGCCGCAGTATTCCACGTGTTATATTTAGTAGGTATAGGTTCTAACCCACTATGTGTTAGTGTGTATACATGTGTGTGTGTGTGTGTGTGTGTGTGTGTGTGTGTGTGTGTGTGTGTGTGTGTGTGTGCGTGCGTGTGTGTGTGTGTGTGTGTGTGTGTGTGTGTGTGTGTGT
>Ga0157364_1002932_pt1 | contig 16313 bp, 12 predicted proteins | sample AttsexASBM2_FD_111476 | JGI IMG/M metagenome (GOLD analysis project Ga0157364, IMG submission 111476) | Fungus gardens microbial communities from leaf cutter ant in Ribeirão Preto, State of São Paulo, Brazil - Atta sexdens ASBM2 | ecosystem: Host-associated > Fungi > Mycelium > Unclassified ...
GCGCTTTGGGAAATGTATTTGTTTCATTCGCGTTGACATTTACTTAATTATCGGATTTAGAAATGCAATTACTTATGTGATGTACTATGTATAAGGAATAAAACTATCTGTTATGATATGATAATTAGTTATGAAAGGACACACGTCGAGTTTTGAATGCCGTGCTGATTTCATTGAAAAACAGTCCGTCATTCTTATTGAAATTTTTTTTTTTTTTGCATCTTTCTCGTGATTTTCTACAGCCAATTTAGTGCGGCAACTCTCAATGCAGGAAACGTTTCAACATTCGCCACGGTTTTAACTGTGCGACAGTAAATCACAGTAGGATTGCGTTCGGAACACGACACCACGTGGCATTCCTTCGACAACGTGTTGAATTTCACTTCCTACGCGAGACAGGCAAATTTTGAACGTGAAACAGTTTCCGTTAACAAGTAGAATACGTTCTACGCAAACTGAACGAAATTTCAAGCGTAAAATCATTCATAAATTTCTGGCTAATTTTTACAGAGAATTTCACGCGATTAATATTGCTGAAATGTAAGTCTACACGGAAAAAATAATAATTATAATGTTACTAAGAAAAAAAATGATGTATTAACAACATTAACAATTTAATTGAAAATCTTATTAATTCGTGACTGTATTAATGAAACACATACACTAATTTTCTTTTAAAATATTAATTGTTTTGTTAATACTTATTAAAAATAAAAAAGATATTTAATTAGACTGCTGTTCGCTAATACTGTTAATACATTATTTTTTTCTCATGTATATTTAAGAAGTTCCGATGATTGCAATTGGAATTATCGATATCGCGAGAAATCAATAATGAGATAAGTGTGAAGCAAATAACTTATAATATAATTTCATTCTTACAAGGCGCACAAAAGCGCAAACTCGACCGAGAAAAATACAAAGCGTTAACGCGCAAGCTCTCCTCGTATTGTGCTTTAAGCTAAATACGAAAGATATTAAACTCTTCTTCTTCCTTTTCCACGCTGGTTGGCGGATAACGCTCGTAAGATCGCTGTAAGTCACGTAAACGTCCGTTATCCGAAGTTCTATCTGCGCGTTCTTGTAGATCGCTTCCTTTATCGCCTGCCACGAGATAATGATTTCTACAACTTTTTCGCAGTTCGCCCGAGTAACACGTCGCAGAAATTGCCTTCACATCGAAATTGTTCTTGCCTAAAGGCTGCCACGATAACCGATCGATGCTCACGACCGCTTTTACTTATTCCAATTGACTAATCCAGTATCCTCTTAATATTGCACTAAGTGTCGCTTGGAATATCGAGCTGTTGTCTTAAAATGATGCAACGCATCTTGGAAATTCATATTCTGCCAGCGAAACTAGCGAGATGTTCATGTTACACGCAGACTACTAAGTATCGAGTCACTTGAACTTTCTGCGGTCTGATGTCAAACTAATATGCTGCATGTTCCTTCCGAGATTAATTTTGAAATTTAACATTCGTAGTTTGAAAATTATTCGGCTCCATTTTTTAACAAATTTTCAGGAACTTTAAATAAATTCCGAATATATGAATGCAAATGCGAAGGCAGCGAGTCGAACAATATAATATAATTCGAGCATTCCCCTATCGCATTTTTACATTAATTCCCATAACTGTATCGTAAATTAAAATTTTTATCGGTATCGTAATTCTTTCCTGTCTCATTATCATTCTCTCTAGGGACGCGGGAGTTATTTTCTTACTACAGAGGATTGGACGAGACTTCCGAAAAAACCTATTACGTACACGACACATTGTACGTCGCCACATCTTGCATTATGCAGTATTAACAGTTTCGCAATTGGCACACTGGAGAGTAAAGGTGTGCGCTGTGTATGCATATGATCGAACACCTACGAGAGATCGGTACGATTCTGGTGTTACCTGCATGACTAAGCTGTATTTACGCAAGTCCGTATTGCGCGTAACCTCGTTATGCCACACCGTACAGGGTGTCTCAGATTTATAGAAAAGAGAAACAGAGTATTTGACCTTTTTACTTTAATTTTTCGGAGCTAACGACAAATTTAATTTATTAAGTTAATTAAAAGGTATCACTAATTAACCTTTCGTTGGCCATAGAATTTTGCGCCTTCAATCTAAATTTTTTAGTTTCAGTACAGATTTTTATATTGTTGCAGAGACTATAAAAATCTGAAAAAAATTCTTCCGAAAGCTTTAACAATGAGTTTTTATTATTATAGAAGATTGGATAGTATTTTATCTTGTTTTTTAATTGTACGTTCAAAACTAAGTTGGCCGACGAAGGGTTAATTTCAAGGAAGCAAAATGATATAATTCGTATAAAAAGAATAAAATGGTGAAAAAAAAGAGTTTATTTGACTAAATTAATTTAGTTGTCTTTATTTCTTTTGTTGGAAAATGTATGTACTTAAGTCAAATATGTTTATGTAAAAAATAAAGACATAATTAAATTAATTTAATCAAATGAATAATTTTTTCTTAGTGTGTATATTTTAATAAGAATAATCCCAACTTGTAGAGGTATATAACATAAAGATAATTAAATTGTTTGACTAAATTACTTTTAACAAAGTAATTTATAATTGAGTAGATTCAATAGATCCACTGTCAGCATAGGATTAATGGTAGATTTCCGAGATAATGTTCCGTGATAATAACTTAAGCAACGAGCGATCAATTAAAAAGATATCACGATAATAGAAATAATAGAACTGCCGTTTTCCTTTCTTGTTTTCTCATGTCCAGTTCAAGAAGTTCTGTGTGATAATTGTGGATCACGCGGTGTATATCAACACACAAGCGTAAAGTTTCCATCGAAGAGGGACACGCGGCATTCATTCCGGGACGAGAGATGGCGAAGCCGTCCAAACGTCGCGCGAATTATCCGTTATGCATTACGTGCTGTCTTAATTACTCCCAACCCTCAGATGATATACGCGGCCAGCTTTGTTCATTTGTGCCGGCGCACGCAGCCATAAATATCGATTACCGGGATATAGCTTTGCGTCTATCGGGCCATTAATTTGTCGAAAGTTTGTTGTTCCACCGCCACCGAGCGTCACGCGCCGCGCAAATTGTTTGCAATACTCCTCGAATTCTGTGTCGCGCAGAATCTGCACCGCGGTCGTGCCGCGATATGACGCATCACAACAAGTGCGGCTGCTATAACAACTGAACTAATAGAACGACTCGTTATAACGCCACTGTCGCGGCCGAATTGATCAAATTTAAACGTGTCCTTTATACCATCTGACGACGTAGGTATGATGGTAATAGAGAACGTACGACTATTATTATTTTTTATTATACGCAGAAAAAATGATTTTGCTATGAAGTGTTTAAAAATTTGCGCAATGTCTTCTGCGCTTCACTTCTACTGCCCGTATCCTTTGATTTATAAGGAGTCTTGGTTAGTTTGATTTGTTATACGGATTTAAAAATTTAGCTAGATTCAGATCTGAAAATAATTTTGTTAAACTATAAAAATAATATTGATACTGCAAAAAGTTTTAACCTAGCAATCAATTGAAACATCCTATATATGATATAACTATCGACACTCCAAGATCTTTACATCGAGTCGCGAGAAAACACTTACATGTAAGTTGATATAATAAAAAATTCAGACACATGATTTTAATAATTCTTTAATTTTTTTGTTTTCTTTTGAATGACTACACAGCGAATCTGACAATCTGATGAGCGATGTGATTCTACTTAGTAACGCAATGTATATGATTTCGGTTTTACTTTATGTAAGTTTTTATATTATTAATGTTATATTATTATGTATAAGTTAATATTTTTGATAATCATTGGGCTATTCATTACATAGTTAATTTGGCAGTTGGATAAAGAAGAACGAACTAAATTGTCAGGAATCATCATGGAATTTGCATTATTTATGTAATTTCGGTGTATATGTTATATAACGACCTAAATTAAAGAGTTGAAACGTATATATTCGTTAGTTACATTCACGAAAATAAAGAATTTTCATTCGAATAGCTGATGTAGACTCTGATGGTCTTACATTTTTCACTGATGATTCTGACTTTCATGCCTTCGAGCCTCATATATTTATACCCTTACATTTGTGCATCCTATATAATTATTTTGATAGTCCAACAAAATTATTTTCGCCCTGTATGTAGCTAAATTTTTAGATACTACAACAAAGCTGTTCTTTTTGTTTGTTATTTCACTTTAAATATAAAGAGTGCACTTAAATATAAAAGTGTGCTAGTTCAGCTATAAAAGACAGACCTATTACTTGACATTTGACGCACGATAAAAGACAATTCTTTTACGTTTACGCGTGGAACGCTAATAATATTGCTGTACATAGAAGTACTTACTATAGCAGGGGATACTCTTGCAGGAATTGGATGATACAATATATGTAGACGTATAGTTCGTCATACTTTCGACGAGAGCAAGACAAACACGTCGTTGGCTGCAACGAGGAGTAACATGGCGATCGTTCCTCGTGGTTAAGCATTCATTATGGGAGAAAGTTTTAGTAAAGGAGACGCCTGCGGAAGGGGGGGGGGAAACCTTAATTTAGATCCGCCGTCGCGCAATTGACAAAAAGGCGGAAAGCCGCGGAGTAAAACTACAAAGGGATGATAACGAGAAGGGCGATTCCGGGGAGACAGAACGAAGAAAGGACCGCGACGGGATCGAGGAGTAGCGCGGAAGGGAAGGCGAAAGAAGCGCACGACAATAAGATATATTATAGGGGTTGGCGCCGGCGTTCCATTCACCCCGTTTCTCGCATAATCGCGATATAAGCAGAAACCTCGGTGAATATACAGAGATATTTGGACCTATCCCCACACGGAGAGAATTTTTGTTTAGAGTTTACTCTGAAAATATGATAGTCCTGGAACAATATTGTATTTCAAAGAATATTATGTTTCTCTCATTCATTAATAAAGCTATAATAAAATTGTATAATAGGTTTGATTAATTTTACTGAAGTGCATGGTAAAAATCTTTAAAATATTGTATTGTACCACAACTATATTTTCAGGGTAAATTTTAAAAGAAATTTTTGTTTGGAATAATATCAAATGCATCGATAGACATTCAATTATAAGCTTCAAACCTGATGTTCAAACGCTGATGTTTAATATTGATGACACAAGTTTTGCTGTGGGGAATAAACGATTAAAAGGATCGATGTAACTGCGACGAGAATGAAATGATGAATGGTAAAAACGCCGATATCCTTTGTAAGTTTTTGCTCTACTTCTTAGATCGATCCTGGTACGGTAAAAAAGATTAATGCGCCATTTTTAAATGGCCATATCTTGTCGCGAAGAAATCGGTGCACGCAACGCGTAGTGCACGCAAAGAGTCTTGAGTGAGTGAGTACTTTCGACGAAACTTAGGTAGAAATGGATTTAAGCAAAAGTAAGAGTCTCTTTGAAGGAAATGTAGAACAGAACGGAATAACCTGGCGAGGAAAGTTGATTTTGTCAGGCAACATAACTCACTCGTTCACGGAGCACACAACGGTAAAGTCGTTCTGAAAGCGTCTTACGACGACAAATCATAGCAATACTTGTGACATATCGACGCGACATTTGCAAGAGAGAGAGAGAGAGAGAGAGAGAGAGAGAGAGAGAGGAGAAGCGAGATATATAGAAATCATATATAAAGGCATAATTTCCTGGAAAGCTTGGCAAAGCATCGATATGGAAGGAAACGAAAAACCAGTTATGCCATCTGGACCGCCGCGCGAAAAAGTCTCATTTTTTCGCAAACACGAGCCATTAGACATTTATATCAGTACGAAATATTTTTGCCTCGATATTCTAAATTATATTGATCTTTCCAAGAACAATGTTAAATCCGAAAGATGATTAAATTTTGCAGAACTTCCTCTCTTGATCTTTCATATCCTATCCAACTTCCTTCATTTTTCTTCCTCAGCTTTCACAACTTTTAAAAACTCAAGAAAAAACTGCCGATACCGTTAAACGGGTTTAACGTTGCCTTAGTGATCAAATGTTGTTCCAATAATAATCCATTACTGCCTAATAATCGAAACTGCGACGTTCTATTTCGAAAATCGAGTGGCGTTATTTCACGCTACACTATTGATAAGACGATGTAATATTATTTCTATGTAAAGTGCAAAAAAATTGAACATGATTTGCCACTTTTAGCACACACATTATTTACTGCCATTATTTACAGTTAATAATAAGATAGAATTTTTTTTCTTTTTTCATGAGACATAAAGATTTGAAAGAATTTTTTATAGCTTTAATTAGCTTTTATAGCTTTAATTTCAGTGATTTATTCGCGATAAATTTATAAAAATCTCTCTTTGAGATTAAAAATCGCCAACTGTTAGAATTTATTTACGTGTTAAAATGTAATATTGTAATGGCGCGTTTTCGAGGAAGCCATGAGTCAGGATTCCAGAGCGAACATCAGCCACGAGTTAGGATTTCGGAACGAACATCAGCAAGAGGAATGAGGAGGAGGAAAAGTTTTGTGGGAACGAGGTGTGAAGATCGAGGTAAAATAATAGGACAATGCACTCCGCGACGAAGGATATATGAACGAATTCGCCGGCAAACGAACGGACAGGTAAATGAACGAATGAACGCGGGATCAAATGGCTCGTAGACAAATAAATCGAAAAGAGGAAAGATAAACGTCGCTGCGCGAAATACGAGCGGGAGAGAGAGGAGGCCAGGATGCTCCGACATTTCCAAACACAAAATGGCGGAAGAGGATGATCTTCAATAGCGTTGACGAGTCGAGTCGACCGGCGGTTTTACCGTTACGCGACCCAATGACGAGAGATACGTTCGCCAGCGAGAAACGTGGCTGCTTCTACCATTCGATGGATGCCTCGTGGCCAACAGTACGGTATAAAATGGACGTGTGCTCCACGAATATTGCCGCACGAAGTAGGTTCCACTTCGCACCTGAGAAGTCGTAAAAGATCAAGAGATTTATTTCACTGAACGATGAATTCGTCGAGAAATGATATAAAAATTTTTCCAAAGATTCGCGGAAGGGAATTTAAATCTTCATTACTCACTCTCTTCCGTTCGACAATAAAGTGATAAAATAAGATTGAGTTTATTAGATATATCCTGCCTCTTTACTTTGAGACTATACTTGGAGAAATTTTTACTTCTCGTTCTTATACTTATCGTTACTTTGTATTTCTGTGTTCTCATTTCGTTCGTTTATTAGCATCAATATATTGAGTATTTTTCTGTATTTTTATTCATGGGTGAATCTGAAAATTCTAGTTTGAATGATGAGCTCGTGGGTGATGGAGCAGGGTAAGTCCGACAAGCAGATGTACAGAACTCAACTGGCTCATAGGGTTACTTTTGAAACCGTGAATATATGAAACAAGATATACGCCGCAACATACGTCATAAGCTTCATTGTTGAATATCGTGAATTTCCTTTATTCTCGAACAGTCGAATGAACAACATTCGTCACTTCCACTGAAACTTCGCCATATGTTCTTTTTTTCGTCGTATAAAAGCTATAGTATACAAAAGAAAAACTTAAACAGTAAGACATAAACAGTTAACTTGTCTTAGCTGTGAAACACTACCGTGTTTTCTGCAGATAAGCAAATCAATATTTTTAATTTGATACTACCTAGATTATTGCCTTAGATTCTATGATTAGTCGATTCGCTTATTGTTTACACGGAAAGAATTAAGATACTTATTTGCAAATTTAGTTAGATACAAATTTGAAAATAATTTTATTTGGACCATCAAAATAATTATATAGGACGCTCATTGCTAGAATATCAAAACTTTTTACAGCATTATACTTCAAATTCTTATGTAATTATTTTAATGATTTAAACAACATTATTTTCAAATATGTACGAGTATACGTAATTACAATTTAGATACTTCAGCAAAATCGTTCTTTTTCTGTACACCTTGCTACTTTACATTTTTTTCTGTGTATCAGGTTTAAATATCGATTATTAAAACAGAATTTAGAAAAGGTGTTTAGTTAATTTTGTGGTTAACAGTGACCAATATCAGAAGTTTACTATAAATATCTCGACATTCGGTGGTCGCGACAGTGCGGTACTATTAGTTTTCAACGTCACCGCGCTGTGGTATTCGATTTTCGCAATGATTTGTGTTGACATTCGATGTTATGATAGGGAAACGTTATGATGCTGTGTCATGTGTGAAAATCGATTTTTATAATGATAAAACCGTCTGTATAATGTACGAAAAAATTATTGATATATCAGAAATATTTTAAATAATACGCATTCTCTTTCGATTAATTTTTTTATCGACTGATTCAGAGACTATATTTCCACGAACAAATTGATAACGCATAAGAAAAAAATGCTACAAATAATTTTATTTAAATTGGTTAATTATACCATTAAATATTTATGGAAACGTATTTGAAACGACCTTTCGGGTCGTTTAAATAATTACGAATGGAATCATCAGTGACATTTTTGAAACAATATCCTTTTTATTTTACGTCATTGTTCTCATCCTCGATTATGATTAAATTTTTTAATTAAAATGGAATTTTACGTACGCTTTCTTTTTAATTTATATAAAATATTACCGAAAATTCATATTCGGTAATTTTTGCCATTTACATTCACTGAATAAACGTAACGATGCGATGGAGAAGTGGATGGGAATGACGTGTTGTTTCCACCGCTTGGAAAATACACAAACAGCATTGGAATGCTGATATTTTTTTTTTTTAATTTCTTCTGTAAAGATATAACAATCAAACTTCAACTTGCAAATACTTACACGAAACAAATGTTATTTAAAAATAGGAAACGTTTAATAACTATTTGCACTGTTAAATACACGTTTGTAAAAAAATTTTTTTTCTATAGTCATTGTTTTTGTATTATGATATTTTTCATCCTTTATTACAACATTGCAAACGTAACGTATATTGGTTATTCGTGTGTAAAAGCTTCATACGTAATAGATTTTTTATGAAATGTATTTTAGTGCGTAAAATTTTAAAGAGAAAGAGAGAGAAATGGAGTGAAAAAGAGAGAAACACAGGAACGAGCTCGTTCAATGCTCGTTGTCGAACCATACGTTACAATGGTGCCTCTCTATAGACACGTGCAGGGATTAAAGTTGAACATATACTATTATAATAGACGAGTTAATACGAAATATTTTGAAGTTAAAACATTTTTCTCAACCTTTCCACGTTCCTTTCCTTCCGAAATTAATCTTTATGATCATCATTCTTCGTGTTTTAATTAGATAGTTTACAACGAAAACACGAGCGAAGGTAAACCAATTTCTCTGGAGAATGCCAACGTTCCGGATATTCTCTAACGGTACTACTGCCGTCATCGTCGTCGTCGTAAAGACAGGAATTCACGCAGCTTGCAATGCGACTAACTGTAGCTGGCGACGAATCGTTTTTGCCAGTTCATTATTTCGTAAATGCGACACGGCGCGAATATCTGACGTCTTTCGCGTTGTTAAATGCCAGTTATTATTCTCTCACCTGCTTTAATCATGCTTAGTACGCATGGACTCGTCAACAATCAGTATTGTCAACGTTGGCGAAACGGCACACAGCTTGGCATTAATTGCGTAAAAGGTGAATTCTTAGTGGGGAGTCAGTGAACCCAAAAACTAGGTTGATTCCTGACAGGCAATTTGTATTGCCATTATCACGGTCCCACGCAGTAGCGTTCGAACGCTGCTGTTCGCGCTCACGAATTTATTCCGTCTTAATGGAAAATGTGTGTACGTGCGAGGCTGTAAAGCACGACGATGGAGAGGCCGATCGATTCTTACACATCGAGCGACTCTCTTGCGGTCGATTTCCTCATCGGGTCACCGGGTTATCGGGTTACCACGACGCGGATCGATCGTCCGTTAATGCTGTCACCGCTTATAGTTATAATGCATAAAATATATTATAAAATATATTATAAAATATATTATAAAATATATGTTAAAGAAAGAAAATATATTCATTTTTCCCTCGTTGTTTTTGAAATACTAGTCGGTTTCAATGTGTTTGTTGTTGCTTTAATAAACTCCTTTTATTTCAGCACCTATCGGAGCATACACCGACGAGACACAGATGGATACACATGAGGGCTCGACGGTGCAGTTGCAGTGCCGATTCCCACCGCCGCGGGAAAACGTCACGTGCTTTTGGTTGACCCACACGAATAACAATCTCGATAACGCAGCAATCGAGAACCGCTCATTGTCGCCAAACTACAAGGTTTATATGAACTTGCAAGAGGGCCGTTACGACCTGCAGATCAGGAACGTGTCCTACGAGCGTGACAACGGCAAGTATGAGTGCAGAGTGAAGGTCAGTAGCACCGGCGTTGACCTCCACAGGAAGTACATTACCCTGACGGTGCTGAGAGCGCCGGGTCAGCCGATGATATCGCCGACCTCCGCATTGGCCACAGAAGGCAAGATACTGGAGCTGGCGTGCAACACCATCGGTGGCAGTCCCGAGCCAGAAGTGAGATGGTACCGTGGCAGCAATACCACCTTGCTGCACACCGGCAAGACTCTGATAATCCATCCCACGCGGGAAGACGATCGGGCAGTTTTCCGATGCGTCGTGAGAAACCGAGCGATGCGCGAGGGTGAGACCCTGAATGCCTCGGTGACGCTCGACGTCAACTACTTCCCACGCGTGTCTGTTGGCCCAGACAACCCGCTCAAGGTCGAGGTGAACGGCACCGCGATCTTCAAATGCCATGTAGATTCGAAGCCGAGAGTCAGCATGATACACTGGTGGCGAGGCGGTTCCTACGTTTCCACCAACTTCGAGCATGTGATACCTAAGGTGACGCTACAGGATTTTGGCACGTACAACTGCCAGGCGGACAATGGACTCGGTAGGTTGGTCGAGACCCCTTTGACCCTAGACGTGCTCTATCCACCCACAGTGTCTATCGAGGGCGACACTGTCAGAGTAGCTGATGTAGAGGACAGCATAACCGTCCATTGTAATGTGTCTGCCAATCCGATGCCATCCGTGATCGAATGGCTGCGGGACGGTCGACCAGAATTTAGGCAACCAGGTTCAATTCTCCGATTGACCCGTGTCACTTCGGAACACGCTGGTAACTACACCTGTCGCGCGGTAAACACGATTTATCCTACCGGCGGCGAACGCAGGAATCATTCAGCCTTTTCCACTGTAACGATCCGAGTGCGGCACAAACCCGGTCCGGCTAGAGTGACTCCGGATTCGCCGGTCGCTGTTGAGGGTTCGCGGGTGATACTCACGTGCATGGCCAGTCCGGCTGGTTACCCTGAGCCACAGTACAAATGGTGGAAGGTAGGCGAGGGTGGTTCGATTCAGGTGCCAGCACCATCCGGTCCGAAATATGAAATCGACTCGGTGCACCTTGGTAGTGAGGGCACTTACAAATGCTTTGCCATTAACGAGATCGGCATCGGTGAAGCCGCGTCAGTAAACCTTACTGTTCACCAGCCGCCGAAGATTCTCACCAAGCTGCAGCCTCATGTCACGAGGAAGTAAGTAAAAAGAATTGTGTATAGAATTTTTCCAATAGTAAAGTAAAATATCTAAATGAGTCTCCATAGTTGTTGTTGATGCATAAATTATGTATTCTTAACGTAAAAAGATACAATTCACAACTATTTAGATTTTACTTAAAATCTAAATTACATTCATTTTTCGAAGTTAAAGTAAATGTTTTAATTGTGGATTTTGAGTCCTCTTCAGTGTGGAAATTATACAAACTACCAGAATTTTTCTTCAAAATATCTTACTTTTCGAATCAATGAAAAATTCAATTTTTATTGAAACAAATATAATGGCGATGTTAATAATTATTGTTTGATTTTTAAATATTCCGACTCTTAAGCTTATATTCAAACTCTTTTTGAAAAACTCAAACATTTTTAGAGAGATGTTCTTGCTGCGCACTAGATGTTTTATTCTACATGCAATGAGAAATAGCAATTTATTTCCCTGAGCACAATCTGCTTTTTGCAAGGCTATGACGTATTTTCTTTATCCATTTTGTCTTTTAATCTTCAAGTCGTACTAAATGTCATTGATGCAATTGTAGAAAGTCTGTGGACTTTACGTTTCTTCTACATATTTCTTCCATAAACTATGTGCCATTCGGCGAAGTATAGTAAAGTCGCTTCGCGAGTACAACAAGATATATCTTCCGTTCTAATAATCTAACGTTTTCTTGCTTATCGCAGAGTCGGCGAGTCATCGTTCCAAGTATCCTGCGTAGCGCAGGGCAAACCACGGCCTAGCGTGCGCTGGCTGAAGGACGATCAAGAATTAACGGCCGACGAGAGGCTCTACAAAGTAATTACGACGGCGTCAGAGGGCCATGGTAACGTAATAACCGTAAATTCCACGCTGAGTTTTCTGGGTCATGCTCGTCCACAAACCGATGAAATCGTGGCGGGCGATCGCGGTAAATACACCTGCGTCTTCGTGAATGAGGTGAAGAAAGTCGAATCTACGATGATGCTCAAGGTAGAGCACGAGCCCATAGTTCTCCATCAGCACGGCAAAGTGGCTTACAATCTCCGAGAGACCGCCGAAGTTGCCTGCAAGGTTCAAGCATGGCCAAAGCCCGAATTCCAGTGGAGTTTCGGTACCAATGCCGCGACTCTTCAAGGTTCCTCTAGCGACGGTCACTACGAGATTACTACCACTAGCGATAACTACGATGCATATACATCCGTCCTAAGAATGACCAACATCCGCGAATCCGATTACGGTGACTATACTTGCCGCGCTGCCAATGCTCAAGGTAGTGTGATGTCCACTATCAGATTGCAGCCTAAGGGAGCGCCAGAAAAACCAATCAACATCACCGCCATGGAAATCGGACCCACATATGTCACCCTTTTGTGGCAACTGGGTTTCGACGGTGGCCTGCCCATCACAAAGTACTTTGTTTCATATAGAAGAGTGGCTGGTGGTGACGAAATAGTCGCGCCAGATTGTGCGCCTCCTCGAGGACCGATCGGCCAATGGCTCGAGCTCGATTGTCGGCGATCGAACCCGTGTAACGTGACCAATCTGGAGCAACATCAGACTTATACCTTCAAAGTGAAGGTCTATAATACCAAGAATCATTCCGATTATTCCGACGAAGTAACCGCCACCACAGCGGTAGCCAAAATACCCACACCGCTTAGAGTTAGCTTCGATCCGGAAAGTAGTACGCTCGCTATCAACGTGGGTGCCACATGCTTGGCGTTGGTAGCATCTATCGAGAAGTTCGACGGAGGCTCGGATAGTTCATGGCGTATCGTCGACGAGTGGCCCCTCGAAGTTCTTGGAAGTGCGCCTACTCAAAGAGAGGGAGTATTGGACGATCCCGAAGCAGCCGACTCGGAACCCCGACTGAGAGTTCGGTTGTGCCTCAAAGCCGACCGGCAAAAATGCGGCGAATACGCAGAAGCCGAAAGTAAGTATTTCATTATTGTACAAGATAATTAAAGAGAAAAGAATCAATATTCATAAATTTATTTTAAAACTTACACAGTTTTTTAATTATTAGAAAATTGCATTATTAATAAATTTTAGGATATAATAATTGACTTACTCAATGTTATATATTGATCAATTAAAATAAAAATATTAATAAACTTAATAGATAAATTTTAAGATCTCATCACATTAATTCTTTGAAAAAAATTGTCTAATAACAAATAAAAATATATTTTAAGTGTGCTAATGCTAATTTAAATCACATTGAATAATTTCTATTACTGAAAATTTCTATTAGACAAAAAATATTTCTTCCCGCATAATTTATAAATACAAACTTTTTAAATAATAAATTTTGAAAGCAGTTACATTTTTCAATTTAATAGACGTTTATGCCAGTTAACAGTTATATTTTCTCTAGCTTATTAATAATACAAAAATTTTTTTTAAATTAATAAACTGTGTGTTTATTAAACGATAATTATTTAATAATTAAACAAACAATTTTTAATAAAGTTATTTATTTTGTATAACATTAGAAAAATGTTGTTAGATATTTGGAACGAATTTATTTTAGAAGTATCTTTATCGAGAATTTATGCATTAAACATTCTTTTTCTTACAGTTGGACCATCCTACATTGCACAAGCTGGTTCTCTCGGAACACCGACTTTAATCGCCCTGATAGTGAGCGGAGCAGTTTTTCTACTGTTCGCGGCCTTGTTGTTACTATTTTGCCGATGCCGGCGAAAACACGCGACGAAGGCGAAAGATTATGAAATGGACACGAACGCGTAAGTATTCGAAACTAATGCTCGTCGTAAGTGGAGAATAACTTAAGCTGGACAGTATGTTGCATCGCGTGGCTCGAGTGTAAAAAAAGGCACGGTCCATTGAATTCTTTCCTTTATTTTGTAGCGTCCGGCCGAGCCTTGTAGCAGGTAACGGCCAGCAAAGCCAACCACCGCCACCGTATTATGCCGAGAACAAAGCGCTGGAACACAGCCTGGATCACGCTTTGGCTTTGGAAGATTCAAAGACACCTGCTTATTCACAATCTGGATACGGTTATCATCAACCCAATCACAATATCAACGGTAAGTGCAAAAAATAGTTTCGCAAAAAACTTCTTCAGGTTTGTGAAAACCTATTAAAGTGTGCGTTCCATAAATATTGTTCTACCTTTGTTACTTGTGGAAAGATAGAATGATGTTTGTTTTGACTTGTGTCACAAAAACTCTCAAAGTGTGCAAAAAAAAAACATTACATATATTCTTCTTCGATTTTCCCCAGGTGTGAACATGGGCTACATGGACAACAGTTATTCGAATTCCAACAACGGCGGTTCCGTCAATTCGCAAGATTCCATATGGCAGATGAAATCCGCCGCTGCGAACGGCGTTAACCAGCCATACGATCTCGCTGGATATGGTACTACGGAGTCCGATTACCCCACGCACCCTCATTATCTCCCGCAGCGAGAGGATTATAGGGAGAGCCACAATCTGAGCCGACAGCAGTTCTGCACAGAGCCCTTCGCCACCGTCGTCAAGTCTCAGAAACACGTCGGTCGGTATTAGCCTTACGATCGTTTCACGTGACTCCCTCGTCCAGCTCGCCTAGCTTCTAATGACAGTCCCTATATTGTCGGTGTGCGTGCTAGGTTGCAGCGTTATAGATTATATCGTACGTTACATCGATCTTCTGCGGCTACACTACATTGTTTCGCGGTGCCTCCTACACCTTCGGAGAGACCTCGTTTCGTCCTTCCTCTTTCCCCGTTGCCCTCTTCTTCCGCAATCTCGTAATTTCACCTTCATATTAATCGTCTGTTATATCTTCGTACAGATTCGCCTTACGACGTGTCGGGTTTGCCGTACCAGGAGAATTACGACGAGGACACGAAGCCGCCGCAACAGCCCAGCCTCTCGTACGACGAGAGTCTCGAGTCCGGCTACTCAACGCCGAACAGGCGTAGGATCATCCGAGAGATAATCGTTTGAGACCTGCCTACCGGCTCACGAGCCGGAAACACGCGTACCACCTGGCTATAGCAGCAGGCCCCCGTTTGCCATACGGTGACGCAGCATCGTCCGCATCATCTCTATCACCGCCACCGCCATCGTCACCGTATGGAGATCGTCCTTGAGAATCCTTCCGTGCCGCCAATCGCGACGGCCGCGACGGCGACTTCACAATTGGGTCTTCCGACGCATCCGTCGCACTTTCCGCATCGCGCTGCATACGACGTAGGTTTAGGACATAATCCGTCGTTGTTGCCCGCAGAGGACTATTACGCGAGGAATTGTCACGTGTATAGCGGTCTAGACGGCACGCCGGCTCCGGTGACAGTCCGGCGAATCGATAAGTCCGGTTTGCTGGAGATCGCGGAGACGGATCCCGTCACATATCCACGTCCTTGCGTACTCACTGGTGCGGAGGACGTGACAGCGCGCGGCCTATCGTTACGGGTCGATCGCTCGGGACTTTTGGAGGCTGTTCCCGAAGCTACTGATCAACCGGAGGAAAACAACGGTGACATGACGACGAAATTGCTTGATGAAGTCGTGGGGGTGTCGCGAGGAGAAACATTAAAAGTAGATGCTGATGTGAATCCATGCGTGTTCGAGGATGGTTGTCTGCTAGAACGGCCATCATCCTTGGAGGGACAAGCCTGTCCGGACGAGGTCGACGCGAGAGTCCGTTCTGCGGATTTCAAGATATTAAGCGGAAGCCCGCGAACTCAACTCGACGTTTCCAAAGCCATGGAGAGACCACACTTAGCGTTCTCGCCCGGTTCTTCCCTA
>Ga0157364_1002933_pt1 | contig 16311 bp, 13 predicted proteins | sample AttsexASBM2_FD_111476 | JGI IMG/M metagenome (GOLD analysis project Ga0157364, IMG submission 111476) | Fungus gardens microbial communities from leaf cutter ant in Ribeirão Preto, State of São Paulo, Brazil - Atta sexdens ASBM2 | ecosystem: Host-associated > Fungi > Mycelium > Unclassified ...
TTCCTCTCCTCCTTTTTCTTATCTCCTTCAATTTTCCTCCTTCCCTTCTCCGAGTTCATTATTTTTCTCGTTCATTACTTTTCTTCTGTTTCCTTTTTTTCTCTTTCTTTGCCTTTCTTTCGCCATTTGCTGCCCATTCTGATGATCTGATCCTCTCCTCTATCTCCAATCTTCTCACTTCTCTCCATTCTTCATCACATAATCACCTATTCCTCTCCTCTACATATATTTTAATCTAAAAATTTTAATCTAAAGACTTATGACGCTCGTACGGAATACAAGAGATCCGAGTTTGACTTTCGGCCGAGGTAATATTTTTCGCAATAAATTTATTGACAGTTTTTCAGCATATTAATATATTTTTAATATGATGTCTGATTGAACATCAAAATTATTAAAATTGTTTGTCATTTTAATTTATGATGCTATTACAGTAGTTCGATTGCGTTTATAAGTCCGGAAAATCAATTCGGCGTGCAATTCGACTATAAATATGATACATATACAAGTAATATATAAATATAGTATATACAGTAATTCAGATTGAATTATTTAAACATTAAATATTTATGTCAAACTTCATTCATCATTACTTTTTTATTGTTGAATTTTCAAATTTATGGTCCAGTAAAATTCTTATTATCTATATATTTTAATTCTCCTTCCTCGTTTCTTGGCTTCGCTCCGTTCATTATTCTCTATCCTTTTTCTTTCATCATCTTTTTCTGCAAACTTCTTTTTCCTTCTGCATCCTTCACTTTTTTGTTCTTTGATCTTCTTTTTCTCCTATTAACTTTCTCTTTTCCCTTTCCTCGCTAAAATCTCTGCCTATTAAAATGTATTCCTCATTTCTTTCTTCTATCTCCAATTTCTCCATTGGCTTTTTTATTTTCTTCTTTTTATCTCCCTTTACATGATGATAGATCATGATGATTCTCCATTTTTTTCCTTCCTTTTTCCGTGTTCTCTTTTCTTTCTTCATTTTTTCCCCTCTTGCCTTGCTTTCTTTTATCCCTCATTTTTCTTCCCCTTCCTGCTCTCACTAACTCTATCCTCCTCATTTACAGTTTTCAGCGTCCTATCTTCCTTATCCCATCTCCACCATTTTCCCTCCATCTATATATGCCCATATGTTACTCTCGTATTCTTTACATCTCTTTTCTCTATTATTCTTCTTAAATTGAATTGCATTTCTTTCTTTTCATGTTCAGGCATCTTCTGTCTTCTCCTTTCTATCTTTTATTGTCTTCCATCTTTTAATATCTTTTTCTTCATTATCTCTTTCTTCTCCTCCTTGCTACTCAAGTTGACTACTATCATTTTTCTTTTATTATCCTACTTCCTCCCCACCTCTAGAATTTCCTCTAAGTTTACATCTAGGCTCATCAAATTTCCTTTTCATCAAATCCTACATCTCTTTTTTTAAATACATTTACTTAGAAAGTAATTCTTCTCCTCCAATGCCTTGATAACTAGCCCGCGCCAACACTCGTGTCGTCTCCGAGTGAATCGAAATATGAAGAGCGCGTCACTAAAACGGGTTGCAGCTCAATTGTTTGATTTTGACAGATTTAGTGATTGAGACGTTACTTTCGCTTGGACATGCTCTGATCGGTATTTTTCTGCAATTTATGGACGCTTTGCTTGTACAAGTTGTTCAATAAGTGCTTCGTTCTCTCCTTTTTAATTAATATAATAAAATTATTATTAATATCCTTTTATTCGCACGATTCGAGAGTGCGCGTTCATTTGGACTGGCGGTTACACAAAGCGAATAATGCATAACGAATATAATACTATGTTCTTTTTCCTCTTTTTTCTCTTCAGCTCCATTTTCCTTGCTATCTGCTTCAATGTTTCCTTTCCTGTACTCTTCCTTTCTTTTCTCTCCCCCTCCTTTTTTATTCTCTTTCTTTTTTCTCCTTCTCCTTTGCCCACATTTCTTGTTCTTCTATCCGCTTCTCTAGTTCATCTATTTTCTTCTTTTTTCTTTTTTGCCTCCATTTTTTTCCCTTCTGCTCTAATTCTTTCCTCATTTTTCCCACTTTCAGTCCAATTATTTCTTTCGTTCTTCTCCCCTAATTTTTTAACTCTTTCATTTCTTTCCTAACCTCCCTTGTTAAACCCGTCATTTCCTGTTCCTCCCTCTTCCTCAATGATCTTCCTATCTTTCTACTTTTCTCAAATGCCCATTTTCCTTCTTCTCTCTCTCTCTTCCTTTTCCAGAGCTCGTCCATTATCCTTGTACTTTTTTTTTTCTTCCTATCTTCTCTTTCCTTATCCTTTTCTCTTTTATTATCCTCCTTTTACTATCCTCTCTTCTCTGCTGTTTTCGATTTCGCACTGTTCAATTTTTCTCTTCCACTTCTTCTTTTTACTTTTCCCTTTATCTGCTTCTTTCTGCTGAACACCTTCTGTTAGATCTGCTTGAGTCTACTTTCTATATTTCTTTTACGTCACGTCTTCCTGCTGCCAACCGTCCTTCCGAACAAGTTTCTTCTTTATGCATGCTAACTCCGTGTCTTCTCGTCCGCTGCCTCTTCATAGAGATTCTCAAATAAGAAATACGCGACTGAAGCCATGACGGGATTAGTTGATAGCGATGTTGCAAGAATACGATGGAACAATAGTGCAACCGTATTTTATTTCTACTCACACAAGCAAAGACGCGGCAACAGAAATTTAGTTAAGTGTGTGTGTGTGTATATATATATATATTAATATATTCACTTCGCTAGATGTATGTAAATATAAATACCGTACCTCATAAATACAACTAGAATCTATAGATAATTCACTCGTGGAATATTCACAACTCATTGAGCCCTTCTTCCAGATCTTTTGGGAAATATTTCATAAAATCTCTGAATTTTTACAATTTGACACGCAATAGCCGTGTTATTATTTTTAAGATATCACTTTTATTTATTTATTATGCGTTATAAAGTCATGTACATTATAAGTTAGGGGAATACGTTACAATATTTTCACATTAATTTTATAATATTATTTATTGGCATAATTTTATAATATTAGTTATTGGCATAACATTTTATAATGAATCATTATTATCTAAACTTAATAATTTGTACTTACAAACATACAAACATATGACAAATCATGGAGATCGCCATGTTCTTGCAAATGCTCGAAATTCGCATATCTCTTATGTTACTTAGTGTCTGACTGTGTCCTTATTGAAAAGTACCCAGAGATTAGAAAGGAGATTTTCGGCGGCAGGCTCGTTAGAAGCGTTCTGTGTGCGGGAGCATTATTTAAGTCTCTTCGTCGATCGAAGCGCACCTTCCTCTCTAGTCTCTGGATACTTTTCAGTAAGGACACAGTCAGACACTAAGTAACACACTCGTAATTGTTGTCACACAGTGAATTGTTTCATCCTTGTTTAGGCAAACAACAAGGATGTAATGATTCTCTGTGTTACACTGTATCTGTTACACTGTGTCCTTACTGGAAAACAATTTCTATTTTTACTCCCCGCTATTCTCTGTGTGCTTTGGTTCTAACCCTTCTTTTCTTTCCAGGATTCCTTCTCTACTTTCTCTGTTTGCTCTTGCACTCCATTTCTTCAAAGAAACTCTCCTTGCCTCTCACTATTCTTGCGCGCTTTTTTCACATTTTTTTATCGTCGAATTATCCCTTTTTCAGCTATTTTTTCTCTATAGTATCGCTTAAATTACTATAGTATCGCTTAACTTCTCACTCATACATCCGTATCGGAAATTCCATTTCTTTTCTTCTATTTCTCTCCCATTTTTTGCCCAGCATTTTCTTTTCCATTCTAGAATATTCTAATACTTAACATAATATTTGTATGATTCGTAGACCGAAATACAACGTGCGGGAGGAACGAACGGGATACACAGTCCTGATGTGGCTCTTAATCAAAAAATTTACGGATAGAGATGTCGGTAGTTACAAATGCGTTTCAACAAATAGCCTAGGAAAAGCAGACGGCACTTTGAGATTGTATGGTGAGTTAACCTGTCAGTTATAACGCCTGTTATACGCCTTTTATATACTTTAAGGTTTTCAAATTTACATGATGTCCATTTTCAGAAATTAAAATTGGCTTCGAAAGAGGATCTCGAGTGAAGGATCACGTATCCATTATCGGTGGTAAGTATAAATAGCAGATTCATTATTCATAAGCATTATCAATTCTATTGTTTGTTTCGGTAAAGTTCAGCGCCCGATTGATTCCCAGTGCAATCGCGACCGCTATCGATTATGCATTTTTTTTTTCAGTGAAAAGATATAATTTTCTTCTAGGTTTAGCTGAGGCTGCTCAAAGTTCCGGTGCCAGTAGCGGCGTTGGCGATTTCTACGGAAGTAGCAGCTTGTCGCACATCCTATCGATGTCTTTTTTCATATCGATACTGTGGCCACGGTGAAGAAGGCATCCACTGCTGGTCACCGCTAAGCTACTTAGTGCCGGATGACTTTGTGCCAAAGAAAGACAAGAATGTAGAGAATGCGCATGCGAAAGATAATGATATGATAGATATGATAGAAGATATATGAAAGCAAAAGTATGCTCAAAACAGAAAGAAAAGAGAAAAAGGAAGAGAATGGGAGAGGGGGGAAGGGGGGAGAGAGAGAGAGAGAGAGAGAGAGAGAGAGAGAGAGAGAGTAAAAGAGTGGAAATAAGATAATAAATCGGAGTCTTCGATGCTCCAAATTCTTCCTACTTTCCTTTCCTACTCTCGAATGTCGAAGACATTTTTAGATCAATGAATGTTGTCAATGTACGCATCGCTTTAGATTTGCGCTTCGCGAATCGGCCAAATAAAACTCGATTTGCGCTGTTCGTCTCATGAACATCGTCGAAAAATAGTACTAAACATGGGCGCCACGAAGGGGATACAAGGAGGTGCATTTGTACCTTCTTATCTCATTAAAAATGAGAAGAACAGAAAATCTACAGAAAAAAAAATCGCGTAATATGAAAAATAATATAAATATTTTCAATTAAACAGAAACTAAATGCATAAACATTAATTAACATTTATAATAAAACTGAAAAATCAATTTTAAAAAGCTCAATGTTGGAACAAAAACTTAAATCGTCTTGGCTATTTAAAAATGTCTCGAATTTGAATTTTTCTAGATGCACTCTCCTGCAAGTAATTCTTCCGGCGCCCATCAATGGCTGAATCAAAATTATTTACTATTTAATATTACCAATTGTAATTCGTTTTTACTTTACACTCAAGATATTCGACGAAAATATTTACATGATGATCAATGAGGATAGCATAAACTATAGCCCGAATATACCGTCGATACGCAAATTGATGAATTTGAAAGGAAGGGGGAGTTTGCCATCGCGGGAATGCTTTATGAATCGATAATAATCAACCGTCGTTTTGTCAATGATTTATCGTGCTGCTGACTGACTTTGAATGTCGGAAAACTTTGATGTTTCGAAATAAAAATAAGAATCGAACATTGTACACTGTTGTGTGCCTCGTACTTTATTATTTCCACCTACTTATAATGTTATAATTTATATTTCAGTATTATATTTTGATTTTTCATTTTCCGTTTCGCTTGTTTAGTATAACTTGCGTAGTGAGATATATAAAGTGATTCAGAATAAACATTTGTCCTTGAAGTGTCATATTCCTTAATTATAAGACTTAATTATAAGACGATTTTTTCTTTGCAAAAATTTTGCCAGAAACTTAATTTTTAAATTACAAGAAGAAATAGTTAGCATGTCACGGGTCGCGTGAGACGAGCAGCAACAGCACTCAGGGTTAGACGCGGGCGCGTCGGGTTAGACTTTACGCGCAGAAGGCATACTAACTGAACACATTCACACGTTTATAAAAATATGTTTCTTCTTATTTTTCCCCTCTATCACTCTTATCTCTTTCACATACCGGGTGTATAAGCTTCGCTGTTTTTTAGTCAGAAAAACACATTTTTTTTCCTAGGAAGCAAAAACAAATTTATTCAAAGTACTTGCCCTCGCTAACTATACATTTTTCCCATCTTTCAATTTGTGTATACTACGCCAAAAAAATGCCTCATCTTTCGAGGCCAACCACTCATCAAGCCATTTTCGGACGTCTTCGTAAGAATCGAAGTGCCGCGCTCAACGAGCGCGTGGCCCATCGACGAAAACAGGTGATAGTCAGAAGGTTTCAGGTCTGGTGAATAAGCGGGATGGAGTAGCATTTCCCAGTTGAGTGTCTCCAAGTAGTTTTGGACCATTGTTGACGTGTTCGATGGTGCGTTGTCATGGAGGAAAATCACCTTGTCATGTTTTTTCCGATAATGCGGCCTTTTTTCACGCATAGCACGGTGCAATTTGATCAGTTGTTGGTGGTAGCAGTGAGCATTAACAGTTTCACCAGGTTTTAACAGTTCGTAGTAAACAACCTCCTGATCCCATCAAACGCACAGCATCGTCTTCCGTCCAAAGCGATTTGATTCTTGAGAAAGATGTTGATGGTTGGGTGGAATCAACCCAAGATTTCTTGCGTTTAGGATTCTGAAAATAGATCCACTTTTCATCGCCTGTCACAATCCGATGCAAGAACGACTTTCTTTTTTGTCTGGCAAGTAGAATTTGGCATATGTTTTGGCGTCGCTCCATTTACCTATCGTTCAGTTCATGCGGCACCCATTTTCCGATCTTTTGAAGCCGTCCTTCCCCATGGCATGTAGCCGCATGGAAATGACTGCTTGAGAAACACCCAATTACTCGGCAAGCATTTTTTGCGATTGGATATCGTCCTTGTCCAAAAGAACCTGCAATTGACAGTCCTCAACCTTCCTGGGCCGATTTTCACGCTTCTTGTCATTCAGGTCAAAATTGTCGTCGGCGTCATTGAATCGGCGAAACCAATCTCTGCACGTTGTTTCCGATAAAGCATTGTGGCCTCCACAAGCATTCAATGCAATTCGACAGCCGATTTCTTCAAATTGAAACAGAAAAGCAAAGCTTTCCGCATATGCTTTTTTTTTAGCAAAAAACTAGACATGATTATGAAAGAAAAAATGTATATTGTTGTATGAAATTGCTGATGATGTGCACTGATTAATGACAGATGTCAAACACATAAAAAAAAGTGTGTTGTGTGCCCAGGATAGCTTTGTACGCTCACTAATGCCACCTATGAGCAAACAGCGGATTTAAGCTTATACACCTGGTACTTTGAATATGTTAATTTCATTAAATTAATATTAAATTATAAATTAGAATGTTGAAATTAAAACGAATATTAAAGTATCGCTCTTTAAGTATCGTTTTCAATTATATTTGTTCCGGAATAATCATTGATTTGAATGTATTCTCGGCGATGATAAGTAAACAAACGCTCATAGACATCAAGCCGTCACCATTCTAAATATGTATATCTCGCTCTAATCACGCTGTTTTTTCTCATATGGCACGAGACCCTCCCCCCCCTCTCCCCGTGCGCGACATTCGGAAAGGTGACGATCGTGCACACATTCCGCGTGCGAGAAATCAGTTCGCTTTCCAATCCCGATCAATACGGATCATCTATTCATTGTAACGCTTCTTATCCCGAAGCCAAAATGCGAATCACCCTGATGTTCTGTCGCGTATTACCGCTGCATTTTATTACCTAACGTTCTCAGTATACGCACACCGCGAGGGCAGGCAGTAATGTGCGCGAATTATCGGTGCACGCATCTTAACGAATGCACAAGTTATCAGTCTACAAGCTTCGCTTATAGAATTCGCCCGTTTTGAATACATCTTAAATTTGACTCAACAATAAAGGTTAGATATTATTATACTCCGCCTTGGCGAGCCTTCCAGACAAGGTGACATCAATGTCACAAACATACAACAACATTGATAAAATTATTAGAAATATCGTAAAAGAGAAAAATTAAAAAATTAAACGCGCGATAAACATTATAAAACTATTATTGACATACAAATCAAACAATTATTTCAGTACGTCAAATTCTGAGAGCGTTTCTTACAATTCGATGTACCGAAATACTTGTTAGATTTAATTGTACGTCAATAGGCTTATATACTTATAGCATGCAATTATTGTTCAATGTTTCTCATTTTTACAAAAATTTCTCTAACAGTTTTATCCGCGCCCGCGTTCGTAGCAATTATTATATACTTATGAGAAGTCTTATGAGAAACGCGATCACGCTTCTTAGTCAAAGAGATATGAATGTTTAAAACAAAAACGTAAGCCAGATACACTTTAAAAACTTATTCTTATTTGTGTTATTACCTTCTAGATATTCAATGATTCTATTTTTCTCTAGTTTCTCGAAACTGGAGGAATAAGTTTGAATGTTGTAATAGTGCTCGACACAACGGTTTTCTGTAATTCACTCTCTTCACTCAAATATTAAATGTCTTTAAATACATAGATATCAAATATTATACGTACATTTCCACAATGAGATTCTCCTTTTATAAATTGTCACGTTTCAACATATTAACATTTCGATTACGTTCACTTAATAAAACGAGGAATTTATTAACCGATTTATCATTTAATCATTGACAATCGACTAATTATTCGGGGATTGAAAATCATACGAAGGAAAAAATATCTGTAAGTCTGTACACAAGTTGTGTTTACATGTGGCAAGCAGCTGACTTTCTTGGTTATGGGTGCAATGAGTGTAGTTCATCCATCATTAAGACATTAGATAAATTGCACTCACTTAGAATCCCTAGAAAAACAGAATTTGGTCTCTCAAAATGTCAATAAGTATAGGTCAATAAAAGCGTGGATTTGTTCTTAGTAATTACACTTTCATACTTAGAAGTTCCAAAACGAGCGTGAATCGGAACAGATATGTTTGTCTCGGTTTGCGTTATCCTCAATTTTTGTTATTGTTATAGAAATATAGTCTGCCGGGTTTGTTTCCTATACAGCACGGAATTGCAGCAATATCGCTGCAAAATCTCTGCAATATTGCTGCAACTTTTGTGCAACTTTATATTGTAGGAATTGTTTTGATTTCACATTTCGTTTCTGTTATTCTCCCACCGGCGCCCCTTCTTTGAAGGTGTGCACGGAACACATTTAATACTGGCCGTATCGTTGTTTAAAACTATGTTTTTATTTGAAATTTTATATTTTTATTAAACAGATTGTTTTAGTAAACAGATATATTATTTCTTCATAACTATATTATTTTTTTTGTAATTATAACATTTCCTTATGATTATAATATGATATATACATCAATAAAGAATGTTTTACGTTATTTCATGTTCTATAAGCTTTTCAACAAGTATATAAATATATAAGTATATAAATATGTAATAATAAATATATAAGGCACCTGTTTGAAAAAATCCGAGTTATAATGATTCGGTGCGTGATCACGGTATTGCTTGCACCTAGTTCTCGTTTCGTTTGAAACGTTAAAAAGTAAAGCGAAAGAATGAAGATCACTTCTATATTAATAACGCAATTTGTACTGTTCTGAGATTTATTTCCAATATTCTTCGCGACACATTTGCGTGGAGCGATGTTCCAAGGAGTATTCGCCGATTCGGAGCACATTTGTTCTCGCTTGAGTACGTTGCGCACACGTGATCGAATTGCAATTCTCTTGATGCTCATATGAACTCGTGCGAACTTGCGCTCGGTTGGCTTGACATCGTAACGGTTGTTTCGTTACTAAATTGAGATACGTCGCTAATTGTGAGATACTGCGCGATCAACTCTCTTGGTCAGGAGATCGAGTTTTACGGTAGCGATTGAGAGACATCGAATACGTACTTCTTCTTCAGTCTAGGTTAAAAGATGAAAAACTGAAGAGAAGTAAAAGCAAAAAATAAGGGGTCTCTGTTCGTTCCCGGAGTAACGTGCGCCGCGTGGTATTTGAAGTTTGAACGATCGCTCCGAAATAGTCGCCCCAAGAAATGGCGCCGCTAATATTGTGAATTATCTGACGATCCACCACGTTACTATCAGAATCTCTCGGTCGCTCCCAAACAGCGCTGTTTCCTTACATTGTCTTAGGGATTCTATACTGCATCCGTAACCAAAAAAACTGTTTGCCACACGTAAGTACATGTTCGGTTGTGTATGCACTTACAGATGTATTTCTTTCTTCGTGTAATTTTCGATCCCCGAATAATCAGTTTGAAATTGTCAATGATTAATTGATAAATAGATTAATTCTTCGTTTTATCAAGTGAACGTAATCGAAGTCGTAATCGAATCGTGTCAATATGTTGAAACGTGATAAAAGGAGAATCTCATTGTAGAAACATGCATATGATTTGATATCTATTTAAAGACATTTAATATTTGAGTGAAGAGAGTGAATTACAGTAAATTGTTGTGTCGAACTATTACAGTGCACTCAAACTTATTCCTCCGATAGTTTCGAGAAACTACACAAAAAAATGGAATCATTGAATATCTAGAAGGTAATAACATTTAAAATAAGAATAAGCTTTTAAAGTGTATCTGGCTTACGTTTTTGTTTAAACATTCATAACTCTTTGACTGCTAAGAAGTGTGATCGCGTTTCTCATAAGGCTTCTCATAAGTATGTAATAATTGCTACGAACGAGGACGCGGATAAAACTGTTAGAGAAATTTTTGTAAAAACGAGAAATTGAACAATATAATTGCATGCTACAAGTGTATAAGCCTATTGACGTACAATTAAGTCTAACAAGTATTTCGGTATGTCGAATTGTAAGAAACGCTCTCAGAATTCGACGTACTGAAATAATTGTTTGATTTGTATGTCAATAATAATTTTATAATGCTTATCGCGTGTTTTTTAATTTTTCTCTTTTACGATATTTCTAATAATTTTATCAACGTAATTGAAAAATAATGCGATATTTAAAGAGTTCAATATTCATTTAATTTCAAATTTTATAATTTAATGAAATTAACATATTCAAAGTATGTGAAAGAGATAATGTAATAGAGGGAAAAAGTAAAAAGAAATTTTTATAAACTTGTGAATGCATCCGATCAGTATGCACTTTGCGCGTAAACCACCCACGTCTAATCTTGAGTGCCGTTGCTGCTCGTCTCTTTTACGCCGTGACACGCTAACTATTGGTTCTTGTAATTTGAAAATTAAGCTTCTGACAAAATTTTCACAAAGGAAAAATCGTCTTAAAATTAAGTCAGGAACATGACATTTTAAGGACGTTTATTCTGAGTCACCCTATATGTATACATACTCATAATAATTAGATTCAAAGGTAAGTACACGTTATGTCCAAATCCTTGGAAATTTAATTTAAGATTCGATTAGAGAAACAAAGAATGAAAATGGAGAGATTATGAAAGAACGCTTAGACTCTTGTCTCGCAGGTATCTGCATAAAGGCGAATCCCCCGAATCGAACATTTTATCCGGAATATGGGTCAACATTCTATACGGATGTTATAACATTTATTTCTGACGAGCGATTGTCAGTTCAAATTTCAAGGGACTTAATCCTTATAACTTGAGACTGGACCACGTGCAATGTTTGCAAAGCAAGAGGGATGTTTACAAGACCGTTTAAATTAAGAGAGAAAGAAATAAGTTGATTAACACTTAAATTAATTAAAGTAAAGATTCTTAATATCATTTAAAATTAATTAGTTAACATTCTATTGTCGATATGTGAAAATTACATGAATGTAGTAAGTGGTACATAATAATACATAATTGATTGTATGAATAAGGTTTAATCGTTTCCTCTTTTTATTTAAGAGCTCAAAGAAAAACTCGTGTGAAATTACATAATGGAGGAACGTGTTTCGAATAATTATTAATCGAATAATTATTCTCTGTATCTGTATGTATCTGTATTTGTATGTAGATATCAAATTATTAACAGATTCACAAAAGATCTCAAAAATAAAAATAAACAATAAATTTAAGGCTAATGAGAGTCAAAGCCGATGAAGGTGCCAGAAATTAAATTCCAATTCAAAGATTAATATTCATAATATGTAATCATCTTTATTAAACGTTTCTCTTCGAAGCCATCCTCAGTAATGATACCTCTTTTAAATTGTTATCATTGATGCTTCCATCAAAAGTGAATAACTATCAAGTTTCCAACTACAGTGGAATCCGATTTGCAATATTACAAATTAACAACTAGTCAGTATTAATAAAATCAAATCGAGCAACTCACCTCAAATGGGAAATTCAACATTTAAATGAAGCTTTGGAAGGTTCCATTAACAACTAACGTCAAATTACTTTAATATATAAACAATTTTCAACTTATTATCCATATTAATAATGACGTCGTTTATGATTAAAATTTCAACTGTATTGCTCAGATAGTCAGAAGCATCTAACGGATTAATTTCAATTAAAAGACGAACACCTCGCGAAATAAAATAATTATATATTCCATTGAAAATACAATTTACAAGATATACAGGGTGCGTCACCAAAATTTCCGTCCGGACAAATTTTAATTTAAATTTTCCGCTATATTGTGCCTCCGCCAGAGATTGTTGGCATATGAGAAAGCCTGATGCTTCTAATAAACAGTTATATTTTCAAAATAGCCGCGATGTTGAAATCAAGTGCGGAGTATAATCGAAGAGCCGCAATCATGGAATACCTTCGCGCTGGGCGTTCAGCAACGGAAATAATTCGGTTTTTTGGATACCCGAAATCAACCGTTTATGATGTGACAAAATATATGGCTTTAGAACAGTTCAACATTTCTATGGCTTTAGAAGATTCCAGTATGTCAGCGAGGAAGAATCATTCGAAAGAACGCACCGCGAGGACCCTCGCAGTCATTGAAAGGGCTCGCTGATTTTGAATAATCTAAGGCAATCGTTGTGCGTTCTGATGGATGTAGTGAAGCCGTGGATGGAAACTGCGACGTCCGGAAGGCCATATGTTTTTCAGCAGGATGTATCGCCTCATATGAATCATTTAATTCAAAATTGGCTCTTAGACAACGTCGATATGCTTTGATCCAAAAAATTCTGGTCTTCCAATAGCCCAGATTTAAATCCCTTGACTATTACATATGAAGCATAGTTGAAAAGGTCACAAACAAGTCTCGGGGTCACAAACAAGCATCCCAACGTGACGTCATTAAGGACCTATTGAAGCATAGACAGTGCTACTGTCACAACGTGAGAATATTTCAGACTGAGAATAGAGACTGTCATTCAAGCTAATGAGGAATATATCGAATAATTATGCTCTACAGGGATCCTCCATGGAAAAGGATTTTTTGTAATATCTAATTTTTCATTAAAAACATTTTGTTTAAAGAAATTGTTCGATTTGTCCGGATTTTGGTGGCGCACTCTGTAAACTTAAAATATATTGATATTTGAAGAAAGAGTAAAATCATGAAACAAGTGTACAAGAAAATTTTAAAGAAACGAATTAATTGATCAACTTGTTTAACATTGTAGCATACGCATGATTCCATTAGTGTCTGATCGTAAATTGTGTGTGTCTGATCAAAGTCTTTTGCATGTGTATGTGCGCTTTTTCAGAAATTAATCGTTTATTTAGAGATCTCTCATTATCCAGTATTTGAACATTCTCCAGTCAAAGTTCGTGATTTAATTTAATTCTATGATTTGTAGTCAGATTGTACATTAATATTCCATTTGATATGATTGCGGTATTCCACAATTCTAGTACTCAATTTCCTATTGATTTGTCTCACATAGATGCGTCAATCTTTGCATGTTATTTTATATATTTTATATTTTTGTTCTGATTTTTTGGGAGATTGTCCTTCTGGATTTTGATAAACTTGTTGAACTTGTTATTATATAAAATGCTATTATATAAAGTTTTAATTATTCTTTTTTATATTAAAAATTTCTCAGCTGTCGTTTTTGTGTAAGGAATTCAAAACCAAGGAGTCCTCTCAATCTCTTCCGAATTATCAACAATCAAAAAATTTTGTTCTACAGGAAACACGTCTAGAAAATAAAAATTTTAGTCTTGTGGAAATATATAATGTCGAAAATGAAACTTTATTGAGTAGTCATTCCTTAAAAGAGTATCAATTACAAACTTAATGTTTTTCTGGAATTTTAGTTTATAGTAATAACAGCTCTATCAGTCATTTCCATAATTATCCATTTTTTCTGCGATATTGGATGTGAGAATGAAAAATTTAAATAACACTCTGAATAAGTCGGCTTATGATACGAATCAAACTCTAAGTAATTATTATTCTTAATGATTGTCACATCTACAAACTTAATAGCATCCTCTCCATTCTCTAATGCGAACTGTAATCTAGCGTGAAATCAATTGAACGCAGTCCAAATGTGTTCTATCCATTTCTTTATCTTTATCTATTTCTATCCCGTCCTCTCTCTTAGATAGATTATCCTACGATTCTGTAAATTCTTTACCTACTTTAAGCAATACCTCGCTTAATTTGTTTTAAATCGTGTTCAGACAATTTTCGTGTTGCTCATAATTATAAGATCTCTTGCGCCTCATTTTGCGTATGTAAAGCATTTGATTTGTCTTTGCCGACTTGATAGCTCTTTCCGAGACGTGGCTTCGTGAGAGAAATGATTCGGCTATCTATGCTATTGATAATCATTTCCTTTTTCGCGCGGACAGGAATTATGGCACACGGGGTAGTAATGTGGCCTTATGTATAAGTAGCACACTGTTTTACTCACCCATAGACTTGCACATTCCTCTTGCAAATTTCAATATCGAGATTGTCGATTGTATACTTTAATAAAAGCGAAAAGAATTGCGATTTTTTCTGTTTATCGTCTTCAAGTGTTGCATGCACTTGAGGCATGTTTTTCTAATGTTTACTGCAGCACTGATTACATTATATGTATGGATGATCTTAATATCAATCTCTTGAATCCAAAAGATACTCATTTGCATTATATACTTTGCATAATATTATATCAATGTACTCAATAACAAATAATTGATACAAGAATAACAAGTAATTGCACATTTCTTTTGGCCTTAATATTTCCATATTCGTATCTCTTGAGTTACCAGTCTTAGAATCAGGAGTGTGTGATGAGATTGAGTGATCATCGAGTAATTTATGCGTATTTAAATATTACGAAATCACATCGTTACTCGCGTAAGAAACTCTGTCGTAATCTAAACTCAATTTCGAATGAAGAATTGGACAATATGATTAATCGGATTGACTAGTCACAGCTTTATGCTCTGAATAATGTAGATGGTATGATTTCGTTCTTTACTACAAATTTAATTAATATTTTTGATTGCTTTGGTTCGCTTACACACAAATGTTCTTTTTCGAAAACTTTTTTGAAAACACCATGGTTTATTGAGACGATTCATAAACTCATAAAAATTAGAAATCAAGTATTGAGCAAATATGTCAGAAACACTTATAATTGGCTATGCTATAAAAAATTATGTAATCTGGTGTCGTCTGCAATTAGGCGCGAGAAGCAATCCTTTCTAAATTCCACTTTATTTAAATGCTCTCCTCGTGATTTTTGGAAAAATTTATCTTCTCTGGCTGTGTATTATAGTTCCTCTTCTCCTACCATCCCTGATCATCTCCTTAATCATAATAATTTAAATAATTATTTCTCACAATCACTTCCTCCATACTCATGTTCTAATTCTGTCATTAATCATTTTCTTTGTATTTAACCTCTCATTTTTAATGAGTTTCTCTCCAATTAATATGACAGATCTTTATAATATTTTCAAAAACAATAAAACTTACTTCCTTTGGATCTTCTCAAGACACATGTTACTTCTCTCCTCTCCTAATTGCCTTGAGCCATTATTATTCATTCTAAATGCATGCTTATTTACAGGAATTTTTCCTACAGCTTGGAAGCATTCTATAGTTGTCCTCCCAAGGACATCTAATCCCTCCTCTCCATCATCTTTTCGTCCTATTACTCTTCCTCTTCTTCTCTCAAAAATTCTGGAGCGTTCATTTTTATGCAATAGCCATTTCTTTTATGAAAATGATATTGTTCCGGAACGTCACTCTGATTTTCGCAAACATCACAGCACCACTACTTCTCTTCTTCATTTGTCAATTCTGTATTGAAATCCTTCGATGATGGCTTGATTCTTGTATTACGTGTACTTTGCTTCCGCCGTTTTTCTATAGATGATTTTAGCGGTAAGTGGTGGTCGAAATAAATAGATCATAGACGTCATACAATAAACTTGAGCATCTGTCAACATAACTCCATAGAAACATTAATCGATTTATGTCTGCATCATAAAGTTATTCTCGATTGAAAATGTCAGTTTACGAGCCAAATTCTCGTCATTTGCGGGAGGTTTTAATTTTTTGCTTCAATATGAAGAA
>Ga0157364_1002934_pt1:0-15000 | contig 16311 bp, 13 predicted proteins | sample AttsexASBM2_FD_111476 | JGI IMG/M metagenome (GOLD analysis project Ga0157364, IMG submission 111476) | Fungus gardens microbial communities from leaf cutter ant in Ribeirão Preto, State of São Paulo, Brazil - Atta sexdens ASBM2 | ecosystem: Host-associated > Fungi > Mycelium >...
CAGATTAAATATTTCGATATTATTATGTAGTGCGAGTTAAATATTTCCAGTGAACATTTGACCTTTTACGTAACCTAGATTGTAAACTGATAAGGAATTATAGCTCGCTTAAAAATTGAGTAAATGTTATGTCATTCGTATTTTTTTGTTACGTATATCACGCAATCTTTTTTTCTTCCTCTTTTTATTTTTGACGTCAGCCAATTCTCACGTCAATAAAAAACAGCTCAATCAATGCTTTTTCATTTCTTATACGAGCATCTATTATTCGACTCGCCTTGCCCTTGCTTGTCAATCACTTTAGTTATATTACCTCGTTGACATCATCGTATCTCTTTATCTCAGGAAGAAGAAAAAAAACACTCTTGTGATTTAAGACATGTTTGCTTGACTTTCTGATGTGAGTATAGATGTGGATTGAATTACAATAATCACATCTCCGTTCCTCTTACGAAAATATTTATTATCTAATTAAGCAAGGATACTCCACAAAAACATTTTTTTTAGGATGCAAAAAATAGCTCGATTGAATTACAAGAAGAAATAAACCTCACGGCGTCATTTAGGTATTATGATTGGAATCAGATATTTTTCTCGCACGTAAATCTTCAGATATTCTTAGCCAACGTAAGATCCAATAGGAACGCTATTTATCTCTCTCAGTCAGAACCATTCTGCAATAAGAGGTTTACCGTTCGTGTGACGTTTCACTTCCCTTCGACCCGCTGGCCCTTTCCGGGAGAAAAATCTGAAGTTCAATAAGAGCGTGTTTCGTACCAAACGGATCTCTTCCTCCATTTCACAGCTTGACAGCCGAAGCGTAGAAAAATGCCACGGATATTCGCTTTGTCCTCGAATCGCCTCGAGCTTTTCTCGACGAGAGCGATGAATAATAAAAGCACTCCGCCGACTTTACGCGCAGTCTCATCTCGCCCAGTATCGACGCGACCTGATCGAATCTACATAATTTCAGATCGGCAACCTCGGCATCGTGGGATGATTTTTATTAAAGCTTCGAGATTATTCTTATTATCCTGTCGCATAAAACTGCTCGTTATCCAATTACTTTCGTTTGCCGCTGAATTTCATCGCGTAATTAAAGTCCTCGCATGCGCGAAAAAAATATACATTGCATGAAAAAATCCTTAGAATTATGTACATTATTAAGTTTTTTACTTAACAAATTATTATCAATAATTTTACGTAAAATGTGTGAGGTCGAAAGAGAGATAAGATATTTACGTTCGGTTTTCTAAATTCTTTGTAATTTCACGTCTTTAACGTCTTTCAGATTATAAAGTAAACGTATCGCGTGCAGAAGATTTCGCAGTTTGATGAGTCAAAATATATCTTGACTCATCGCCAAAAATCAAGTTTCGCCACTGCGAACTCTACACGCGAGGAGGCAAACATACGGATATATCGGGAATGGAGTAAGAGGCGGTTACCGTGGCAATTTGCACGATCTTCCCGTGATCGGCAAACGATCGAGAATCGCGGGATACACAGGCGAAGAATTATATTCGCGCAGTTTGGCAGCGATGCAAGTGGAAACGAAGTGTTAGCGGTCGGTAGATGTACGGATGATACAAAGTGGCTCCGTTCTCTTCTTCTCCTCCTCTCCCGACGACGACCTCGCAATTAACCTGCTTCTCGTACTTTCAAGATTCCCGCGGAGAAGTGAAATTGGCCCTTTTGCCGCCGTGCAATTTGCCACTTAGGCATTATCATTCGACGGCCGCCGCGCACCAATGTATCTCTCCCCGAGATCGTTTTTCTCCCGCGGAATAAGCGCGCACATTACCAAGATGCTTTTCGCTTGCTCAGAAACACTGACGAATCGAGTTCCCGTAATGAACTGAGCGATTATTACACCGGGAGAAAGGTATTATATTGAAACATTTTTCAACGACGAATTTGACGATGATGAATCTGACAATCAAGAAGAAATACTGAACATTAAATATTATTATTACTAAACATTGTATTCTTGCTATTGATATTTACGATATTTTATAGTGCTTTTTTTAATGTTACTTACGACTTGCTACATCCGTTTCAATTTTTTTTATTTACGCAAATTATTTATGAACAAGATAATTCTATATTAATACATTAAATATTTATTTTTAGGCTCAGAAATAGATATTCAGAATTATTCTTTTCATAAATGATTTGTTTAATTTGAAAAACTGAATTATTTTATAATAATATTATATTTAGATTTTTCTCAATAAACAAAAAATTTACAAAATAACATTTTTTTGATTTGAATTTTTACAAATTTTGTAAAAATGGAATCCAATTTTCAATTATATACCTGAATAACGTTTTTTATGTGTAATATCACGATTATACCATGATATCAGTTTTATTTTTAATAATATCACACTTTATTGGTGATTTTATCGCGCAATATTCCCATCATAGTGATCCCATCGCTTTTTCGCGAAGACCTCGAGCTGCGACCATAACTGATTCTGGAAGACTAATTTTGTGCGTAGTGCAAGTCGCGTCTTAATTATATCGACGTGATCTGGCGCGCGCGCGCGCGCGCGCTCTGTGTGTGTGTGTGTGTGTGTGTGTGTGTGTGTGTGTGTGTGTGTGTGTGTGTGTATACATATATGTAGCGTCGAGGTAACGATTACTCAGATATACACGCGGCTGGCGCGAGCGACATGATTGGAAACTGCGGTCCGCCATTGTGATCCCATTTACGTGATATTAGCACGGTGTCAGGCTGCACCGGCGTGCGAAATTAATCTCTCGCGCGGCGACAGGAACCGGCGTTTCTCTGTGCCCGTAGGGAGACGATCTCTGCGCGTATCGCGTATAACGATGCGCCACAGGTTAGTCGGGGGTTCATCCCCTGTATGAAATTCTATTCGGTTAAATTAGATTTGTTCGTCTACGCCGGTACCCGCGTGAGACGCGTGCACTGAGCTGATATACCTCGTAAATATATCCGACTGTATCCACTTTTGTAAAAGTAGATATCTATGTGAGAAACCATGTTGTTACCTGTTGTATCTGTTGTATCTCGCGAGAAATTGCAGTCTGGACAGTTTCCTAACAGAATGACTTTTCACCGTGTAGTTTGTTTCGAAAAATCCATTGACACTTTTCTGCACGCATTATTTATTGCTGTCAAGCTCCAACCAACGGATAATCAGCCGGATCAAAATAAGACATGAAACGTATTTATATATTATGTTACATTGATTTTACATATGTATATCTACAAGAACACAGAGAAAAATGTCTAGGTGAAGATGGATGAATCAGAAGATTCTAATTATATCAATCAGAATTCCGCAATTAGAATTAGATTTTCGTAGATTTAATCAGAAAATTCTGATTCGTCTATTTTCCACCAGAATTCTAATTAATCTAATCAGATATGTTTCTCAGTGAAGGTGAAATTTTAGCGGATTTACAAACTTATTACATTTTTGACAGATTAATGAAGTCTCACATACACACAAAGTCTTTTTCCATAACAATCTTTTATAATACTAAAGCTATGGAGATCAATATTGATATGACAATAAGTTTAATTTTCGATTCTACAGATACAGAAAATTAAGTTTGTCTGCGAGTTATTGCTTCGTAGTGGAATTGGACGCCAGATTGGCTTTCGATTTTATTGGGAAATTTTTGTATGCATCAGGAAAACAATGGAAGCGCGGTGTTTGTACATTCCTCGCTGCGTCCTTATAAACTAGTGCTTTTATTAAAAATCTGTTGATGCAATGTGCATGTACTGAAGATCTTTTGTTCCAGGGCATTTTATATAAAACCCTCATGTATTTACAATAGCAACATACATAAAAAGTATGTTATAAAAAAATAGGTCAGTGAATAAAAATCAAACTCACGCGCTTAGTTTTATAGTTATTTCCATAAGTATTTAATTTTATTGTTGTTTAATTTATTCAGTTGTCATGTGTTCTTTTAAACATACTTCTATTGTTATTCAACTGGATTTCGAACTGTAATAATTCTTATTTCGGTATCACGCGGAAAAATGTTAGACATTTTCGACGTTAGACATTTTTGGCAGCTTTGATCGACGTATCGGCACTTAAGAAACGCGTTGAATGCACTCGAGTTGACATGAGTATCTGCTCGCCCCATAGCACTTAGTATGCAGGAAGGAACGCGGATTCGTGTTCTCTTTCGTCTTTCCTTCCCGTTGTCGTTGCTACGGTCGAAGTATTGCTCGAGAATAACGTACCAGTTCCTTATCTATTTATATGCGACAGAACTCGACACCAATCTGCCGTAGGGAAACTCTGAAACAGCCCCCGGGAGAAGAAAAACGCGGTAATCGATTTTCCTGCTGAGCAAAGAGGGTTCTTTGCCCGGCAGGCAAATCGTTTCCGCTCGTCGATATCCATGCGAGGAATCTTATTCGGCGGCAATTCACTGTCGCCGTAGTGACTATCGGATTCGAAGTCGCTGTCGCTTCGAGACCCGGCAAATATACATGAAAGTGTGTGTACATAATACACTCTATGCGCGAGATCTATCTAAAATTGAGAAGCCTGGGTCGGAAAAGCTGTTGGAAGAAAATTTCATAGACGATCAGCTATGAAAAGAATTATAAATTAGTTAGATCCTTTTACGTGTGAAAAGTGTAATCGATTCTTGTTCCTCTAATTACGTGTGATTACCGGCGTGACATACATGATTCTGATTTTACAAAATAAAGTGTCACGTTGTGCGGTTTTGAGCGTCATTTGACAATCTCTTGTTACACCGAACTCGTTCACAAGCGCATCATCACCATCGTGTGTGCGATGTAACGAGCGTGATGAAAAGCAGCATCGATTTTATTAACACGTAATAATATGATGAATGCGAGGCACATGTATTACGTGCATGTACGATGTCCAGAACGTACATGCACCACGAGGTTCGCGGGTGCAACGGGCTAACAGCACATCGTGGAATGCCGTCGTAGTGGCGCTCAACTCGCCTCTTTAATTCGCACGTGCGCTCACCATCATGCAACCGATAAGTCGATCGCGGACCGGTTACAAGTTAACGTCACTTTCAGCTTTGATCAAATAAACTTTCTCTCGCTGTTTATATTACAAGTAAGACTAGACTATAGCAACAACTTGTAGTCACGCTTAATTAACTCGTCAAGACTTTGATATAAAACGACGCACAAATTTCCTTTAAAAACGTGCGATTATCTGACTAGTTTTCCAATTGCACATAATAAATTATTTTATCTCATAAATATTAAGTATATTGATTAACGCGCATGCGTGTGTATATAAGATTTTTTTGTAAATATCAAATATGAAATCTATACATCCAACAATTAACTGGTAAAACAGGGCTTTACCGCACACGAAGAATCAAATCTGATTGCAGATAGCGTGATCAATTGATCGAATCGCTGTGAAATCGCACGGCTTGCTTATAAAGCGCTCAGAAATCGACGAGCGTTGCGAGAAGAAAAACTATTACCTCGCGGCGGTCAATCGAATAAGCTGCTCATCGTGAATTTCCGTGGGCAGCCAAGCATTGAGGCTCACTCGTATCGAATGATTCATGATGCTATTGAATCGCTGCAAATATCTCTGAGCGATTGAGGTTCGCTGTTGCTGATAAGTCTCGGAGACTTAACATTGAAATTGACTTCATTTTGCGCCCTCCTCTCTCTCTCTCTTTCTCTCTCTCTCTCTCTCCCTCTCGGAGATTGAAAATCTTTTTTGCGTCCAATTCAAATATTACAGAAAGGTTACTCAGATTGGAAAGGATAAACCCTGCTGCTCTGATCTCTACGTTCGATCCCGATTGCTTGCCTTCAGTCAACATTTATTATGTACGGTCTCGATAAATCGTACCGCGAAATGGTAAATTTATGTGGAAGCGGGCGTTTAATTTTTCAGCCGACCTTTTCCGAGACGTCAACCCGCTTCGAATACGATTTGATACGATCCTCTATGGTGGGCCTCCCGAAAAAGGATCTTCGAAATTCGTTCTCACCGTTGGACTGAACTAAGATCGTGTCCCGAATAATTTATTCTCCACGCGTGAGGTCCGTCGTAATTTCCTCTCTTGATTCTCGATACACATCGAATATTTATTATTTATTTTGCTCTTCACAAAGTTTTTGGGCGTGATACGCGTATAATTAGGATTAAAAGTCCAGTATCTGTACGTGTATATAGGAATTTATATCGCCGTGGAAGAGTAGTTCATTAAGACTTATTCATCGAGCGAATTCTTGATTTTCGAGCGAAAGCCATGAATTTCGTTTGAAACGTCGAGCGTATGCCACCCTGGTAAGTTTAATCGTGATGAGCTGTGCATTCAATTAGCAGAAGGTATTCAGCAATCTCGGATTAGAACCCGAGCACTCAACGTGGATGCTGTTAAGTGCTCTTGAAAGCACATTGCCGCGGGAAAGAGCATGGTCCGCGTTCTATACATACATAAAAGCGTAGACGGGGATACGAGCCACTGCGTTAACTTCTCTGCATTATACCTTTCAGTTTCTACCCTTTATTCAAGTTAACGCGCGGATAATACTCATTGTTAAATCATATCTTTGAGATACGCTTTATTACTCATCCCGGCAGTTTTATTAATCAGCTCTGTCGGTGATATTAAAGTCTTACTGACAAGAGTACATTCTTATGACGTGTTTCATGATAATTGAATTTATTTCAAAAAGATAAAAATATATTAACGTCCCATTTCTAGAAATAACGAGATAAGAAAGTAAAGAATGAAGTGTAGGGATAATGAGCGTTGTAATATTAATTCGAGTTTCTTTTTATTTTTAAGGATTTATAACAGCTGTGGACTTTTAAAAATCATTCAGAATTATTAATATTAATATAATTCGAAATTGATGAATTTAATAAAAGATTCAAGGATTTGTACAATTAATCGATACTAATCGAATAGAACAGGTATGATTCGTTGAAACGATAACGAGCACGAAGCATTATTGTTTAATTCAATCGGTTTCAATTGGTCGACTCCTGAAATCGATCTCAGCTCCGAGTGGACGGATGAATACTAGGTATAACAATAGGCATTATCCTGGATTAGGAATCGTGCGCTTAACGTTCACATTAAGCGATCGCGGGAGAGAATTACTGCGTGAAAACACGATTCGCTGTAAATTCTCTCGACAGCTAAGGGAGATAGGATTTCCCGTTTTCCTACCTCCTCTTTGGATCCATCTCATCTTTTTCTTCTCCGCGACTAGTTTTGCGCGCGAACCAATGGACTCTCGATTTCGAAGGGAGACCGGATGAGAAACCAGCTAGAAGAAGAACCAACCGGTCTCACACTTGTCTCGTTACGAGAGCGCGGTGTCACGTGCAGGCGTGTAAATACAGCCTCGTGCCACGAGCAGAAGAATGTTGAAAGTAACAGTCCTTCGACAGGGTTGTCGTCAAACGACTCGTCTATTATTCAAGGGCAAAGCGATTCTACGCGAACGTTTTCATGTTGAAGATGCCAATCTAAAGACGCTGACGTTTATGCGATGATATCGGTCGAGCGTAACCGGAATTCCGTTTTTTCGCGGAACAATAATAAATGTCAAATTGTGATAAAAAGCATGGATGCATCCGCTGTTCTACATAGCGCGATCCTTTTATCTGAGCCTAATGCTGATAACTTTTCTATTGGCTATTTTGACCTGACCTGGTCTATCATCCAATAAGTAAGTAGTAATGAGCTTAGTAAATCCAATCAATAAATAAATAAGCTTGGCAATTCTTTAATATAATATGGTTATTAGGTAAAATATATGTGGATCTTTGCTACTCATTGTCAGTACAGTTCTAGAGCTCTAGGCGTGGTGTGAGTATTCGCGACTTCGTGCATGCAATCCGCCTGCTTCCCCCAGCGCTCGTAAATACGTCGAGCGAGGAGAGGATAAACCGGAGAGCACATATCTGTGTGCTCCTTGCTTGCTCCGAGTAGCTCTTGCGAGCTCTCTGGGATGGTAAGATTCGCTTGGAAGAACTTTCTTTTCGCCTTCATTCCTCTCTTGCCGTCCGCACGATTTTCTCCCTCGTTCTCTTCTCCATGCCGCCCTTCTCGGTCGCAGCCTCTTTCGGTCGCGACCTCTCGCTTTCCTCCACTCTCGTTCCTCCGTGTCTTCTTTTCTCCCTGTTCCTTGCTTTCGTTCCTTCGTCCACTACTCGAACGGCTGCTCCATCGTGCGTGACTCAAGGTCACCGACTCGCGCGGCATTTATGCAGAGCTTACAGAACGCCGGTACGTGCGAGCGATCGGTTGCCAGTGGGTCGGCTACATCGTGACTTTTAACGAGAGATTAAATGAAAAATGTAGATGGATGGGCCGTGAATGGTGACGAATGCTATCGCATGAAAAAAGTACATTGTTTCGTTGCACACCAAGAAAAGCTCTCCGATTTTTCACAGGCTAATTTAATGAATTGCTGTCAATGTTTGCCTTGATATTTCTTTGAATAGAAGTAAGTAAATATTTACTTACAGTGAATAAATATTTATTTAATAAAAAAAAGATAATTAAAAAAATCATATTAGAGGTTTTTATATTAAATAAACATATATTTAGTCTATATTTACTTAAAATTGTTCAAACAAATATTTATTAAATTTTTTTTTTTTCAATAGGTATATGAAGATTTGATATCTATTGTTACAGTAAAATAATTTTTTACGTACGTTTATATTTTTTAACGAGACTTTTATACGAAATTTTATATTTTTTTATTTAAGAAAAATTTTTTTTAACTAATTCCTGTCAATTACAATTTCTAAATTATTATTATTTGTTTTTTTTTTCGAGTGAAACATAATTACATAAGATTAAATACATTAAAACGAATGATTAAATTTATTATATCGCGCGCAGATTTTGCGATGCCACGTTTCCGAGATACTAGATGGCAATTTTTCATAACGCGTGGAATACTTGGCAGAGCGTTCCGCGAATTAGAGGGCAGAGTGCACGCTCATTTTATTAGATTCATCACGTCCTCGTAATTCTTCGTGATGCCGCCGGCTCAACGCCATGCCAAATAAATCATCCGGTTAGGAAAGCTTATGCCAGTGGCGATGAAATCCGTGGTGCGCAGCGTTTAAATGTCATTATAATGGCTCTTTGCTTGTAAAATACAGTCGTACGCAGCAGGGGAGTTTCCCAAATACTTGTCACTTAGATATCTCTACATTGCTCGTCATTTACTTTTCTTTCTCATAGAATGTAATCGAAGCGATTAAATTATTTTAAACGGCGACATATAATATTTTCTATTTAGAGTAATAACAAAAATTTTATAGCTTTTTTTTTAGTTTTTATTTTATCGAGAAGTAACGGAAATATATTACAGAGAGACAGAAAGGTTGTTTTAAAATATTTAAACGAATTATCTTAAAAATTCAACGTTACGTATATTTTGCATTTCTAGAAGGGACGTATGTTTCCTCTCGCTAATATATTTCAATGAGATATCGTTGTAGTTAAGCACAGATAATTTCTAGTCCGTACTCCGCCGATTACCGTACCGCTGATGATCGCGGTTTATCGATGCATATCGTTTCCGATTATGCAAATGCTCGAGCATTTGTGTTACTCCCCAACACCGTCAACTGGTGTTGCCAGTTTGACAGCTACATTATTTGTACGCCGCTCGTTTGCATCGTAAATTCCGCACGATGCACCACGCCGATTTGCTCGCTCAAAACGTTTCCGTTTCGTTTCCGTTTGATTTGTAGCGCATTTGGCCTTTCTTTATTTTTCGCAACGCGTCGCGTTGCGCGTTTATCTCTTATTGCCGTGTAATACGCGATAATGAAATGTCCGAACGTAGTAGTCAAGGTCCCCGGACCTTGAGATCCGCTTGAGATTTGTACAGGATAAACGTCTATTGCCCTGCGGATCCTTCACAGTGCAAATGTACTCACATTCTGCCGAAGTCTGTGACTTTACATTACTTTAAATTCGAAGCGCCACTACGGTCTGAATGTTAAGAAGTTGAACTATTATATATATTCATTTAAGTGAATTAATTTCAGAAATGATAATTGCATATGATTGTCGGACTTTCAACGCAATCAATCTGAATATTAATAATAATCCCTCCAAATTTCCCAAATTTAATCTTAATAAACTTATTGCGAAAAATATTGCCTCGGCCGGGAGTCGAATCCGAATCTCTTGCATTCCGTGCGAGTCTGTGATTTTAATTTTTTACATGTATACATATATATGTATATTTATATTATAGTTATGTACATTTGAAGATACAACTCTGCAATTGTATTCATAATTCATTCATAGAATTGTGATTATTCCGCGAGGTAAAATAACAGTTTTTTATACGAGATGAAAATAACAATTTTTTTACTGCTTCTTTTTCTATTTGGCATTTCAATTATTCGTTGTCATCGTTTTTGTCAAGAGCCTTTTGGTACCGTGGAGCAAAGTCAATTTCGTGATTTGCGCTCTGTGAAATTAATCTGCGGGTTTCAATTTCGTGGACTTCCTCCATCGGCTTCCGGTATGATGAGGCAAACGCGAGAAAGACAAGAACAAGAGGAAGAGTGAGGGGAAGAGATGTGCCCGCTGAGGAGGACCCTGCGACGCGTGACGGCAGCATCGGAATGCTCGCTGGGTCTATAAATCCCCGGGGAGGCAGGCGTGTGCCGTGTAATAGAATGACGGAATTCACAGTGGAGTGGAATCGGCTTGTTATTAGCACGTTCTAACATAGCTCGAATTCAGTGATGCGTGCGGCAGCAGTCAGTGGGTGCCCGGAAGCGAGTCCGCCCTCGCGACTATTTATGGCGTATAAAGTAGCGTCTTCTTTTTGCACGAATATATATTTCGATGTTACCATTAGTCTTGATCAGCAAATCAATTCGAACTGACTTGTAGGAACCAATTCGTTGTTATTATAAGCAATAAAGTCCATCATTTTTTAACGCTATAAGGTGTACTAGAATTTTCTAGTAATTTGCAAAATTTACATTTAAATAAAATTTATATCAAATTTCAATTTTCATTAGTTTTGATAGTTTTGATAGTTGCTCACATCATCATTCTTGTGTATTGCGATTACTGTGTATACGTACGGCGTATACTCACGGAGAACCACTGATCGCAACGTGCAAGATTTCTATATGTAGAAGACACGATGCAGAAAAGATGCAGAAAGGGAAAGACAGAGAGTGGCATGGCTCGGTACGGTTTGCCGGAGATACGAAGGAAGGTACACCGTACAGAGCGGTGTCTCGACTTCTCTCGTCGTCCACGTGCTGCGCAATGCGAAATAAAAAAGCCACTGAGACAACAGGCGAGGGAGAAGAACGAGTAACATAAAGCGTGTGTGCACGTGCAAAAAAAGGCTGCGAGTAAGAGGAGATCGCGGCGTATCTACAGAGTTGTTCGTGCCGTATACGCAAAATCGCGCCGTCTCCGCTCTCCTCTCTTCGTAATAAAACGATCTCCCCTTTCCCCTTGACCAATTTACGCCTTTAAGATCCACACCACAATGGGATATTGCGACGAGCCCTTCGCGCCCGTCAGTTCATAGCCGATAACTCCATCGCATCGTGGGTCACGACTTCGAGATGCTCTCCTCGCTCTTTCTCTCTCCCTCTATCTCTTTCCTCTTATCATTCGTTCCTCTTATCATTCGTTCATATAGAATTCCCTTCTTTTTTTCCCCCTCTCCTCCAACGAACTCCTTTTCTCGTATCTCTAATTGCACTCGTTCCTCGAGACATGCATCGTCGATATTTATGCCGTCATACTTTATTCGAGCATCCTCGCATTGACTGCTCGCGTCGTCTTCGGGGCTCCACGGCTTTGTAACGATATTCGTAAAGTATTCCTCGTCCGCTACATTGGGCATTAATAAAATTTACCGAAGAGTCGACGTATTTTCGTATTGTGGCATAGTTTTGTGGAACAAATGTTATACGACATTTCATAGGACGTATAATAGATATCGCCAGACGCTTAGATTTAGAATTTGCTGTTTCAATTTTCCTTTTTTAATGCTGGATTTTTTTATTATAGTATTGTGTCCTGGAGAGAAATTATTTTTAATTAATGTCTTGAGATTACAAATACTTTTTTTTTTGTTAATTTTATATCTGAAGCTTAATATTTCAAAAGAAGCTTAATATTTCATAGAAGCTTAATATTTCAAAAGATAGATGTTTAATTTAACTTTTTGTTAATAAATCTTTTGTTCTCATAAATCTTCATCATAAATAATACGGTAATGCACAAAATGATTGCATATTTCGATAACGAGTTTTGTACTGCGATCGTTTCATTCAATTTATCGGCCATACTCGTTGCAATTCGAGAGTGAAGAAGTACGCGAGGTATTTCGAGGCCACCGCAATTATTGAGCTGGTGTGTATGTCAAGCCGGAATATTTAGCGGGTCGTTTATTTCCAATCCGGACGTACGTTGTGGTTTGCCGACTATTGTGCTGGTTGTTAAATAAGTAACACGAGTCGAAATCGCGCGGATCGATGCGATGAATTTTATCGGTGGAGCGTGATCGTGCCACCTGTCCCAAGGTCGAGACAATTATCGGATTCATGAATATCCTCGACTATACGTTTAGTGTCAGTTGGAACTTCGCCGTACTATCATTATTAAGTGAAACGATAAAAAATGTCGGAGGCCATTGTTGCGAATTTTATTGCAGGAGGAAGGCCATAAGAACTACCGAGATGAATTATTGGAGCGAGGGAGATCTGTACGATATCGTGGATATTTATATGTGTGCACGCGTAGTAAATTTAGAGCAAGTATCTTTTAGAAGATCGTATTAAAAGGATCGCTCAGTTACTTGGACGAAGATTAAGAGAATTGAGATTAATCCTTTTGACGAAGTAATATTCCAAGGAACGAGGAATTAAAAACAGAAGAGCGTGTAATGCATGGATCTAGCAAATGATAAAATATATTTACTCGCAGCAATGCGTTTTAAGTTCTCCCGCGATGTATCTCCCGCGATAATTGAGATCGATTCATTTTTTGTACGCAGGACCCGCTATTAGTATTTCGCCTTGAGGTGCCATTTACCGCCCTTCACCTTCCAACATTCCCGGTTTCATTCTATATAAATGATCCTATCGATCCTCCAAGGTCCGACTGATTATTACCAATACATCTATATAGATGTCAAACGGAGGTATAATGAATCCGATCATTTTTTCGTTTATTTTTTGAAAGAAAGGGTTTACGAGAGACTCTCGCAGGCCTGGAATTACACGCCGATAGTCATTACTTACGTCGGAGAGGCGTATGCGAAGAGGGCTTTTTTTCAGTAATTACTTGGACACGCAAGCGACTTTTTCTATCAGCAAAATTATTACATTATACATTCACACTGTCTTTTTATTATTACTCATTAGGTCTTGAGAGTATAGGTATGGATGACGACCGGTCTCTTTTGAAAGGAAATTGACATTCAAGGCTGGCATAATTATTGTGGATCCAGAGAGGATCGAGGATAATTTTCATTCAAGCGCGTGAAAATCTTGATCTTGAGAGTCTCGTAGAATTATTTGCGCAAAATGCTTTCGCGACTGTTTATTGAATTTTAAATTATCTTTGTACTCTGAGGCCAATTAACTTTAATTAACTCTATGAGATAAAAAGTAGAAAAAAAAATCGAAATTAAATTATGTATTTGTTTAATACTAAAATTAAGAAATTTTTTTAAAGTGAAATTAATTAATTTAACTTCCGAGAGGCTCTTATTTATCGCCACTTTATATATTATACATAAATCAAGAAATACCGGAGCGAATGTTATCAAAAAAGTTAGTATCAAGTTTGCGTGCGAATTCGTTATTAATAATAGTGTCGTGTTAAAGACCGCGGGTCATCGTCAGCCTCCGGAAAATAACGATTCGACTTTGCTTTTACGAGGGATCCTGCTTCCCCTTCTCGCGCCGTTGGCGGAAAATAAAACCATAAAGATTTTTTTGCGCACTTCGCAGCGACCGAACAATTACCGAAGCCACGTTCAAAGCACTTTTTATGAGAAGGGCCGTGAAGTCGTCGATGTGTTTTCTGCTTTAGCCACCGTAACGTTGAAAGTACCCTGTATAAACGTCGACGTGCTCTCGTAATCGTTATATAGATCGTACGCGCCACGTTCTTTCAAGTATATTCTATAAAGCGATAACTGGCGTCTCTTTCCTCCCAAGATAGTAGGCAATCAAGAGATATGACGCGAGTTGATCGCTCAACGATCTCTTTCGCGACCTCGTCACTCGGGATGCAATTACTGTGCATGTATGTTGCACGCAAAGTCCATTACGCCGACCAGTTTCGTAAAATTGTCTCGGATCAGCAATTATCATTCGACGACATAAAAATCGGCGTAAAAAGCCGATTGAGATTAAATTCAATTAGCGAAGGCTTCGAGCAATTATACATTTATATTTACAGACCGAGCAATTTGATTTTATATATATATATATATATATATATATATAAGAACGACATTCAACTGCGGTCGCGAGAACAATCTATTGTTAGTCTTTCGACATTGGAGCGCGGTCGATTATATAACTCGTGAGTTGCGATTTATGATAGACTGAGAAAATATTCTTCTGTTTACACGCATCGTCATTCCACGTTTCATTGTACAAAGTTTAACCGCGATCGTAACTCATTATATTTTCAAGGTTCATTATATTTTCAAGCAGCGCGATACTCGTGCTTATCCTTTCGACATTTAAATGCCGTATGCACAAACAATTAGTTACTCCAGTTACGGAATTTATAATCAATCGCGCGCATATATGACGCAAATAGTTTCCTGTTACGTCTGACATTTCAAGTTCCTCTTTTGATTTGTTTATCGCGAGAAAAACATATGTTTTGTATTTTTCCTGTATCGTGATGGAAAGGCTAAAAAGAATAATTTTTTAAAATAATCGTTCAATTAATTTTTTAACGGATAGAATGTCACAAGTTTCTTAACGG
>Ga0157364_1002935_pt1 | contig 16310 bp, 9 predicted proteins | sample AttsexASBM2_FD_111476 | JGI IMG/M metagenome (GOLD analysis project Ga0157364, IMG submission 111476) | Fungus gardens microbial communities from leaf cutter ant in Ribeirão Preto, State of São Paulo, Brazil - Atta sexdens ASBM2 | ecosystem: Host-associated > Fungi > Mycelium > Unclassified ...
GTTTTTCAAATAAAAATATTTCAAATACAAGCCCTGGTTAGATTATGCTTCGACTAACAACAAGCATAGTACTGCATTAATCAAATTGAAATCTTTTTGCCTGTATATCGTACCGAGTGTTATTCAAGAAGTTATTCAAGAAGATAGTTTTTCTATCTTCTCAGCATTTTAAAGTGTTACGTTGCGTTTCACACGTAATAACATACTATATTGCACCGCGACGGCGCAGTAAACCTCCATCGATCGCCTGGGCAGTTGGGCTGGTTGGGCACCGTTCGTTCTTGAGTCACGTGATTACGACAGTAGTTATCGTCATCAGAGGAGCCGACGCAACCATTACGTCGACTTGCGTCGGCAGCTGGCAGCAGTCGTGCATTTGGTGCGACGTTCCCCGCGTTTCACCGGTGCTCGCGCTTCGGTTTGATTCGCCTCTCCTTGTCTCGCTTCTGCCACACCTGCCTTTATCGCCTCCATTTTTTTGACTTATCGTGAAGCAACGCGCTTCTCTAGGCAACGTAGGTGAACACGCGCCGGTATTGTCGCGTGGATGAAAATGCCGCGCAAGAGAGCATCTACGCTACACGAGACATCCGCTGGACGCAGAAACATCACTAAAGTGAGTCCCCATCGGCTGACCTTCGATTTACGCAATTCTTATGACTCATTGCTCGAAGGCAGTTACAATGGGCCACGTGCTTTTAGCACGTTTTCAGAAATCAGCGTGTTTAACCTCAAATCGGCCAGTGTCCATCATTCACACCAGTTTTATCTATATTATACTTCGTCAAACGGTAGTTATCGAACCCATGTTAACCTAATTTCATAGAATTGCGCGATTTGTGCAAAGTCACATCGTTCGAGTAACCTTCAATTATGATATGACTAATTGCAAGAGCACCGTGTCACACAGTATCACATCGTGTAGCATGGATGAAAACAAGACGTAACATTCATGACAGATGTTTCAAGACTTTTATTTTAAATATTGAGATTTTTACTGTATTATCCAAAATGACTGAGAAATTTTCCTTTCGGCAATGCACAGAAATTAATTTCTATTTAGTTAAAGTTTTCTATTTCTATGTCTACTGCATGTAAAAACTTATGAGTGTAATCAATCTGTTTATTTTGGACAGGAGTTGAAGGTGACTGATAGGAAGGTAACTGACGAGTTGAAGGTTAATAGTGTGATGTATAAAACTGATGTATAAAAAAAAATTGAAATTTCTTCAAGAATTGATCATCATAAATAACATGATTTAGAAGAGTTCTTTTAGCATCTTAAAATATTCATCAGCGAAAAAATCAACTGCAATTCTTTTTAATCATCATTAGGGATTGGCTACCAAATCATCTATCAAATGAAATCATATTAAGATATAGCAATCTGTGAAGCAAATTTTCTAGAAATTTAGAAACTATTTATTTAAAACAATATAATATAGTGTCTACTTTTCTTGTTATGGATTGCAGTTCCATTATTATTAAACATATGAAACAGACCATGCACATCATCATAATTTACACTAAACAAATAGTAACAATAATAATGAACTTGTCAATGCTCAGCTTCAAGAAGTTATATATGTATATATGTATATTACTGGATATACCAGAAACCATCTATGTCTCTTAACCGGAGTTAATTAAAATTAAATTCAGATCTCTTAAGGTTTCCTACAGTAATTGGTACGTTTCTTTAATTATGTTGCACAATCAGAAAATTGTAAAGATGTAAAAAATCGTTTTGTCTTAATATTTATTGCACATAATTACAATTATTGCAATATGTAATAACATGTTAAACTAAATTCACTATATTATTTTACTTTTCTTGCTATTCAAACAATTCTAATTTTCAAACTAAACATATACTCTTAATTAAATAATATATTTCTTGTTTTTAATTTTCTTTGACACTATATTATCATATTATCACTGTATTATCATATGGCACTGTATTATCATTTTCCTGTTTGACACTTTGCTTTATACACAACAAATGTAATACAAAGTATTATGTTAATAATTTGTATTACGTTTACTTGATAACCTAATAAGTAAACTACATTTTGACAATACATAAAATATGACACTTTATTTTTTACAAACGGAAACAAAATTCTACACATATTTATGAATATTACATACGTAACTGTGTTATAACGCACACGCTTTTATATTTGCTCGGAGTATGATTTGATTGATCGAATTGTATTACCTCCCTTATTTATGAACCTAATAAGGTCAACTAAGAGATAATTAAGCCCAATATTGCGGGCGATAAAATTTTTTCATTATGATAATAATGATCGAATAAAACGTTATTTTACAATTGTGAAATCTTCAACTCCATTTGGACTTAGGATAAATTTACTCCATTAGCACTTTGGATAAATTTATACATATTTTATTAACTCATATATCATCGGAAAAATAATCCATACTTCAAGAGACCCTTGAAACTTGTAAGGTCAAATATAAACAGATATTACACGTTATCATTTCTCGTCATAATACAACACAAACTATCGATCGATCAAAGAACGATCTCTATATTTTACTGCAGATATACTTAAGAATGTCACAATCGAGAGCGTGAAATAATTCATGAGTATGCGTGTGTGATGGATGCTTTGTATTGACAGTTGTATAGAAAAAATAATGAAATATTTATGATGCGCACGAAAAGGTTAATAATATAAAAGAAAATATTTTTGAACTGAAATAGCATTGCTGATATATTCGCCAATACAAGAAAATGCACGAGTTATTAAATCTATTGTTAATGATACACTTAATTAAATCTATTACTGATGATATAACGCATTCCTGAATTATATCCATTTAACGTATTATTCGGTATTATATAACATGATCATTTCAAAGATTCATTCTTGTAAGGAAACAACAATTATTTCTCAGTTAATTACATCTTATAGATTCCATTATAATCGGAATATGATAATTTATTAAGTCAGTGATTACATCAGCGTTACTTCTTTATCATATTTGCTTTAAAAACAATCAAGTGGAATTAATGTTTCTATAACAAAATAATTAATATCTTTTTATTATAAATCTAAATATCTTCTTCCTTATTTATTATTTTTAGTTAATTATGTAAATATTTTTTATTTTTCCAGTCTACGTATAACTCATTACTCATATCTTTTTTATGTAATGAATTTGTAATGAACATGTAATGTATTTAATAAAACCTGTATTTAATAAACCTGTTTTTATTGATGAATTATTTGTTATTAAATATATTTATTACATATGAGTAATACGTAGACTGGAAAAATGGAAATAAAAAATATTTACATAATTAATTAAAATATAATAATGAAGAAGAAAAATAATTATATATATTTAGATTTACAATATAAAAAGATATTAATTAATCTGTTTCTCTAAACTAGTGCACTTATTTATATTTGTTTTAATTCAACTTACTGTATTGATATACACCAATTCATCGATAAAGAACAGATGAATCATTCATTTAAAACTTCGAGTATAGCATGTGACTGTCAGTAAAAATCGACTATTAAAAAAATGTCACGTGTTTTACCCCTAGTATAGTAATATAATATTCCATACATTGTTCTCTCGTATTATAAGAACACGGTCGAAAACCGGCGCAATGGTGGGGTCAATGAAGATATTCGACGCCTTGGTTCGGTCGCCTTTCAGTGTCGACACTTCGTTCTGTCTGCAATCATGTCAATCGCGTATCGCGATTTCTTCCGTTCACCACACATTTCGAGTCGCGCCTGTTGCATTTAAAGTCGTAATCGCGTTCTTCTACATATCTCGGAACTTTATCTTCGTAAGTGACATTTCGAGCAGAGGCCAATGTGATATTTTTTTACATTTTTCATGAATTTATTCATTTGTGATTTATGATTTATTATACTTCGTTATCTCTTATCAGTTTTGATGCATCGATGTATCGAGGTTTCTCACTCAACATGACTGTCGGAAAACGAGAAAATATGCTAATATGATGCAAATTTCCTCATTCGCTATTACTAGCAAACATTCTTATTCCCTCTCTCATCGAACTATATGAATTTATACTAACTTTTCAACATCACTTCAGCGACATGATTCTTCGATATTAAAGTTAACGATTACTTGGAAAAAAAAACTGTTCGCGCATAGCGTAATTCTTTCCACGCAGATAAAAAATGTAATAATAATTTATCTTCATGAATATTTAATATTATATTGTTTTAATAATATTAGGTATAGTAAAAAGAAATCCATTATTTTTGCATGAAATTGAATGGAAAAATAATGGATTTCTTTTTACTACACCTAATACAAGTTCTTTATTGTTAAAATATTAATAAAACATAATATCCTTAATAATAACATTGTTTTATTCATATAAATTCTTCATTCAGAAGTTAAAGTGTATTATATCAATTTTTTAATTTTGACAATGTCTCATTATCCCGTTCCATTTCTTATGGAAAAATGAAGATAACGTTATGATTTTATGTAACTTATAAGATAAAAGTTCTATTAAATTGAACAAATGTAGATAATTTTCATACAAAAATGCTTCCTTCACCACGTAAAAATACTAAGTAAACTTTAATTATATATATTTTTGATTTTATGCACATTTATCATCATATGTGATATAAAAGGTTTCGTGTTATTTGTATTTTATGAATTCAGTATCTTCGCTTTCTCTCTTCAATATCTGTCTCATTTTAGATTCAAAAATTTTGAGGGATTTTTTTTAATGCGAACAGACTTAATATTATTACTCAATGAATTATCCGATATTTTGAAACACTGAATGCAAATAAAGTAAAAAAGCACCATATAGCTGCAACTTGAATCTGAAATCTTAAATTTAGTCTAAAATTTTTCTATTAATAAGATTATATATTTTATAGAGAATGAATATATATATATATATATATATATATATATATATATATATAAAATAGGTTAGATTTTTATCTGCACAATGCTCAAATTATTCTTTTGACTTGAATGTTGACATAATTATCTGCCAAAATTTTTGTTGATAAATGCTTTTCAACAAACATTTTGTTAGATAACATTTTGTTGATTTATACTTTTTTATACATTTCATTCCTTTTTGTAATTTTTTTTTTTAAATAAATTTGTTATCAAAAAAATTAATTTGTTATTGGGACTTATACGGGAAATCCACTTTCTCCGGTAGATAATTGTCCCATCATTAAAGAGAGTGTCTTTATATTGATACCATCTTAGAAAGTTTTCTATCTATTCTCAAAAAATACGTAAAAATTGGTAAGGCTGCTTAAAATTTATTGTATATATATATATATATATATATATATATATACAATATATAAATAAATATATAAATTCTTATGTTAAGACTATCTTAAGCAATGTCTTAAGATGCTAATACGGCTCTCTGATCGATGACATTTTAAAACTATACTTGGACAATTTTAAATATAAAAATCGACTATAAATACCGGCATATATTTCACAATCAACTCAATGCATAGTGTACAAAATTTTATGATTATGATATATGTTAGACAGACAAAATATCAACTTAAAACTAAAATCTATAAGCACATCGTTAACGTTCAAAAAGAAAAGTGATTCTCCTGTTGTATTCAACTGCAGTCTTACAACTAATCACGATTTCAAATGTAATGCCTTGCAGATTTCAAACAATAAATCAAGTTATAATAAAAGATTAATTTCTGAAATGATGCATATAAGAAAACAAAAACATGAGTTAGCAAAATCACAAGAAATTACTATTTAAATCGTCTCTCCTTATCCTTACTTTTGTCTTCTACCTAATTTTTCCCAATATCCTATACATTCCCCTTCCTACATATTAATCCCCCCTTTTTTCATATTCTATGCTTTGCTTTTATCATCTTGCCTTTACATGGTTTTCGATTTCATTTCCATTATTAGTCTCCTCGGTCAAACTTCGTTTTTCTGTGTCGACCTTAATATTTTTTAGGTATGTTTTTCAATACATCTTTCTGTATTCCTGATAAGTTTGTGCATCCAATCAAAAACACTAAGTATTTGTATTATCGGTCTACTTAAGTTTTGTTAAAATTTTGAATTAAATTTTTAACTCAATATTATATAATTTTATATTTTTCGCAATAAAATTATTTACAAATTTTAATATATTATCCAGCATTAATAAGATCTTTATCAAATATCTGCATCAAATTAATAAATTAAAGCAATTTAATTTATGGAGTATTACTATTGTAGTTCAATTGATTTGCGTTTCAAAATCGAAAAATTAATTTGGCGTATTTAAATGATTACATAGGTAGTATATAAATTTACATAGAATTATTTAAACACTTAAGATCGAACTTGACTGTTAAAGGTTTTTTTCTTGTTACATTCATATACGGTCCTAGAAACTCTTTGTTTAGTTATTGTTTATATAATTTTATAATTTATATAATTTATATAATTTATTATATAATTTATATTTTTTAGAGATTTATTTATTTATTTATTTTTCAGAGATAAGTATTTAAGAGATAAGTATCCGAATGCTAATTTAACATAATGTGATTATGTTATTTGTTAATGTATAAATTTTATATTACATTGTGATATTTAACATTTCTCTAATATCAAAAGAGTACAATTTAAAAACAAATAAACAAATAATAGGAAAATAATATATTTCAAAATGTAAAGTCAAGGTTAAATGAATAAATAAACATGTTAAATTAATATATCAAAAAGTGTTAATTTTACTGAAAAATATACTTCCACAATTTGCTTACAAATTATCAGTTTTATATTTTTGTGTTAATTCTTTTACATAATATTTGTATTACTTTAATGTATTACTTTTATTCATCTTAAAATAACATAGAAAATCTGAAATCTGGGCTATACGGAACACGTGTTAAACTTAGCACAAATTTTCCAAGTACAATTAATATTTTTTTTCCAGGAAAAAATAATTGTATTCTCTTTTTACTTAAGCTGTCCTTCAATTTTATATATATTATGTATAAATGACTGTTTCAACAATTTTTGTTTTTGTGGAAGTATATAATAATTTTAGTATATAATAATTTTACATACAATTTTAATTATTCTTGTGCTTTATCTAAATAGCAGGAAAGAATAATTAAACATGTTGGCAAATAAAAAACATGGGCATTCCAAGAATGGATCTGGACATAGAAAAAAACTGCATAATCTTTATATAGAAAGCACCCGTGGAAGTCAAGAATATAATTAAATATGTTATTTAAAGATTATTAGAAATATATAGAATTGGTATAGAAATTTATTAAATATAATTCATTGTGCGTAAAATATTTAAAATGTTTTTATATCTAAGTTAAACTTATCGAAAATATAATAGCACTTTTCTAGCTGTTTTAATAAATATGGAATTTCTTTTGTAAAAAGAAAAAATGTGATAATTTTATCATATGACATTGTATATATTTATAGCGAATTCGGTTGAATACATTAGTTTGCACATTAGTGTGCACTGTAAAAAATGAAGTGTTAATTTTAACTTAAAGAGTATAATGAACTTTGTGAGGTATGTAAAAATGTTAAAGTTAAATTACAAAAATATTAATTTTAACATTTTTGCATGCTTCAGAAAGTCCACTATCTTTAAGTTGAAATTAACATTTTATTTTTTTATAGTATGCATATTAAAATCGTTGTACACTGATTTAATCTGGATAAAAGTAAAATGCAATATATATTTGAATTATAAAATATAGATTTTACTTATAATAGCACAATAAAATATATTGAGAATTTCACGGTTTAATCCGTTTTTACATTTTTATTAAACACACATTTTTATTTATGTATGATGGCTCAATATGTAACGACTTTAAGTGCACTCTGAATACTTACGTCCAATCGAATTCGCTATTAGTTGGAATTGCGTTATACTATAATTTAAATAATCGCAGTAAAGCAGCCTATTCTACAATTGCGTAAGTGTAATTGTTAGTGGTTGTAGTTATAAGAATTGACCAATCACAGTTGTATATTCTTCTCATATTCAGTTGTAATTGATGAATTTTTACAACTACAATCACTTACAATTGCACAATTGTAGAATAGGCTTAACTCACGTTAAACTAAATAATAATACAAAATTTATGTATATTTATTATTCCATAAAATACAAAGGCTTCATGTATATAACAAATTGGCACGAAAAATCTTTAAATAATGGAAATTATATATTATTGCTTATAGTTTGTTAATATTGTAACAAAACCACGCAAGATATTTAATAATTAAAAGAGAAAAACTATCGTGTAGAAAGTTCTGTAAAGTCAAAAGAGAGTAATTATTTTTAATTAATTTTTTTGGATTCTTAATGGAATAACACATTTATATAAATTTTTGCAGAGAATGTTTACAAGAATTTCAAGAATGTCGATATGAGTTTCGTGTTGGAATTTCATTCTGTTCGCATAAATCATGACCTTGATGCAATAGTTCAAATACCGTGAAAACTCATATAAATCGACATGTCCCATAAAATTTAAAAAACAACTCATTTTTATAAAGTGATAATTTATTAAATTAGATTAATTCTCTCTATTTTGCAGAGTCCAAGGTGATCTTTATGTACAATAGATTCGTTTTTGTACTCTGTTAAAATATCAAATATAATAAAAAGCTCCACGCAAGGAATGGAAGAATCTCAAAGGTAAAAAACCAGATTTTAAATATATTCTTGTTTTTATTCGTATTTGTAATTTCTGTATGTATCCATTTTAAATAGTATGTTTTTTATTTTTATTAACATTTTAAATAGACAAGTATTCGATATTATTTTGTATTTTTAAGAAACTTGTTACGATTATTTTATCAGATTTTGCATAGTTTTTTATTTCACTCACAGATATTAAATTATTCTCTAACCAGAGGACGAACAAGTACACACAGATTTAGCCTAACTTTAAATATGATTAGTACTCTCTCTCTCTCTCTCTCTCTCTCTCTCTCTCTCTCTCTCTCTCCCTCGTATTCATGAGCAAGTGATCAATAATATTTAAATATGCGTAAGAATTTGCATCAAAAGTTTCTCCTGTGCCTTTTTTTATGTAAATTTTTACAGAATTTGCATTTAAATAAATGATTAAGCAACGCATGTAATAAAAAAATTGTCATTTTATAATTAAAACATTTTAATATTTTAACATTAATTCCTGCAACCGTACGTACAATATCGATTCGTAATTTAATAAAAAAATTCCAAAACTTTCAAATTCCTCGCAAATATTGAATATTGTGCTGTGCCATTTGCTTATAAATTAGTGAGGGAGAAAAATACCAAATTTATTTAAAATTAGGAAATCCAAGTGTTCGCTACTTGATCCTTCCTTTATAAGCTAAAGAAAATTGAAAATTTTATCTGAAAAATACGACTTTTACTTATTTCAAAAAATATTGTATATCATGCAGTAATTTTATTTTACAGATATGAAGAATCTGATATGTACACGGAACAGCCACCTTGCAGTTTACGAAAATTGGGAGGTAATATTCTTTATAACATACCAGCATGATAAAATAGTTTTTGTTTGGAAAAAAAGAAAGAAAAAAAATGAAAAATTTGTATTATCACTATCCTTTCTACTATCGATACTGTTTATATGATTCTTAATAAAGATTGCATTGATTTTATGATTGCAGATATGATTCCAGCACGTGTCGTGCTGTACATGCTTTCGTTTTCCGGATTCCTCGTATCCTTCATGATGAGAACGGATATTAATATCGCCATGGTGGCTATGGCGAAATTGCCGTCAACATCAGACAATGAAACCGCCGTAGTAACGTCTCAGTGCTACACAATATCAAATCAGTCGTATTCAGAGAACACTACTGTAATCAGACCAGAGGTACGATTACATAATGCGCATTATTTCTTTTTTTATCCATGTATCATTCATTTTGTCAGATCCTCAAAATAACAATTTTTTTATTTCCCCGACAAAAAAGGAACTTTCCAATTTACTCAGAGAAAAATATTTTTTCTTTTATACAATTCTCTTTTATCAAATTAATCCCTTCAAATCCATGTATATATTGTAATGGATCAAATTTGAAGATATCTTAAAATTATTTAATTCTATCGACCTCATCTTAGAGCAGCTGTCCATCATAATATATATGTTTAAAAAATAGTTAAAATTTTGAAAAAATTAATTGTTTAGTATAAATTATTTAATAAACTTCCCTTAAATTGAATTTTAAAAACTTTTTTTTTTATTAAAATAAAACATAGTTCCATTAAAATCAGATCTAAAGAGGTTTGAATGCTCATATTAGCAAATATTTGTTCAGTCACAGACAGGTTTATTTTAGTCGGAATACTTTATTGTATAGTGAACTATACAATAGTTTAAGATCGGGACAATCTCTTTGAATACAATGAATGCGATATAAATACTTTGTGTCGTAATATATAATATAAATATAATGTATATAATATAAATATAATACATGTATTTCACGTATTGACGTCAAGACCAAGAAAAATTTCTTTAAAGAATATTCAGCGTACAAATTTTTAAAAAAACGAAGCAAAGTTAGTAAAAAATTCAATAGCAAATCAGATAAGTGATTATAAAGCAAATTATGTTATTACCATAACAAAAAAATATCACATTCATTCACAATAATTATAAATAAATTATGATGTTATTGTATATTAAAAATTCACAGTGTGTGACATCACATTATCTTAATCTGTATATGTCATAACAGTATCACAGTGAGGTGAATCTTTATCACAGTTTCATATTGATGTCAACGATATCAATTTGTGACAAAACAGACATTTGCGCGTCACCTTGATTTTATTGTGATACTACTGTAATTTTTTTTGCTATGGAAATAATTTCATCATCTGTTTTATAAGATAATGCAAGCTAGTAAGATTAATGAGTTACTAAAAACTTTTTACCATTAATAATGAAGAAAAACAATCAGCAAAATAAGAAAGTTTATTAAATTAAAAGTATATAGCTTATTTATTTTTTCTTAAAAACTATAAATTTTTTCCTATTCTATCTTTTTAAAATTATAATTTTTAAGAAAACAATGAGTGATTTGTGAGGAAAGATTGAAACTAATACTTATTACACTTCCTTGGACTCTCAATAAATTTAACTCTTAATAAATTTTTTTTAAATAAATTTAACCTTCCCTCTCCATCAATTTTCAATCCGATAAAAAACTAATCCTCTTAATTCAAACTTGTCGCATATACTGCACTATAATATCATATCTTTATTCTTACAAACAGGATGCTGGCGAATTCGAATGGAGTCCAACTATTCAATCAACCATTCTCAGTTCTTTTTATTGGTGTTATATACTTTCGCAAATGCTCGGCGGTATTCTCACTCAGTACTTGGGAACTAAAATCATATTCGGCGGATCTCAAGCTATTACTGCCGTCTGCAGTCTCCTTATGCCGACTGCCGCGGAGATCCATTATGGGGCTATGATAGCGTTACGTAGTATACAAGGCTTTGCCAGTGTAAGTCTCTAATCATCGAATAAAAAAATCCCGCACTAATTATACGGAAAATTGTGTCAGTGAAATGAATTAGTTTTCACGTATGATGAACTTATAATGTGGTGAAAAGATCACAAAATTGAATAACGGAGTTTTTATGATGTATTAAAAGAGTAAAATTGCTCACGAAGCATCTTACTCTATCTCGACGCACTATAATTTAAAAATTATCCATGCTTTGAGTCATGTGTAACATTTTTGTTCGCTACATTATAAGCTACAATATATGTGAAACTCATTGCATCTTGCAATGCAATTTGCCATATATTATTTATATATATCATTTATATATATTTATTTATATATATTATTTATAATATTATTTATATATATATAATTAATCTTTTATAAATGATGAAATTTAAATTAGATTAGATTTAAATTTACTGTCGTATATTTAAACAAGATAAATATTTAAAGAATATCATAAAAATTAAAAGACATTTCAAATCTTTTGAACAGAACAATCTTTTTTTTTCGTATTATATGTGGCATATAAAATTATAAAAAATATCTCAAATTCTATAAATTCATGTTTAAAGTGGTCATTAAACAAATGTTATTTGACCATTTTAAGTATAATATTTTATGATATTAAAAATATTACTTATGAACGTACGTAAATTTTTACACGAATGCATTTATAACAATAATATAAGGCAGCAACAAAAGAAATATTATTAAATATTTTTAAAGATCTACATTTTCTTATTGAAATATTGAAATTTATCTATTGATTGGGATGAGAGCAAAAAAAATTTTTGTGACTTATATTGATTTTTTTGTTGAGAATAGGGACTCACGTGGCCTGCGATGTACGCCGTAATCGGACACTGGATTCCACCCGTGGAACGCTCACGCTTCATGTCTTCCTTTCAAGGTATGTTATAAGTTACCGGCTAACAGAAATTTTCGTGTGTTACAGTGAAACTTCAATACGTTCGATCCAAAATTAGGCGAAAACTATGCGCGTAGCCTCATATTACAGTCGCCAGTATATGATGCCGTAAAATGAAACTCGCATATTTCTTTCGATTGTGTTCACGTGAATACTAATGCACGCTTCTTTCAGAATGGAATACGGAAGTTCGAATGAGAAACTACTATATTATTGTTTCAGTCAAAATTCCGGATCAAGAAAATAATTTCTTGCTAAAATGAAAATAATTCTCTATAAACGTTGCGCATCGATCTGCGCCAGAATTGATCACTTGTTAATTAATCCCGAAATAGTTCATCTCCATGAGGTTGCATTCGCCGGACCGAGGGGTATACTCAACAGCGACCGCTCAACAGCATGAGAAAGGCCGAGTATACTTCCAGCTGGTAGAATCAGCCGGACTCGTCAAATATGTATATTGTCTCTATACTGTCTTTCTTATATGTATAAATTCTCTTTTGACTCCATTCATTTGTCTGCAGTGCGCGCGCGCGCAATTAATAAATCTAATCATCTTTCTCACTCAAACTTTTCCAGAGACGGACTACAAGTTTCATTTTGTACATTTGTTTTATTTACACTGTGGCGCGTTAATTTTTTTCTGCTCTCTAAACTATTACCTAAGCTACCTATTAGACTTTATTTCTATACACACAAAATATCGAATATTATTTATATCCTTCAATTCATTTTGCACGGTCTATAATTCGCGTCTGATTTAAGTATAGAATAAAAGTTTGATTTTATATGCTATGTATTTTTTAATATATAGTTTATTTATTGTATTTTAATTCTGTAAATATTTTTTTTTTCGTATTACATGTGGCATATAAAATTATAAAAAATATTTCGAATTCTGACATGAATTATAAATCGTTTAAAGTGGTCATTAAACAAATGTTATTTGATCATTTTGAGTATAATATTTTATGATATTAAAAATATTATTTATGAACGTACGTAAATTTTTACACGAGAGCATTTATAACAATAACATAACAGCAACAAAAGAAGTGTTATTATGGAAATAAAGATCTGCATTTTCTTCTTGACTTATACGCGTATAACTTCATTTTTTCAATATGATATATTTTTTGTGATTCTCTGCGTAAGAAGAGTGACACTTATTTTGCAGGTAGAACGAGTTTAAACTTTTATTATTTGCAGACATAGAAGTTTCATTGTCCCACTATTAACAGCTTCATCATTCCCTATCACCGTCCCTGCGTACTAAGTCTTTACTTAAATCGCTTTACAGAGTGAGATACGATACACCTCAACTGAAGAATGATCATCACCACACATGAATAACAAATCAAGATGAAGACCATTCGACAAGCATCATGTTTCAGCTTCCTTCCGGGATCGTAGGGTGAGCTATTCCTAACATCTAGGTTGTCTATATTCAGGGTTCAGCATCGGCATTGGATTGACTTATCCGTTGTGCGCATTCATCATCGCTCACTTCGGATGGAGGATTGTGTTCTACACGACTGGCACCATCGGTCTCGTCTGGTGTATCTTTTGGTATCTTTGCGCCTTCGACACACCTGCTTTGCATCCTCGAATATCTAAGCCGGAACTTCGTTACATTCAGGAATGCGTTAGAAATCAAGTTATCGGAGCAGACGAGGTAAAGTGATTCATAATAACTGTAATTATTAACTCGTGAACACCCCTCATTTCGGGAACAACACTAATGTATAGCATACCCAATCCAATTCAATTGCTTATAACTTTCATAAAAATGAATATATTATAATATAAAAAAATTCTTTTTAATCGAAACGTTAGACATTAAGAAACATAACGGTTCCAAGCAAATGTATCTTTATTAATAAAAAAAAAATTATAAGCAATAGAAAAAACATTGGAAAAGAGTATGCCATACCGAAAACGCATTTAAGAAACATACAATATCTTCTTAGAATGAACGTATGTAATTACATATATTTTTTTCTCTTAAAGGATCTGCCCGTTCCTTGGAAGTCTATACTCATGTCTTGGCCAGCATGGGCTATCGGTATTACAACCTTCGGAAGAATATGGGTACATTATGTCTTTATCATTCCTGGGCCGATGTATATGAAGACGGTATTAGGATTTAGTATACAAGCGGTACGTATTTATCATTTGAAAATATTCTTTTTTAAATTTTTTCAATATATATGACTAACACATATAATAATAAACGTTATTAACTCGTTTAGAATGGTATCCTGTCAGGTGCACCATTTATCTGTAGCTACTTAAGCTCCGTTGTATTCTGCTACGTTGCGGATCTCCTAGTCACGCGGCAAATCATGACTTTAATCACTGTGCGCAAGATATTTACCGCACTATGTGAGTTCATTTGTGATTTTCCTTAAATTAATCAATACTCGGAAGATAAATTGCAGCAATTGATTTTTTCTGCTTATAGCTCAAGTGGTTCCCGGAATTCTTGTGGTCTTAATTGGATACTTGGGCTGCGATGTTATCCTGGTTTTGATCGTGTGGTTTATAGCTGTTACTCTCATAACAGCCGGTTACGCGGGCGCAATGGCGAACATTGTCGATATCGCACCCAATTTTGCTGGTCAGTGCGCGTATTTTCAGTACGAATATATTTATTTATATGGAAATATGAATTTATAAATCAATATTTATTATTTTCAGGACCAGTGTTAGCGTTCGCGCAGACAATTCACATGACCGCCAGTTTTCTATCTCCTATAGCTGCTGGTCTGCTCACACAAGAAAGCGTAAGCGTTATAATTTCTTCTTTTATTTTTCTCTATCTCTATCTCTTTCTAAAAATAACGTTATGTTTTCTGTAGCAATCTCTCGATTCGTGGAGAAGAGTATTTGCCGTTACTGCGGGTGTATCTTGCAGTACATATATTGCCTATCAAATATTTGGTATAGCGGACATACAGGCGTGGAACTATCCTGATCAAAAATATCCTCAATCTATTCGAGAAGAATGCCTATTAAATGATTCGTCAAAAAAAAAGAGCAAGATTGTTCCGAGCCGAAAGAATCCGTCAGAATAAGCGTGATGTATCTTTATTTCGGTTTCTTACTTTTCTGCTGTTGTCATTCCTTATATTAAAAAAACTTAAGTCTTTTAACACGCAAAATACAGTCGAATATATGTACGAAAAATACCTATTTTCAATACCGTTCTATCATTGTAAATAGATCTGATTGTTGATGTGAAAGAAATTATATAGTTCAGGGTATTATGTATAATGAAGAAAAATATTTTTATGAAATGCTTACCTCAGGTACATGACAAAATGTTTCAAATCAGATTTGACACAGATCATGCAGTTTTGATACAGATTATGCAGTTATATTAATAATAGTATATTCATATAAGATAAAATGATACAATTTCGAACATCGTACAATTCTAAACGAAATAAGATTTGAATCCAATTTTGAAAGTTTGATTTTTTTCTTTCTGGTAACCTTTAATACCAAATTCAGTTCCTTCACAAAGAGAAGATTATCATATTTGAATCTTGAAAATCAGATTTTATTTTGTTTAAAATTGAACAATGTTGGAAATTGTATCACCTTATCCTACAGATTGTGCACAAATGTTCAAAGAAATAATTAATAAGTAGAGCACATTTGTAAGATATCACATGTGTTGCATACATCCTAATCGGATAATTCAAGATGCGGAATGTTTTCTCGACAACGCTAATAATATCTCCAGATATTTAGATGTGGACCACACGCAATTGTTTTTGCATATTATCATTGCTCAAA
>Ga0157364_1002936_pt1 | contig 16309 bp, 8 predicted proteins | sample AttsexASBM2_FD_111476 | JGI IMG/M metagenome (GOLD analysis project Ga0157364, IMG submission 111476) | Fungus gardens microbial communities from leaf cutter ant in Ribeirão Preto, State of São Paulo, Brazil - Atta sexdens ASBM2 | ecosystem: Host-associated > Fungi > Mycelium > Unclassified ...
AATTGTAATTATTCCTAGAAAAAATAAACAAAGCGTAGAAAGTGCCACACTAAGAATTGAAATACTATTATTGATTTCAGTATTAATCACGAGTTATATGGACGAAAGTCACGTTCACGCAACTTGGTTCGATGTTAAAGAATTTCGCACAGACCGACGTAAATATAGATACGTGCTCCCTAACGTTATGTTGTTCTCATCGACTCGAGAGGGATACGACGAGATCGAAGGGAGAGCTAAACAAGCACTCGCCGCCCTCCATGCAATGGTCGAGTAGACGTCGAGGGCATCGTAGCGGGTTGTACGAGGGTGAGAAAGGTTAACGCGATCTCCTGTGCGAGGGTGTACGGAATATTGATTCACTCCGGTGTTAGGAGTCTTTTAGTGCTTTTAGTTTAGTCCTGCAGGTATACTACGTGTCCGAGAAAAGGATACGTGAATACACATATATACATAGTATCGCGACATCATGGAAAAATATTTTAAAGTCATTATCTTGTTAAAAATAAGAAAGCGAGAGAACCTTACAAAAGATTAACGCTTGCCAATTTTTAACACTTGATTACTTCTAAATGTTTGTTTAGTAAATTTCAAGATTTAAACCGCTTAAAAAATTTTCAATATTTTAATTTTATTACTTTTTAAACAAGTAATTTATTTTAAATACCTACATGCTTAAATTTGGATTAAATCTCTAAAAAGTCATAACTTAATTGCAATTAGATTTTTAGAAATTAGAACTAGAAATTAGATTTTTCGTTAAAAGAGAAGACATAAATTTGAACTAAAAATGAAAATTAAAGCAATTGTATAATTCTATTTAAATATATAAAAAATAATAGTATTGGAAATTTTATTTAAATATAAAGTAAATATAAAAGGATTAAATATTATAGACTATTATTTCGTTCTTCTTTTAAAATATGTATTCTATAATTTTTTTAAAGAAAATTTTAATGACATTTATTACTTATTGCAGATGCTAAATATCATAATAATTGTTCCTTGAATTGAAACCTTCAGAAAATAAAAAAAAGAGAAAATCCATTTTTATTTAAAAAAATAATAAATTAATATTACAGGACAAAAATATTTATAAATTGCGCCAAAATAATTTTTTAAGAAAAATATTTCTATGTAATGACGAGACACCGTGTATAGGGACGCACATGAAGCATACAGTAACGACGCGAAATACCACCCTTCTGTTGCCAACCGTGCATCGATCCAACGACCGACCAAGTTTCCTCTTGATATATCAAGAAGCATCTTTCTCTCTCTTTATTTCTCTCTCGATGCGCTCGTTTCCTTTCTGTAGTGGCTTTCTTTTCAAAAATATTCGTGAAAATGCGTAGCACGGAGAGAGCACAAAATTATAAAAACGATTGCACAAAGATCAACTATTGTTGCTATACATAAATGTATTCGATGTCGAGTGCTATTTCCGTGTCGATCGAAATGCATTCGTTTGATGCATGGAAAAGCAAGAGAAGAGGCTTTAACCGTTTGACACCTCAATAGTTCCAGTTACGAAATCCTTTCGAAGTCTCTTCTAGCACAGCTTCTATCTCATGATTGAACTTTCCAGAAACTAATTGTGGAGCATTCCAAAAATCATTTGAATTTTGAAGGATTACAGGATATTCTTTGATTAAGTTATTTTTAATCATATATGCTCATCAAAATCTATTTTGTTTCGCAACGCATTTGAAAAACAATAAAAGAAAATATTTAAGAAATCTTTGAAGAAGAGAAGAATGTTGTTTCAATGAAGATTTGATAATAATGTGTTGTCAAAATTAAAAGCTTTTGCTGAATTAAGATTTTAGAATTTAAATAAATAGAAAATTCGCATTCATCATTCATTAATATAGATTAAAATTTGAATAACAAACAAATTTTCTTTTTGAGATGTTTGATGTTTCCAAAATATTTTTAATAATGTTAAAAATTAAATTGCAAAAATTGATTTGGCTTGAAATAAAATCGTTATTCAAACGTTTTTTTGAAATATCCTAAATGTATTTGAAGAGACAGAAACATGTTTTTAAATTTTGTATAACATCATCATAAAATATGCAAAAATGTACATGGTACGTAATGGAATATGCACTAAAGGAAATGTATACATAGTGGTTATATGGCGTCACGAAATAGCAGAGACACGTTTGATAAACCGAGTGCACTTTTTATAAAGCACTATCCGTACTTTACTCGAATCCTTCTCTTATAAGAACATTTAAAAAAAAAAAGAATGAATTGTTTAATTCAATATATTGCAGGTACAACTATATGTGATTATTTATTATATATATATCCGTACTTAATTGTTATACTTATTCATTCGCGAACTGGCATGTTCTTTTTGCATTACTCTCTACATTGCAATTTTTAATTACAATAACTTTACATTTTGAACTTCAATTTGAAATTAAATAGTAACGGTCACAATGTGTGATCAAATTAATTCACGTTGGTTTTACAAAAATATTTTATCTCTATATTTTCGAATTTTATTAAAAAGTAAAATATAACTTGTGAAACACACACAGAATTCTATTATTACCACATTAGATTTAATAAAATTAAAATTCGTAACATTCTTTTTATTTATTTATTTTTCTATTTATTTTTTCTTTCTATTTGCATTTTTGCTACCACATTATATAATAATTTAAAAAAAAAAAACATGATAAATTTCTCTTTAATTTTCTGCGAAAGAAGTTCGAGCAAATGCATTCTGCGAACGAATCCTCGTTTACTCGTTGCGTCAGTTGCCGCCGTGACGTTTACCTTGTGCCAGAACTCGTGGAATCGGCGTTTCTCCGTTTCGTTCTAATTTATTGTCAAGTACAGCGTGGCGGCCATGAGTCACGCCGATAAGAATGAGAGAGAGAGAGAGAGAGAGAGAGAAAGAGAAAGAAAGAGAGAGAAAGATCAGGACGGACGTTCACGCACATTGTGTGCTGCGTTGACGAGCCTGCGTTTATGCGTGAATGTGAGCGCTGCCGGACAACGCCACGGCGTAAACAAAACGTGCCTCTTAGTGAGGGAGCCCGAAGAGTGCAACGACCTGCGCCATTGTGACGTAGCTTTCGGATCAGCTGACGGCGTGGAACGCGTCGTTTGCTTATCGCGCGCGCGTTTGTCCGGTTTACGACGTTCTCTTTCCCAACGAAAATGCTTACGTTTCTCAAGATCATGCTCGTATATCGTGTATAATAAAAATGCTTTAATGTCAAGATTGCTTTGCCCCAATATAGGAAATATGTGTCGAGGACTACCACGTAAGATTATATGAAAGGCTCTAGTGGACTTTAACCAGATATATAGTTGATATTCCATAGATAAAGATTATCAAGTTCTCTCTTATATCTCTTTACTCAATAAAAATCACAGTCTTTTTATATCAATTACATTAAAGAATATTTAGATTGATTATGAAATAAATATTTTCGGAAAAAGAGAGAGATAGGAATATAAAAAGACAACGTGCAGTTAATTATGAAATAATAAAGTTCGTATTGTTTTTTTTTAGAATTCACATACATCGATGTTGCTCAACATATTGTTAATGCGATAAAGATATTATTCAATAAATGATCCGTTATATTTGGAGACTCAAGCTATTTTATCAAAATTCTACAAGAGAGAAAGATACATATAATTTCGTTCGGTATATATATTATTCACTCTAATTTATACTGTGTGTCTCATTCTATAAACTTAATTAAAGTTATAAAGTGAAACAGTATAAGTTTGAATAAGTAGTATATATATATATATATATATATATATATATATATATATATATAATATATATACGAAGAAATTATACAGAATATCTTCCTCTCGCAGAATTTCGACAAAATAGCTCTTGACCAGACTCTGATATAAGGTTTCTAATCATATCCCATAAAAGATATGCTGATAGTGCCAGAGATATTTTTATAAATATGATTTATTATCCAAATTTTTAGAAACTTTTTATAAATAAAAAAGTAATAAATGTATAGCGAGTTCTAAAAATAAATCTAATAATAAGTGAATTAAAAAAAGAGCCAACACGGATATTAATATTATATTAGCAGGTGGCTTTTTCTGGCTTTGTAATTCATTAATTTTTTTTATAAATTATTTAGATTTTTATAAAAAAAAGCGCTTTTCTGCGACAATTACTAAAGAATCAAACAATCTCCTCTGCAGATAAGGATTGCGTTCCGTTATATATTTACTGCAAGTACCGAAAATCTATAGTTCACGTAACATATACTATAGAGTTCCAGTATTGGCAGTGAATAACGGAATACAGTCAAGAAGTTCAACAAGAAGCTCAACAAGACACGCGTCACATCATCGTATACACTGTTCCAATTTTTGTGAGCGAAAAAGATACTCGCGCAAGTGTCGTAACGTCTGCATTACGCGAATGCTGAGAATGTTGGGTTAGGTTACGTTCTCGGACTCCGTATTGCAAAAGGAGCGTTTGCTTTCACTTTTGCTCGATAGCGCGCGTTAATTAGGAAGGAAATTTTAGGCACGTTCTCGCCTTCGCGATTTTTATCTGCATCTTCATTTACGCCGCGATCGCCGGTGCTTCTTCCACGTTAACCGGCGCTGCGCATCGATTCGAGCGTGTTCGTGACATTGATCCCTTACCTTCACTTACACCAAATCCCGCCACGTTGTCCGTCCCTGCTTCCTTTCTTCCTTGTCTTCGTCCGTCCTTCCTTTAACTCCTTTCGACACTATGGATTTAAATGCCTTCGGCGACACTCCCACTGCGAGGGTCCTGCCCAAACATGGAAATGCCTTTTGTCGAAGCTTGGACAGACGTGATGACACAATCTTGGAAGAGAGAGAGAGAGAGAGAGAAAGAGAGCATCCAAGAGAGATGGCCGTTCAACGGCGAATCCGCTCGTCCCGCTGGCAACCGAATTTTCTTCTAAGAGCCTTCTACACGTTTCAAACTCTCATATTTTATTCCCTGTGTCATGACAGCGAACTCTCGAGTGCGAGCGAGACGGATATACGACGTATATATATATATATATATATATATATATATGTACATGTATATGTATACGCGTATCTATAGAGACAGACCGCCGATCGAGCGAGCGGCTGAGACGGAGTAAGTGATGGAATCGCTGTATACGCGACAAATTCGGCGAAATGTCGTCGCCGAAACACTCGACGACACGTGTGAAGTTGCGTGCAACACAACACGGATAAAAATAAACGCCTTGCACTGGGACGAATCGCCGCCGTCGACTTGGTGGACGGCGAACGATGGCGATGGCCCTGGGTGCGCGCCACGGCCGACTCCATCGACCGACGCCATTCGATATGCGGCGCGGCCGTTGCCGATGATGTGAATACTCACATGACAAGACGCGAGACGATCGACGATATCATATTAACGGGTCCTGCGACACGAACGAGACGCGCGCGAACGGATAGAAACGAACGACTAAATGCGGACGGCCGTCTGTAGCACCGCCGCTCACAGATCGGCCATGTTGAACTGGCAGCTGGCTCGCCGCTGCTGCGCGGTGACGTCACAGCGTGTTTTCGTCACGTGACGTGCCAGGACTGTACGCGTGTGAACGAGACAACTTGTCTCTATTCGGGCGATATAAATTATTTCATAAAATTTCATTTTTTGAAATAAATCCTTTACGCCAAATGTTTCTACCAATGTTAGATTAATCTTGAATTCAATTCTTAGATCGGTATTCTTGGTCAATTCTTATATTTAAGACTGTCTTAATACAGTTTTAAGATATCATGAACCAATCAGACAGCTGCATTAGTATCTGAAGACTTACTTATGACTTAAAATAAAAACAGGCTGTGAATATCGATTTTACTCTTCATCTTTTTTTCATTCTTAGAAAAGATAGAGTTAATTGAATCAGGATTCAAATTAAATTACATTGGAAACGGACAATATCTGTTTTATGATGCTCGTTAGCAATAGTTAGCATTTGATAAGTTACTTTACAAAAAGTAACTTGTTACTGTAAAAATATTTCTTTTTTTTTAAAAGAAATTCGTTCCTGTTATTAATTTTAAAAAGTTATTTGTTATCATTACCGTTATTTAAAAAGTACAATTTTTGTTATTTTCATCGAATTTTGTTAATTTTGTTTGTTTTTTTATAGTAGCATTCAATTGTTTTGGTCACTAATTGACCAGTTCAACCCGAAATCTACAGTGATTGTAATGGTTGTGGTGGTTGTGGTTATACATGACATGATTAAATATCAAGATCTAAATATATAGATTTTCGCATAATGCATAAAGAATAAGAGAATCAATCAATTAGTTCTTTATTTTGTGGAAAGAAAAGATTGATTTGTCGTTTATTTTTATGCGTTATACATTACGCGTTATGTAAAGATTTGTACTCTGACCTTAATACTTGCCATTACTTCAAAAAAATAAGAAAATGTAACTCATCATTAAAAAATAAGAAAATGTAACTCATATTTGGAAAAAAGTAACAGTAACGACGATATAATGCGTTACTTCCTAACTCCGGCGTTAGTATTATTAAACTGCTTGTTAATTTAATTTATGACGTTTATTTATGATTTATTACGTACTCCAGTTTCAGTTATGGATTATGTTTCAAGACTGACAAATAGTTAGCACACAGTTTGCTTGAACTAGAAATTTTAAGATTCACAAAAATATTATTACGCAAGACCTGTTTTGACCAAATATATCTTTTTTGCTTATTTATATTGATCATGTTTCAATCAATTTTCACTTAATGTTAATTCCTTAATAAGATTCCTCGATAAGATAAGTATTAGCTCGATCAAAAAATTCCATATTCGTTTTTTCTTCTGTCATTCTGAATCGAAAAGAAAATTATCATTAGACTTTTAGAATTTATACTAAAATTTATTATCATGTATGTTTCGGAAATAATAATAATAAGCTTTATTGACGTGCAAAATATAAATTTACAACCAAGAGAGTATAAAATTAGAGTACCTTAAAAGGTGAAACACCAATAATATTGCTGTTCGTGAGCCTACATTTTATTATAATTAATTAGTTACCACACAAAACCAAGTATCTGATAAAATTACAATTATAAAAAATGAAAAATGATATATATGATAATGAGCAGAGACTTTAATATAAAGACTGATTATAAAATAGTATAATAAATTATATAAGTAGCAATCTCTTCAAAATCATTAATAGTAACTATAGTATATTGTTAATAAACTAATTAAAATCAAAATTTATTGCTGAATATTAGCATTTCGCATTATACATGCATGATTTATCGCAGTATGAATAATTGAAGTGTTTTGTGTTACGCGCGATAATTCATGTTTCACTGAAGTTTACTCAAACATTTCACCTGCCCCAAAAATTGTGACTGTAAAACGTCTTCCGGCTTACCGCCAACCGCGTAAACACACAAATTCCAGCTACCAAGGGAATGGCAGAAAAAGAAAACTAAAAAGCTTAAGAAGAGAATGAAAAAGAACAGGGAATTCCTATCAGCGAAACGGTTTCTGGTACGCCACGAGCAAACAAACAAATACAACTTTTACTGTAAAAAATAAAAAAGTTTAACTTAAAACCTAGATAATTAATTATATGTAAAATTCTGAGTATGTGTGTATGCATGTGAAAAATATTCTCACGAGTACGTTTATATTTCGTTTATAGATCTTTTGAAGAAAAATAATTTGCAGTGAATAAAAAACTTGATTTTTCATCTCATGAATTAAAGCCTTTATACGATATATATATTAGTAATACTTAAAAATGTATGACTTAAATTGTTAAAACTTGTAATAAAACATTGAATTAATTAAATTTATTTATTTTGCCAAACATTAATAAAAAATAATGTGCTTCTTATTTAAATTAAATTAAATGAGTCTTGCGGACTCAACTATATAAAAAGTAATTTAAATCATACATTTGGGTCTGTAAAAATCTATAACGTTATTAATTAAGTAATTTATAAAGTAATTCTATAAAATAATTTAAGTTATACATTTTCCAATAACACATTACTGACTTGTTAGACTTATGCAATTTATATTAATTAAAAGACACTAAATTAATTTCAAGAAATCGAAATGACATACCAAAAAAAATAATAAATATATTTTAATAATCCAAATTTGTGTGTAGAATACAAAGTAAATTTAATTGTTTGACATTTTTGAGATTTCAAAGAGATTTAATTATAATTAAGTGGCTCTAATAGATATGTCAGCTCTCCTGAAGGGTTAAAGTATAAAATACATTTATCTTAAAAACATAAGCAAGTAATATCGAAATTTATCATCGTTCCTGCCGAGGAAAACAAAAACACGTGTTTTTACGGGAAACACTTATTTCTTTAATCCGCCAGAGAAAACCGGGGCTTGTACGTGGCATGTTACGTCGATGCGTGTGTGTGTAGTGTGGAACGCGTGTGGATATGCGTGACACGAGTACGTCGTGTGCGTGTCGCGCGCACAACAGAATAGAACAGAAGAGAAGAGAAGAGAAGAGGAGTAGAAGCAAAGGCGGGAGTTCTCCCCAGGCGCCCTTCTCTCTTCGATCCTTGGCAACATATCTTCCCTCTTGCGCCACCCGCGCGCGCGACCCCACGCGCCTCGCGGTCGGTACTACGGCCCTAAGCACCCCCTCCGTCAAACTCTTCTGGCCATCCCAACGGCACTCTCATGCGATGGATAGCAGGAAAGTGAGGCGAGACGCGACGCGGAGTACTCTGTGGAGTAGAAGGGAAGAGGAAAGAGAAACGAGAGAAGAGTAGGGAGAAGAGAGAGAGAGAGAGAGAGAGAGAGAGAGAAAGAGAGAGAGAAGGAGAGGGAGAGAACGCGCACTCTCTTGGTTCACGGCTTGACGGAGTTAGGTGGGGAGCGGATTGTAGTACAGCACGGCGCGGCGCGGCGGCGGGAGGAGGTTTAACCAGACGGGTGGGAGGGAGCGCGCACGTTCGGCGGGAGGGGAGGGTGTACGGGCCGCGGGAAGGAGCCGTGCCTCCCTGCCGTCCGCCCGCAGTGCGCGCTACGCGATATCACTGACCGGTCATGTGTGTGTCACTCTCACGTTCACACTGGTACCGTTCGGAGTACTTGGTTACCGCGCTGGTGGTGTTGCTACCGTTGCTGTTATCGTCCGCTCCCGCGTAGTGCGCGGCGACGAAAAGTGCTTCTACACACCCGGTGCGCGGCTCCCGGAAGTTGAAAAGTGTGCCCGGTCGATCTTGGTCTCGCGCGCGCGGACGTCAAAACAGTGAGGGAGAGAAGACGCGAGAGAATCCCTTTCTTTCACTCCCTCGCGTCGTCTCCACGCAGTCTTCGCGGCACGTCGCGCGTCGTCGGTCGACGACGCGTATATCATCATTAATTCGAAAATAAAAGCGCACAGGTGGAGAGACGCGCGGACTCCTTTATTGCCATAGGGACGCGCGCGCGCGCGCGCGCGCGCCGGGAGAGAGCAGTGGGAAAACACCGTCAAGTTAGGCGCGAACGGCGATCACGCGACAGAGAGAAAGAAAGAGGGAGAAGATATAACTGTTCAAGTTGCGCGAGAGAAGTCTCGTATTTACGTTTTCACATAAATAAGTGTCTCGCGCGCGTCCAGACGTGCAAAACAGGAGCAAGGAGTGGCTGCGGATTGTGTTGGTGAGGAAGGAGAAAAAGAGAGAGAGAGAGAGAGAGAGAGAGAGAGACGGCAGCGAGAGAAGGATAACACGAGTGACCGGCCGTCGCTTCATGCCTCATGGTCCTGTTGTTCGATGGCCCTTCGTGATCTTCGGCGGGAAAAAATCGGCCGCGGAGTAGTGCTTTGTGCCGTTGAGGAATAGTGATCGTTTGTGACAGGGTCCATCGTCGCGTCCCCTTCCCCCACGGTGTGTTCTTGCGGTGCGTGTGCCCGTTGTTGTTTTTCTTTTCTTTTCGGGGGCGAGGCACGCTCCTCGGAGGATAGAAGGAAAAACCAGGTCGGCGTCAGGGGGCCGGGAGAGTGAAGTGAGCGTGCGAAAGAGAGAGAAAGAGAGAGAGAAAGAGAGCAACGAGAAGACGGAAGAGGAGCGGGAACGGTGGGGGAGGGAGACTGGGGGCGCCCGTTCACGCGGGGCAAGGGGGAGGGGGAGGGGGAGGGGGGAGGGGACCGTGCGAGGGAAAGGGTGACTGGCGGACCCGGCTGTGGCGATCCGAAGTCGCGGATTCGGCACGCCGTGGTTTACCGAACGTAATATGGCGTACAAGTTTCGCGAGGAGATCGTGGGAAAGAGGTTTCTCTCGGTGAGTGGTTTCACCAAGCTGAAGGTGAATAAAATTAGTGAGTGGGGTTGGCGTGCGGGGGTGATACGTGCTGCCAGTCACAGGGATAACGGCTGTCATGACCTTCAGGTGAGTGTCCTGAAAAAACTTGCTCGCGCTTTTCTTTCTTCGCGCGTTTTACGCGTTTCTGTGAGACCGTCAGACTCGCGTTCTTGTTTCAGGTGTGTCTTTACCGCGTAGTTTGTTACGCGGGTCGATTGTTGGTCACCGCGACCTGGCGTCGCGCGCGCGACGCCTCGCGTCGCGCCGCGTCGTACCGTTTATGTTTACATCGCGGCGTGGTGTGACCCTTTGGTGTGAATATTCTCCGAGTCTATGTACTGGAATACAGAATCTTGTATAGCGCAAAGCATTATGCGTGAGAAAATGAACTAATCAAAGTTTTCGAAATAAAAGACATCGATTTTCCCGTTTATAACCGTTATTTAGGTTTTAAATCTTGAGCCGAGAAATTGATCAGTTACAGTCGAATGTGAGAAGAATAATCGACTGTGATTGGTCAATTTCTTATGATTAAAACTGAAAGCTTAAATAATAACTTCTTGATAGATAGCTCATTATACTTTCTACAATAAGCCATTATCTAAGCTTTAAGTTTAGCCTAAGTTTTAAGTCATAAGAAATTGATCAATCATGGTCAATTATTCTTCTCACATTCGACTGGAATTGGTCAGTCTCTTACGGCTTCAGACTTGAAACTTATTGTTAGATAATGACTTATTACAGAAAGTCTATTATGCATTATAGGCTTTCTACAATAAATCATTACCTAAGCTTTAAGTCTTAAACTATAAGAAATTGATCAATCGTAATCGATTATTCTTTTCACATTCGACTGTGATTGGTTAATATCTTATGACTTATTTAAGACTTAAATTTAGATAATAGGTAGAAAGCTCATAATGCGTTTCGCAAAAATGAGCTTCTTATATTTCTCTAATTTTCGATGATCATTATTCTATTTCGAAAATGGAGTATGAAAATCAGGATTCTCGCCCGTTTCGGCAAAATCACTTTCAATGGCAACATGTCACAAGGAATGAAAATTGTCTCATCATTCTCCGCTGGATTCGATATTACAGCCATAAATATTGGGAAATCGTAATTTATTATTAGACCTCGCGATTGCGATGAGTGTAGAAATCATTTCCGCGACACGTAGACTTTCATCGAAGTCACGCCACATTTTTATTAATATTTTACGGCTATTGAACTACTTGCTATATTTACGATTATATTTCGTTTGCATTGTTTGGTCAGAACAATAATTAAAATTGCAAAATGTTTTTGTAATGCCGGATTATATAGTTGCTCTTTCGAAAACGCTACAACAACATACTGCATTATTTGGAATAAAATCATCGTTACCAGCGATTTGTAGTCGTGGATATTATTCGATACGCAAAATGTGAATCATTAATCATAATGTATGTAAAATATGAAACGATGTTAGTTAAGCGATTTCGAATTTTATGGAAAGATTGGAACGGAATGACGATCGATCGTAGCGTGTATGCGTTTCTGAAAAAAATTTATAACTGCTTTATAAATATTTGTGAACAATATTGAAAATTTGTACATTCAACACGAGATGGGAGATTCAAGACTCGATTTATACGAGACAAATTAAATAAAGCAGTCGGCGGTTAGAAATTTACATACGTATTTTAATGCAGAAATTACGCGTATCTTTGCCTTTTCGAAAGACATTCATCGAAGGTCGCATATTTCAATGGCGAATGTTTTACGCGAATATTCGTCCGAATTTTAACAAGTACAATAAACTCGACATGTTCCTAATTTTTTTCTATTAATATTTTTATTATCAATAGAATTTATATTATCATGAATTGCATATTATTATTTAATCACATATTATCATAAATATATCTATTTTGACGTACGTCAAACATGAATTGTAATTACACTTTATTATATAATCTTGGCCATAAATATAAAACATTCTAAATTTATTACATTTTCTTGAAATGAAAGCTAAAAAGAAAATAACAATATTAAAATTATTATAACAATAAAGTATTTCAATAAATCTGTTTTTAAATTATTTTTCGTTAAATATAGAACGTTTATGTAAATTTATGGGAGTGCTTTGTACTTATGATCAAGATCTGTAATTCGGGTGGGTAATGAAGATAATTATATATGTATACAGATTATTATATTCGCATTCCATATTGTACTAGTTTATAAGTATTGAAAACTAATGATTATATCTATATTTGACTTTATGATATTCGAGGTCGGTTTTATTTTGAATTGAAATATTCGCGAATATTTCAATCTTATAAATCATAAGTCAATGTCATTTTAAAAATTATAACATTTCTTCATCATAAAAATTGTTGAAGTGTGCAGATCATATTTTTAAATATTGATTCAAATTTTAATATTCCTTAAATAAAAAGATAGATACATATTCGTAGAATTATATTACTGTAATATAATTCTATGAATATACACATTATGTGAATATGTCACGAATTATATTAATTGTCGTAATTGCTCGCGACAATCACGAATAATTAATATAATTACGTACTTAAGCTTATCTGTCAAGTGTTTTTCTTTTCCGTTCAAATCAAGTCATAACTATTTCAGTTTTCGAGGACATTGCCAGCTTACATACCAACGTTGTTTGAACACGCACAAATACACGTTCGACGGCATTCGGTGTACATGTTTCGTATTACTTGGCTGGTGATATTTGCCAATTATACCACGTGGCCCAAGACCGCGATTATTATACCGGTCGAGCATAAAATCTCGGAAAATCTTAGTCTCAGCGGTCGATTTTTGCATTCGTTTCATGACGTCGAAAGTTGTAATACTTGTTTTCGAATCAAGTAAATTGTCTTTGAAAAATCATCGTCATGGCTTCGTTACGCAACGGGTTGAATTTCGGAGCATTCGGACACATACGTGTGCGAAATTAATTCGGAGAGGCAATACTTATCTCTTATATAATAAAAGAAGCAGTTGTCCTCGGGTATTACTTATTGGCCAATAAAACTGTCATCTAGATGACGATAATAATATTAGCTTACCTACGTATTATTATCTTAATTAACATTGTAATTATTGAGAAGCTTTCAAAAGAACGTTCCGAATTTCGGATGTAATATTTTGATAAAGAAACGTCATTACGGTGAGAATATTAATATTTATTATGAGAGAAATATAACAATAAATGTTATACATTTATGTGGGATATTATCTAATTACACGTTGATAAAAAATTTCTTTGTATTAATATATTATAAAATATTAATATGGTAAAGAATAAAAAATTTAAATCTTTTTATATTCTTCCATTATCACTTCAAATCGAATCTTATTTTGAATTATGCATTATATGCAATATAAATTTGATCATCATTTGATAATGCAGATGATCCATTAACGATATATTTTATAACAAGCATGTATTTATATTTTATATTTCGCGTTAATTTTTTCATAAATTTTTTCACAAATCAAAAATAAAGCTAATGATATGCACATTTGATGAGTCTTTGTAATAAACAGAATGTTTCCTACATCATAAAAAAATCATCTTTTTATAACAATACTATTTCATTAGTATTACTAAAATATTTTAAATTCCAAAAATAATTTTGAAAAATTTAACAATGATAAATCTTGATTAACATATTAAATAATATTTTATTTAACTAATCCATATCAATTGCTGTTAATTCTTGAGTTATATATTAGAAATTGTTTAGATGATTCCACAATTTAAACATTTTTTAAATAAATTATTCATCCAATCCATTATCGATTCCATCGTCTGCATAGCCATCTATTTTATTTATTAAAATTATTAAAATATTTTAAATTTCAAAAATAATTTCGAAAAATTTAACAATCTCGATCAATATATTAAATAATATTCCACTTAACTACCATTTATCAATTGCTGTTAATTCTTGAATTATATGCTAAGATTATTTATTAGATTATCCTGACAATTGAAGCATTTCTTTTTATAAATTACATCATTCATCCAATTCAACACTAAGTGTCAGTCGCGATGCAGTCGATCGATCTCCGACACTCGGAGTTAACAATATCCATACTTATTCGTGGCACTCATTAACAGTTCGCTCGGTTTCAACTATCCCTAATGGCCCTCGCGGCGTCTGCGAATTTATCGCGGCGCCAAGAAGCATCCGGACGCCTCCCGCAGTGAATTTAGTTGACAGTTCTGTTTAGTATTTGACGCCTCTAAAGGGTCAACGACTACAAACGCCATTAGATATTCCGGGATCATCACTGCCATTCAGGCCGTTGCGGCTTTCCGTTTTCCGGTTTCCCAGTCTTGAAAAATGCTATTGCATGCTTCTCGGCTCGCGACAAATGTATCAACGAACTTGGTCAATAAGAATTTCTGGCTCTTTGCCGAAGGTGAAAGTTTTTTGGCCATCGTTTTAAATTCTGGTAAATAATGATCCTAGCGCGCGAGATATTCGAAAAAAGGAAAATAATTTTTTCTGATCCAAGATACAAGAAAGAATAAGATAAAACTATTGTCTTTATATCTCTCTTTCTTTTCTCACTACGCATGTCGATAGTGTCGGCGATAAAGAGAAGAACCTTGAAGTATTGACAAGTCGTTGAAATATCGAACGCGGAGAAAATAGATGTTTTATCGATAAGGGCGTGCTCGGGTATGAAACTCGCGTGCTCGTCACCTTGAAATTTCTCTACGCTAACTTTAGATGTGAAATGATGCATAACTTAACAATACACTATAAATCGCAAACTGAGGTGACAATGAAATGTGAGACATATTATACATTAATCACATAAAAATTGTGTTTAATTTTATTTTATTTCAATGTTATTAAAAATCATGTCTTAAGAAAGTTATGCGCTTTAAATAATTAAATTTTTTATTTAGGTAAAGTGCATAACTTCTTAAGATATGATTTTTAATAACATTGAAATAAAATAAAATTAAACACAATTTTTAAGATTTTTTCTCACATTAAGAAAGTAAGACATTCTTCGAAAACTTTGCAGGAATTACGCACGGAAAGAACGATTTTGTTGAAGTATTTAAAATTTAGTTATTAGATTTAGATCTGAAAATAATTATTTAGATTGAAAATTTAGATTGAAAAATAGATAATTACAGAACGCTTAAATTGCCAAAAATTTTTTTAGCATTTTAGCGATCGATTTAAGTTTCTTACATAATTATATTGACAAATAAAAGATTAAAAATTATTTAGTATGTAGCTAAATTTTTAGATATACAGTTGGGAAATTTCTATTAAAAACACATTTTATATGGTCTTAAATGGTCCACTAGAATTTATGTGTTAATTTAAAACGATGAATGTTAGAAGGTAATACAAAGGTAAGACAAAAATGTAACACAACATGCAATTAAAATGTAAGTAATTACATTTCTTCAGTAAAATTAACATTTATAATGTATATGTTAAATCAATATGCTTCAATAAATTTAATATATGTAAAATTAATACATTTTATTTATTTATCTTAAAATTTCGTTTTAAAAAAATATTTTTTTTTATTTATTTACTTATTCATAAATTGTGTTATTTTAACTAAGAAACATTGAATATCAGTTTAACACAAAATATTCATTGTATTAAATTATACTCGGAGATACAAAAATTCAACACAAAATTTTAACAAGGTCTCGAATGGAGATCGTTTCTACATACAAATACAATATGTTTTTTGTGTACTTCAAAATCATTCTTTCTGTGTACATACGCAATAAAGTTTGCAATTGAAATATTGTAAGCAACTACAATTGTTATCAAAGTATTAAGAATACATTCTATAATTTTATTTTAACTATTTTTTGAAATTTACGTTATTATCATGAGAAATCTGTAGAAAGATATTTATTTTAAAATCATTATGGGTTCCTTGATTCACATATGCATTATATATATGTATGTATACAT
>Ga0157364_1002937_pt1 | contig 16308 bp, 15 predicted proteins | sample AttsexASBM2_FD_111476 | JGI IMG/M metagenome (GOLD analysis project Ga0157364, IMG submission 111476) | Fungus gardens microbial communities from leaf cutter ant in Ribeirão Preto, State of São Paulo, Brazil - Atta sexdens ASBM2 | ecosystem: Host-associated > Fungi > Mycelium > Unclassified ...
CTTTGTGATGGGTGAAGTCGGTCAGCAAGCAACCCTGAAGATGGATCGTAGTGGTATGACTTTAGCCGAAGCGCTTGGCAGTGCTCAGGGTATTAAGCAAGATTATGCCGATGCGTCAGGAATTTTTGTTATCCGACAAATTCCAAAGGATAAAAACGGTCGTATTGCTAATATCTATCAGCTTAATGCGAAAGATGCTTCGACCATGGTGATGTCGACCGAGTTTGAGTTACAACCCTACGATATTGTTTATGTCACTACTGCGCCAATCGTAAGGTGGAACCGTGTGGTATCACAAATTGTTCCTACCATAACTGGCGTTCATGATCTAACTGAAACAGCGAAATGGATTAATACATGGCCAAATTAATGTTTAATTCTATTTTAGTGGTTTGTACTGGCAACATTTGTCGGTCCCCCACTGGGGAGCGTTTATTACGTGCAGCTCTTCCAACAATGAAAATTGATTCAGCAGGAACTGGTGCATTGAAGGGCCATACGGCGGATGAGACTGCTTGTTTGGTGGCAGAAAATCATGGCATTTCATTAACTGGTCATCAAGGCCAGCAACTAACACGGCAACTTGCGCAACAATATGACCTAATCTTGGTAATGGAAAGGCATCATCAAGAAGAAGTAACGACTATTGCGCCGGAAGCTCGAGGAAAGACCATGTTATTTGCACATTGGATTGATAATAAACAAATTCCCGATCCGTATCGTAAAAGCCAAGAGGCCTTTGAACACGTTTATCAACTTATCGAGCAAGCGGCACAGGCTTGGGCGAAAAAACTGGGTAAAAAATAGGAAGCATTATGTCATCAGTGATTCAACATAAACCCAATAATCCCGATTCCGATGAGATCGACCTAGGTAGGCTTATCGGCGAATTACTCGACCATAAGAAATTAATTGTAGCAGTTACTGGGATATTTACATTTCTAGCAATTTTTTATGCTTTGTTTGCTACTCCAGTCTACCAAGCCGATGCATTGATTCAAGTCGAACAAAAGCAAGCGAACTCGTTACTAAGCAATCTCAGTCAAATGTTACCTGATAGCCAACCGGTATCGGCACCAGAGATTGCTCTACTACAATCGAGAATGATCTTAGGTAAGACAGTTGATGATTTAACGTTACAAGCAAATGTTGAGCAGAAGTATTTCCCTATTTTTGGGCGTGGGTGGGCTCGTTTAACCGGACAACAAGGCGGACAACTTTACATAAGCCGTATATATGTTGCTAAACAAGATGGAAAAGTCCCTGAACTTAATATAACCACAATAAATCAAAAAAATTATCTAGTTGAAGGGGGAAACTACGAAATAAAAGGAACAGTTGGCCAACTATTAACTGTTAAAGGACTCTCATTACAGATAGATAAAATTGAGGCCAAACCTAACACTCAATTTTTACTAAACTACACAACTCGCCTTGATGCTATTACGAATCTGCAAAAGGTTTTTGTAGCAGTAGACCAAGGCAAAGATACCGGTATGCTCAATCTTACATTGAGGGATTCAAACCCACAGTTGGCTCAAAATGAATTACAAAGTATAAGTGAGAATTATTTAGCACAAAATATAGCTCGGCAAGCAGCTCAAGATAGTAAAAGTTTAGATTTTCTAGAGAAACAGCTACCGCAAGTTCGTAGCCAATTAGATGATGCAGAGAATAAGCTAAGTGCTTATCGTAAAAAAAGTGATTCGGTTGATTTAAATTTACAGGCGCGTTCAGCACTTGATCAAATAGTAAATGTCGATAATCAACTTAACCAATTAACTTTTCGAGAAGCTGAAGTATCACAGTTGTATACTAAAGATCATCCTACTTATATTGCATTATTAGAAAAGCGTAAAACCTTAGAGCAAGAAAAAGCAAAGTTGAACAAGCAAGTTTCTGCAATGCCAGGTACTCAGCAACAAGTTTTACGTTTAAGCCGAGATGTTGAATCCGGAAGAGCAGTCTATATGCAGTTACTTAATCGCCAACAAGAATTAAGTATTGCAAAAAATAGCGCTATCGGTAATGTAAGAATTATTGACGATGCTGTTACTGCGCCAAAACCGGTTAAACCTAAAAAAATATTAGTTGTTTTGATTGGTACTGTGCTTGGTGGATTTATATCTGTAGGTTTAGTTCTTTTAAGGGTGTTTTTACGTCGTGGAATTGAATCACCTGAACAATTAGAAGAGTTAGGTATCAATGTTTATGCTAGTGTTCCCGTTTCTGAATGGATGGCTAAACAACAGCCAAAAGGGATTAAATCCAGAAAGAATAAGCAAAAAGAGAACCTAAGCTTTCTAGCAATAGATAATCCTGCTGATTTAGCAATTGAAGCAATACGGAGCTTACGTACCAGCTTACATTTTGCAATGATGGAGGCATCAAATAATATCTTGATGATTTCCGGTGCTAGCCCTAACGCAGGAAAAACATTTATTACGACAAACCTCGCGTCGGTTCTAGCACAAGGAGAGCAAAGAGTATTATTTATCGATGCTGATATGCGAAAAGGCTATTCACACCAAATATTTAATAGAACGCTAGAAAATGGTCTATCAGATATTCTTTCAGGGAAAGCGAGCATAGAGCAAGGTATTAAACCAGTAAATGGAGCAGGATTTGATTTTATTGCTCGTGGTAAAACCCCGCCTAATCCTTCTGAATTGCTAATGCACAGCCGCTTTCAAAGTTTATTAGATTGGGCGAATGAAAATTATGATCTAGTGTTAGTAGATACACCTCCTATATTAGCAGTGACCGATGCTGCAGTTATAGGTCGTTATGTAGGAACGACACTATTAGTAGCGCGTTTCGAAGAAAATACAGCCAAAGAAATGGAAGTCAGTATTAAGCGTTTTGAGCAAAGTGGTATTGAAGTGAAGGGCTGTATCCTTAATGGAGTGGTGAAAAAAGCAAGTTCTTATTACGGTTATGGTTATAACCACTATGGCTATAGCTACGACGATAAAAAATAACAATACATCCCCGTGTAAGCGGGGTTTTCTACTTCGCTACATTTCTGTGGTGTGGAATCTATGAAACGTTTATCTCGAAATCTGCTAGTAAGCAGTAGCTTAATATTATCTGATTTATTCAGCTTATTATTTAGTCTTTACCTATCTGAAGGTTTTTTCGGCGATGATCTAGTATCGTCCGAAAACCTCAGTGATTGGTATCACCTACACTGGCTAGTATCACTGTGTTGTATTGGTTGGTATGGTATGCGTTTACGTCATTACTTTTATCGAAAAACTTTTTGGTTTGAATTAAAAGAATTATTAAGAACTATAGTTATATTTTCTATTTTTGAAATTGCAATTATTGCTTTCACTCAGTGGTATTTATCTAGGATAACATGGGTAATGACCTGGTTATTGATAGCTTTATTAGTACCAGTAATGAGAGCATTTACTAAGTTTATTCTTAATAAAGTTGGGGCTTGGCAACGTGATACAATTATCATCGGATCAGGGCATAATGCACAAGAAGCTTACAAAGCTATATCGAGTGAAAAAAATCTTGGTTTTAAAACGATAAGATTCATTGGGAGTGTCAACAATAATACTAACTATATAGGTAATATTCCTGTTAGTTATGAGTTACCGAGTGAGCTAACAAAGAAAATTGATAAACGTATGCAATTTATTATTGCTGTAGAAAGTGATGAAAGTGAGTTGCGTAATGCGTGGTTACAGCAATTAATGCTTAATGGTTATCGCTATGTTTCAGTTATTCCAACCTTACGTGGTATGCCTGTCGATAGTACAGATATGTCCTTTATCTTTAGCCATGAAGTAATGATATTTCGGGTTCATCAAAGCTTAGCAAAATGGCCATCCAGAATATTAAAACGTAGCTTCGATATATTCGCCTCTTTGACGATTATTATTATGTTATCGCCAATCCTTTTTTATATAAGTCGTAAAGTGAAGAAAGATGGAGGTCCTGCTATTTATGGGCACGAAAGAATTGGAAAAAATGGGGTTCCATTTAAGTGCTTAAAGTTTCGCTCAATGTCAGTGAACTCTAAAGAACTACTGGCTGATCTATTGGCTAAAGATCCAGAGGCGAAAGCTGAATGGGATGAAACTTTTAAGTTAAAAAATGATCCGCGTATTACAAAAATAGGCCATTTATTACGTCGTACGAGTATGGATGAATTACCTCAATTATTTAATGTACTAAAAGGTGAGATGAGCTTGGTGGGACCTAGGCCGATTATTCATGAAGAGCTTGAACGATATCATGACCAAGTGGATTATTACTTAATGAGTAAGCCAGGTATGACTGGCCTATGGCAGGTAAGTGGCCGTTCAGATGTAGACTATGAAACCCGGGTATATTTCGATGCGTGGTATGTAAAAAATTGGTCAATGTGGAACGATATAGCTATTTTATTTAAGACAGTTGCTGTTGTGATTAATAAAGACGGTGCGTATTAACTAGGAGAAAGAATGAGAATTATTTTAACAGGCGGTGCAGGATTTATTGGTTCCGCAGTAGTTCGTAATATTATTGAAAATACACAGGATGAAGCTATTGTTATCGATAGCCTAACCTATGCAGGGAATTTGGAATCATTAAATACAATAGATAAAGATAGCCGTTATCAATTTGAGAAAGTGGATATCTGTGACCGTGCTGGATTAGATCGTGTATTTACACAATACCAACCTGATGCTGTAATGCATCTAGCTGCAGAAAGTCACGTTGACCGTTCAATCGATGGGCCAGCAGCTTTTATTGAAACGAATATTGTTGGGACTTATACCCTATTAGAAGCGACTCGTAGTTATTGGAATGGTCTAGACGCAGAGAAAAAGCAAGCATTCCGCTTTCACCACATTTCAACAGACGAAGTATATGGTGATCTGCATGGTACGGATGATCTGTTTACTGAAACTACACCTTATGCACCAAGCAGCCCTTACTCAGCCTCTAAGGCTTCAAGCGACCACTTAGTTCGTGCTTGGCAGCGTACCTATGGTTTACCTACCATAGTGACTAACTGTTCTAATAATTATGGTCCGTACCATTTTCCTGAAAAACTAATCCCCCTTATCATTCTTAATGCACTATCGGGCAAATCTTTACCAGTCTATGGCGATGGTTCACAGATCCGTGATTGGTTATATGTCGAAGACCACGCACGTGCGCTGTATAAAGTCGTTACCGAAGGGGTTGTGGGGGAAACCTATAATATTGGTGGTCACAACGAACGTAAGAATATTGACGTCGTGAAAACGATTTGCCAATTGTTGGAAGAATTGGTGCCGAATAAACCTAACGGTATTAGCCACTATGCTGACCTAATCACCTATGTTAAAGATCGACCGGGTCATGATGTGCGTTATGCAATTGATGCTAGCAAGATTGCCAAAGAATTAGACTGGACTCCAGCTGAGACCTTCGAAACAGGTATCCGCAAAACAGTCGAATGGTATTTAAATAATGAAACCTGGTGGCAACGTGTATTGGATGGTTCATACGCTGGCGAGCGTTTAGGTAGAATCTAATTTAGGAAACGATTAATAATGAAAGGTATTGTATTAGCCGGTGGATCCGGAACCCGTTTGTATCCTATCACCCAAGGTGTATCGAAGCAATTAATGCCAATCTACGATAAGCCGATGGTTTTTTACCCAATATCCGTACTAATGATGGCGGGAATCCGCGAAATTTTAATTATCTCAACTCCGGATGATATGCCAGGATTTAAACGTCTGCTGGGTGACGGTAGCCAATTTGGTGTGGAATTCAGCTATGCCATACAACCAAGCCCAGATGGCTTAGCCCAAGCATTTATTATCGGTGAAGAATTTATCAATGGCGATAGTTGTGCACTAGTACTTGGCGATAATATCTATTTCGGTGAAAGCTTCGGTAAGAAATTAGAGAATGTTGTTCAGCGTAATGAAGGTGCCACGGTATTTGGATATCAAGTTCTTGATCCTGAGCGCTTTGGCGTAGTTGAATTTGACGAAAATAACCGAGCGATTTCTTTAGAAGAGAAACCTGAGCAGCCAAAATCTAACTGGGCAGTGACCGGGCTTTACTTCTATGACAAAGATGTCGTTGAGATGGCAAAACGAGTAAAACCATCTCATCGTGGTGAACTCGAAATCACCACTCTTAACGAGATGTATCTGGAAAAAAATAGTTTACATGTCGAAAAACTTGGCCGCGGCTTTGCCTGGTTAGATACCGGAACTCACGATAGCCTATTGGAAGCCTCTCAGTTTATTCATACTATTGAGAAACGCCAAGGCTATAAGGTTGCTTGTCTTGAAGAGATTGCTTATAAAAAAGGCTGGTTAACTAAGGAACAAGTTGCCTCGCAAGCCAAATTACTGGCTAAGACTGGCTATGGTCAATATTTACAACGTTTAGTGGATTCTGAATAAATGCAAATTATCGATACTAAAATTGCTGATGTAAAAATCATTCAACCTAAAGTCTTTGGTGATGAACGGGGTTTCTTTTTAGAAACCTTTGAAGCTAATCGATATAAACAAGCACTTAATATCGATCTCGACTTTGTACAGGATAATCATTCACGGTCTTCAAAAGGCGTACTGCGTGGCTTGCACTTTCAAACTAAGAATGCGCAAGGAAAATTAGTACGTTGCGTTCGCGGGGAAGTATTCGATGTCGCGGTCGATATTCGTAAAGATTCTCCGACTTATGGACAATGGGCTGGTATTCTTCTTTCTGAAGAAAATAAGACACAGTTCTGGATCCCACCAGGTCTAGCTCATGGATTTGTTGTATTATCAGATATCGCTGATTTTGAATATAAATGTACAGATTACTACACTCCCGGTTTTGAAGGATGTTTAGCTTGGAATGACCCTGAAGTAGGTATTGAGTGGCCTATAGATTTCGTACCGCAGTTATCTCAAAAAGATAGCGTGGGACTGAAACTAAACGATATTTAATAATAAATATATAGTAGTGGGCTTATGCTCACTACTAATTGAGGCTGGATATGAGAGTTCTACATGTAGCTGAAACTATAAAGGGTGGCGTAGCAACGGTTTTGAATGAACTTACAAAACACCAGCGCGCCAATTTAAGTGATAAGATAGATATACTTATACCAGAAGAACAAAAAGAAGAAGTTATAAGTAATGATGATAATTACTTTTTTATTCGAAAAAAAAGAAGTATTTCGGCTTTACTCAATTTATTAAAAATCTATAAGGTTTTAATCAAAAAAAATAAATATGATATTATACATATTCATAGTACTTTTGCGGGAGTAGTTTGTAGGCTATACAACATCCTTACATTAAACAGAACAAAAATAATTTATTGCCCCCATGCTTTCTCATTTTTAATGGTGACATCTAATTTTAAGAGGAAGGCTTATATAGCCATCGAAAGTATTCTTGCGTATAAAACAAAATATATAATATGCGTTAGTGAATATGAAAGGAAAATGGCTTTAAGTGTGGGGTTGCCAGAAAGTAAGCTAATTCGAATATATAATGGAATTGAATATGAATCGAGAGATAAAGCCAAATTAACAGGTAGGGGTACACAAAAGTTTCTTTTTGTTGGGCGGTTTGATTATCAAAAGGGTTTTGATTTACTTATCAATGCTTGCAAGAAGATTAGTAATATAAATAATGATATAAAATTTACTATAATCGGAAGTTTTGTAACAGAAATTGGTAAGGAAATAAATATATCTGATATAAACAATATAACGATAAAAACATGGATGAAAAAAGAGGAGTTATCTCAAGAATATCTTGAAAATGATATATTAATAATGCCTTCTCGTTGGGAGGGATTTGCAATGGTGCCAATTGAAGCTTTTAAGTTCGGAATGCCGGTAATTGCTAGTAATAACACTGCTTTTCCTGAGATAATTGATGAAGGAATTAATGGGTTACTTTTTGAAAATCAATCTTTGGAATCATTAATTGACAAGATACTAAAGATAAAAGATTTGGATATAGACTATTTATCAATAAGTGCAAGAAAAAAATATGAAGAAAATTATATTTCAACTTTGATGAATGAAGAGGTATTGAAACTTTATTATGACTAACGTTCTTCAACCATTGGTGTCTATTATAATCCCAACATTTGGCAGAGCAGACTCTCTAAAACTAGCAATTGAAAGTGTGTTATCTCAAAAATACGAAAACATAGAAATAGTAGTAGTTAATGATAATAAAAAAAATACAATTCATTACAATAGTACTAATATAATGATGGAGGGGTATGCTTCTAATAATAATATAATATATCTAAATGATGGGATCAATAGAGGTGGAGGTGGCGCACGAAATTTTGGTGTAAAAAATTCCACAGCAGAAATAATTACTTTTCTTGATGATGATGATTTATATTATGAAAATAAGATTGATGAGCAATTAAGACATCTATTAGAAAATAACTTGGATGTTTCAGTGTGTGATATGTCCATGTACAAAAGTGGAGTTGAAGTATTCAATAAAAACTCTAAAAGTAGAGTGGGTAGCTTATCAAATTTTATATTGGATGGTAATGTATTTACACCAATGCTTATGCTAAAAAAAAATAAGTTTATTCAAGTTGGAGGCTTTAGTGATACTCCGAGGTTCCAAGATCACATTTTAATGTTGAAAATATTAGGATCTAATTTATTAATTGGGCAAATTAGAAGTAAATTATTTATTCATAATATCCACGATGGTGAGGGTGTTACGTCAGTAAGTAATTTTGAAAAAGGTTATTTTATAAGACATAATTTAGAAATGGAATTTATTAGTAATTTAAGCTCTAAACAAAAAAGAGAATTCTATATTAATCACTATAATACTTTGGCCAGAATTGAAAGAAATAAAGGTAATTTAAAGTTATCTTTTTTTTATATTACAAAGTCAGTGTTTTTGACTAGAAATATTTTAAGCTTATATAAAATACTAAAAAGAACTTTGGGTATTTTGATAAAAAGAAATTCTAAGGATTAAAGATGATATATCTAATAGTATCTTTTGTCTTGATGTTGGTAGCACTTTCTAGACGAAAAATTTATTTTTATATTTCTTTTTCAATTATAAGTTTTTATTTTTCCACACACTATGCTTTTGGATTTGATTGGATAAATTATTATAATACTTATATCTGGTCTAATGAATTGTTAGTAAGCCCCTATGAGCCAGGTTTTTTTTACTTGATGAAGGTTTTTAGCTCGAATAATATAACCTTCGGTATGTTTTATTTTTTCATATCAATATTCAATTTTATTTGTCTGTTTGTTTTTTGTAACCGTATGCAGCATAAGTCTTTTGCCTTTTTTTGTATTTTTTCATTTTTCGGTTTTTATTTGTACGGTGAACAAGTGAGGCAAGGGATAGCTTGTTCACTACTTATTCTGGGCATAGCCTTACATGATATTAAAAGTAAAAAAATATATTTTTACATTGTCTTGGCGGCTTTTTTTCACGTTAGTGCTTTGTTTTTCTTGATATGTAAGTTCTTGACTTCTGAGAATAAAAGTAATTTCAAGAAAAAAGTAAATATCTTAACTTTTTTTGTTCTCTTAATGATAGTTATACTGTTGTTTCCTAATGTGATATCTTTTATTCCATATATCGGACCAAAGATATCAGCATATTCAGCATCTTATAATGTTTCTGTTGTTAATTTATTTGTCGCTTTAGTTCTATCCAAATATACTTGGTTATATCTTTTTATGTATGTTGTATTAAATTTTATCCTTGTGAAAGAGAATGACAATAAAATATATACTTCCAAGTTAGCTACATATTTCTTATTGTTATCAAAAACAACGCCAGTCCTTTTGAGATTTGGTTATTATTTAATCCCTAATTTAGTTATAGGGATTGACGATTATATGTTTAGAAAAACGAAATTAGGTAAAATTTATGCATATAAAACTATACTCTATCTATGCATCTTGCTAACATCAAGTGCTACCATGTGGAATCCGACCCTTTTACAGGCAACAAATATATACCTGGATATATTTGATAATAATAATATCGATCTAGTGATGAGTCAGAAATGTACAATTGCATATAAAGCATTATATGGACAGGATTTATTTCCTTCCTGTTATAAGTGAGATATTTAATGAAAGATTTATGTATTCTAATTCCATCTTATAATTCTACATTGTGTGATATTGAATATACGCTTAAGGATATCCCTTTAGAAGTTGATGTACTAATAATTGATGATGGCAGTTACCCCCCATTTTCTGATGTTATAAAACAATCTGCTATCATTAACACTTTAAAAAATATAGATATAATAACTAACGAAAAAAATATTGGTATTGAACTTAGCCTTAAAAAAGGAGTTGATTTTATACACAAAAAAGGGAAGAAATATATAGCTAGGTTGGATATAGGTGATAGGAGCCCATCTGAAAGATATAAGTTACAAACAGAGTATCTTGAGCTTAATGAAGGAACAGTTCTCATTGGTTCTTGGGCGAATTTCGTTAATATTAATGGTGAGTCTTTATTTATATCAAAGCTACCTGTATTTAATAGATCTATAAAAAATAAGATGTATGTTAATAATATGTTTGTTCATCCAGGTGTAATGATGAGAGTCAAGGATGTTATTGATGTAGGTAATTATAGAAATAAATATATTGCCTGTGAAGATTACGATCTTTTTTTTAGATTATGCAATCAGGGGGATGTACATAATTTACCATACCCACTTATAGATTACACTGTGGATTTCGATAGCATTTCTTCTAAAAAAAGGAATATCCAAGTGATAAATAGAATTAAAATTATAATTAGTAATTTTAAAATTTTCAAACATGGCTTTTATCCTTATTATGGGGTGGTTCGAAATTTACTATTATTAATAATTAATAGAAATACCACTATGAAAATTCGTAGTTTATTTAAAGGTTGATAACGAGGTTTTTACTATGACTAGGCCTTTAATCAACTACACTAATGATAATGTTTCTTATAAAACATATTCTAATGTAGTTGCATTACCGCATAAAAGTGATCCCAATGGTTGGGGTATAGGTGGCATTATAGATGCTAGTGGGGAATATATTGTTGACTCGGGATTTCACTCCTATTGGATTTCTTTTGGGGGGGGATATGATCTATCTAGTAGTGATCTTGAGAAGTTAGAAGGTAAAGTTATCTGGTTTGGTATATTTACTGAGCATTGGGGGCACTTTCTTTTAGATAATATAAGTAGATTGTGGATTTTAAATAAAGAAGAGTTTTCATCTCTTAAAGTAGTATATGTAAGTAAGTCTGGTAAAGAGATGAGTAATAATTTCTCTGAATTCTTATATAAACTTGGTGTTGAAAAGAAAAATCTTATTTTCTTAAAAAGGCCTACTCACTTAAGTGAGGTCGTTATACCTGAGTATTCTAAAAACGATTTAAACTATAATGATCAATTTCTTTCAATCTTCAATTTTGTATATAAGAAAAAAACACCTAACCAAAAATTGAAGAAAGTATATTTCTCTAGGACTAATTTCCCAGATGCAAAATTGAAAGAATATGGTGAAAAACAATTAGAAAATATATTTAGAAGAAATGGATACCATATCTTCTACCCTGAAGATTTATCTTTAGATCAACAGATAGAAATTTGGTCTACAGCAGAAGATATAGTTTGCATCAATGGAACAATACCACTGAATATCTGTTTTTGCGGATACAATAATCCAAATATTACCGTGTTAAACAAAACCTTATTACCACATGAAAATTTAGATGATTTAAGTATCATTTTCAATAAAAGAGTAGACTATGTAGATATATATATTGAGTCGTATGCTAGTAAAGTTAAAAGTATCGGCAAAGGACCATTTATAATAGGTCTAACTGATTCCTTAGAAGTTTTTTTTAATAAAAAAGAGATTGAATTTAATAAAAGCGAACTTATTTCCCCTTCAATTTTATTAAAAAGATTTGTTTTTTTTCATATCTCATCTTTTAGGCTCAAGCTAATACAATTTATTAAGCTTTTTCTTTATAGTTGGAGGAAGAAGTGAACTTAATTTCTAATGCTAAGTGGAATACTTTTTCACAACTATTTAAGATTTTAGCTCAGTTAATTAATATTGTATATATATCTAAAATTATATCACCATCTGATTATGGACTCATGGCAATAGCTTTGGTCTTTACCAATTTAGCAAATCTTCTAAGGGATCTAGGAACTTCTGCTAGCTTGATTCAGACAAGGAATTTAAATAATAATTTAATAAATTCAGTGTTTTGGTTTAATTTAATACTAGGTATTGGGCTCGCTGTATTACTATGTATGCTCTCCCCAGTAATATCCTTTTTCTATAGTGAACATAAACTTATACCTATACTCTGTTTGCTCAGTTTGACATTTCCACTTTCAAGTGTTGCTACAGCTCACCTAGCTTTGCTAGAAAGAAAAAGTATGTTTAGGTGTATTTCTATTATTGAAATTATATCTTCTGTGATATCGTTAATATTCGCTATATTTTTAGCTTGCTCTGGTTACGGTGTCTATAGCTTAGTTTTCCAAGCTATAGTTCTAAATCTATGTTCGTCTATTTTATTTGGTTTTTTTTCTAAATGGATTCCTTCCCCGAGGGTATTTATAGATTGGGGGGAAATAAGAAAGATATTCAAATTTAGTTCAAATCTGGCTGGGTTTAATCTAATTAATTATTTTTCTAGGAATATGGATAGCTTTTTAATAGGTAAGTTTATGAATCCATCTATTTTAGGTGTATATAGCCTTGCTTATAGAATAATGCTTTTCCCATTACAAAGCCTAACATTTGTTATGTCTCGTTCACTATATCCTATACTTAGTAATCATCAAGATAATAATTCTTTGATCAGATTTAATTATTTTAAATGTGTTTTCTATGTATTAAGTATTAGTTTTCCAGTCATGACATTACTTTCTATATTCAGCTCACAAGTAATCATCACTTTCATTGGTTCTAAATGGTTAATGACTGGTCTTATTTTACACTGGTTAGCACCTACTGCTATTATCCAATCTTTTCTAAGTACTACTGGATCAGTATTCACTGCCAAAGGCAGAACAGATATTTTATTTAAACTTGGTTGTTTTGGTGCTTTTATTCAAGTGGCAGGTTTTTTGATAGGTATTAATTTTGATATTTTTATCTTTTCTAAAATATATCTGCTTACTAATATAATCAATTTTTTTCCCGTTACAGTTATGTTGTTAAAGGTTATCGATGCGAACTGGCGTGATTTACTTCATAAAATCATGCCCATTACTATTTCTACCATAGCAATGTTGGCTTTATATTTTTTATTCATAAGTTCTCGTATTACTGAATATAATAATATTTATTCTTGTATTTTTTCTTCAATAATAATGTTGCTATTCTATTCACTTTGTTTATTCATTACACTCCGTGGCTTTAAGAGGTTCAAATGGCATTAGTAAGTGTTTTAATTACTACATACAATGGCTCTAAATATATAGAGAAACAACTTGAATCCATAATAAATCAATCCGTATTACCTGATGAGGTTATCATTATAGATGATGGTTCTTCTGATGATACTATAGAAAAAATAAAAAAATTTATAGATATCCATTCTTTAAGAGGTTGGTCATTGCAAGAAAATAAGATTAATAAGGGTTGGAAAAGAAACTTCATGGAAGGTAGCCAACTCTGTTCGAATGATTATGTTTTTTTCTGTGACCAAGATGATATTTGGAAGCCTAATAAAATTGAGTGCTTATTGAATTATTTACTCAAAAATAAAAACATTGATGTTATTTGTAGCGATTTTGAAGATATCGACGAAAATGGGATTTATATTAAGGAGGATTTATCTAGAAGCACTAAGAAAGATAAACTTGAAAGTGTCGATTTTAACTTGGTAAATTATTATCCATTGAGAATGGGTTGTACATTTGCTGTTAAAAATATTTTTTTATCCAATGCTTTTAACTATTGGCACCATAATTCTGCTCATGACGCCTTTCTGTGGCGGTTGTCTTCTTTAAAAGAGACATTATATATACTTCATGAAAGTCTGATAGATTATAGACAGCACTCAGGTGGAGCTTCAAAGAAAAAATTGAATTATGATGCATTTTTGGATGATATTAAATATCAAGTTATGGTTAATGATATTTTGATGAGGTATGCAAGGGAGCAATTAGATGCTAATGATGAAAAGATTGATAAGATACTAACCGTTTCATCTTTTTTCAAAAAAAGGTATGGTATATTTTCAAATAGAAACTTAAATTCTTTCCTTTCATTATTTTTTGTTAATCACCCATGTCTTAAATTTAAGCTCAAAGATTTCTATAAGTTCATGTTTCTTAAATAGGTAATATTATGTCCGTATCCACACTTGTAGTCATTTATGGCAAACAAATTGTTGAGAGTAATACTTTGCTTTCCCTCTCAAAGATAGGGAGAGGAAAGTTACTAATATTTAATAATGGACCTACTAATATCTCAACTGATTGTGACACTTATAATGAATTATTATCTCGCTTTGATGATGTGCTAATTATACAAGATATTACGAATAAGCCATTAAGTAATATTTATAATAAATTTTTAAGTGATTATCACGAAGGTTCTGATTGTTTTTTTATATTTGATGATGACACAAATATACCCAAAGAGTTTTTTGATTTATCTAAAAAGAATTCTAAAGATTTTGATTTGATTTTACCTAAAGTATTTGATGGCGGTGTTTGTTTCTATCCCAAAGAAAATCATCAAGTTATTTCTAAAGATTATAAGTTTCATAGCCCATATAACATCCTTTCTATTGGTTCTGGATTACTAATTTCTAGTAACTTTCTTGATGTTTTCTATATAAATAACATTACACCTTTCGATAGTAGGTTTGTGCTTTACGGTGTTGATTTTTCTTTTTTCAAGAGAATAAATAAATATTTTAGTTCTTCCCCAGAGATAAAAGTATTTTGTGAGGGGCACATTACTCATTCCTTGTCAAAGAATAGTCCTGATTTTGAAGAATGGAGACATATCGAACGTCTGTATGATGTCGTGTTAATGGCTAAGTACTATTCAAAATCACCATTGAGAAGATACTTTTATCTCTTCAAAATTATTCTTAATGAACTTAAAGGTGGCCGTTTCAAATATTTAAATATTATTTTCAAGACCTTTGTTAAAGGTCGTCACCCGAGGTCTTTATGAATAAAACACTTAAATTTTCTTCTTTTGTTTTTTTTGTTTTTTTCCTCTCAGCTGAAGCTTATGCATCTGATTTTATATATGGGATTGGTGGGCACCCTAATAGTTTTAAAGGTACTTCATTAAAGTATTCCAAAATAATTGAGGGTCTTGGTTTTACCTCTTTTAGAACTGACTATTATTGGTCTAATTTGGAACGGAGTAAAGGTAATTATATAGTTCCTAGGGACAAGTACCAACAAGTAATTGATAATCTAGCTAGTAATGGGGTTAAACCTTTATTAATTTTAGGATACAACAATCGTTTATATTTTGAAGGTAAGCCAAACTCTGTTGAAAAATACTCTGAATTTGCGAATTATGCAGCTTGGGTTTGTAGAAAATATAAATATAGTAAGCCAGTACTTCAAGTTTGGAATGAGTGGTCAATAGATAAGCACAATCAAACAGCAGCTAGGAGCTTGAAGTCTGCTCAGAATTATGTGGAGTTAGTCAAGGCTGTCTCAAAAAAAATTAGTAATATATCTGATTGTACTTTGATTGCTGGTGACTTTAACCCTAATATACCCGACGATTTAAAGTGGGGCGAAAATCTACTAAGTTTAGGTATCTTAAGTTATATAGATGGTTTAAGTATACATGCTTATAGCTTCAAGCCATTGAAAATACCTTCTGCGGATGAAAATATAAAAACGATAATAAATCTACATGAAAAAATACAACTTAAATATAAAAAAGATATTCCTATTTATATCACAGAAGTTGGTTTGCCCACTTATAATTGGACTAGGTATAATCCAATAGATGTTGCCAATTATGCTAAAAAATATTTCTCATTAGCAAGAGAAAATAAATTCATCAAGGGAGTTTGGTGGTACGATCTTATTGATGATGGAGATAATAAAAATAATGGAGAATTCAACTTCGGTATAATGCGCCATGATGGTACTGATAAAGGTAATTTGAGTGTTTTTAAAACACTTCGTCACTAAAAAAGTAGGTCTAAAATGAAAATCCTCCTAACAGGCGCTAACGGCCAGCTTGGCCGTTGTCTACAAGATATATTCCCACAACAATGGCAAGTATTGGCACTGGGTTCTGCTGAATTAGATATCAGCAACCAATCTGCC
>Ga0157364_1002938_pt1 | contig 16305 bp, 11 predicted proteins | sample AttsexASBM2_FD_111476 | JGI IMG/M metagenome (GOLD analysis project Ga0157364, IMG submission 111476) | Fungus gardens microbial communities from leaf cutter ant in Ribeirão Preto, State of São Paulo, Brazil - Atta sexdens ASBM2 | ecosystem: Host-associated > Fungi > Mycelium > Unclassified ...
TAGTATATATAGTGGTAGATAGAGTAGGAGCTCCTTATCGAGTTCTCTTGTATCAACCCAGTATAAGGTTTAGTCTCAGAACCAACTCTAAGGTTTCAAGTCTACAACAATATTGTTCTCTTGAGTGTTATGATCTTTAAATCCTTAGAGTTGGATAAAAGAACAAAACTCTTATATTAGAGTAAAACACAAGAGAACTCAATAAAGAGCTCTATACAAAGTAAACTACCTTATATACCTATAGTGATAGTCCATGCTAACTACTGTACACCCTACCCTAAACCACCATGTATTAGGCATGAGATCAACATATAGTATACATACTACATAATGTTATTTTTTCTAGAACCTTCTATGTCTTTCTTCTTGTGTCACATGACTAACCCTAACCCTAAGTTCTATAAATAGAAAAATATAAAAAGTAAATTGAAAATAAAATAAAATAAAATAAGAAAGTGAGAAAAAACTAAGTTCTTTTCTTACAATCTTAACATTGAGTTAGTTAATTATTTTTTCAGTAGTATTGATAGAGAAGAAATAAGTATGAAAGAGTTTCTTAAACTCTGGTTATATAGTAATAAGAAAGACTTTTATGTTGGACTCTTCTAAAAATAGACCTTCAAAACATTTTATAGCTTAAAACTACTTCTAAAAAAGAATAAGACCTAGAAAATCTTGTTCTAGTTATATATAAATTAGTTTGCAAATAACTAAATATAGAAGAAATAAGTACTAAGAAAAGCCTAACTTATTTGATAGTTATTTGGATCACAAACAATCTAATCAGTGAGTTATATTATATAGTACTAGAGACTTGGACTGTTATATTAGATTAAGTAACAAAATAGGGTAGCAGTCACTAAGATAATTCAGCAACTTGGCAGAGATAAGAACAGTGGAGGTACAACTCTGAAGAACTCAATAACATTTTGTATGTTGATTTATTATGTAGCTAAGGTTATGGAGGAAAACTCAAAGTGTTTTAACTTAAGTCTCAAAGTGTTAAATATATACTGGACTAATAGTCTATGCTATACTAAATATAGCTTACCCTAAAGAGTATATGTACTATATGCTATTAACATATGATATGATGTTATTGTTCTAGAACTTTCTACAATCTTCTATATGACATGTGACTGTATAATCATAACTTATGTCATATATTATATGACAGTCTATGATATCATACTAACTTCCAACTCTAAGTTCAAAATAAAAAAAATAAATATAAAATAAAATAAAAATGTGAAATAAAATGAAAATAAATAGAGTTCACTATCTTTAACTCTAACATTACCCCTTTTTAAGGTTTCTCTGGAGAAGAAACTAACTTCCATTTTCTCTAGTTCTTCTTTAACTTTCTTAAGTATTCTTCCTCAAACTTTTCATTGTCCTATTTATCATCTTTGTCATATACTTTTCTGATAACTCTTCTCTTCTAAAATCTCATTCTTCCACTAAGTCTAACTTCTCTTGTCTTCTTACTTTTGTACTCATCCTCTCTTTGAACTCTGTTACTACTTCTCTTGTATTTTCTAGATCCTCTTCCCTCTCTCAAGTATCATTTTCTACTGTAAATCCCTTCTATTATACCAAATACTTCATTGCTCCCCTTATTTTTCTTTTGTTAATTTTTTTCTACCTCCCATTCTTCAACTCTATTCACCTCTACCAGTATTACTTCTTCCACTTCCTGTCCCTCCACTTGTTCTCTATATCTTACTACTTAACTAATATTTATAACCAGATGAATTCTTATTGAAGTCAGCAATCATGATTTGATTGTATTGGTAAAAACTATCTTGTCAATAATATATAGACCAATATATCAGTCTACTAGCTTTCTTGCTAGTCTTTCTTTGAATACCAAGTCTTTTGTGCTTAACACCATCTTATCACCTTTCTTCCATTCTTATCTACTTGTTGTTTCATCTCTTCCTGAACCTTTTTCAACACTACCCCAGTGTCAGAGTCTAAGACAGTGAACTCTAAAATATTTCTATTTTCTTTTCTCATTTTTATTTTCTTTTCCTTTATTTTTTATTTTGAAAACTTAGGATTAGGGTTAGAGTGATGTCATGATCATGCTATCATACATCAGTCAATGACATGATAACAGTAATGGTCACAAGTCATGAGGTTATAGAGAAGGATATAGAAGATTCTGGAAGGATGACATCATAACAATGTGTCTTACACATGTTGGCCCTGAAGCAAACATATGGTCTTTAGGGTAGGCTGGAAAAGTAGTAGCACAGACTATTGTAGTTTAGTATAAAAGGTAAATGATTTTGTACAGAGTTTTCTATTGAGTTTTCTTATGTTTAACTCTAATACAAGGTTTCTCTTCATTGACACACTCTAAGATCTTTGAATTGTAACACCCAGCTTCTTTCTGAACTTTCTTCATCCTTTTAGCAAACTTTGTTACTTTTTCCACTTTTTCCATCCTTCTAATATCTGCTCCTATCCTTAATTTTCTACTATATTTTGCTATAAATAGAGATACTTTAGTTACTGAGTGTATCTTATTGTTAATTGCAAACTCTGCTATTATTAACTATTCTAGCCAGTTCTTTTGTCAATGATCTACAAAGAATTGTAAGTACTGTTCAAGTTCTTGGATCATACATTTAGTTTTCCCATCTGTTTGTAGATAGAAGGATGTCAACAACTTCATCTTAGTACCCAACATTTTATTCAGCTCCTTGGTTAATTTTGCTACATACTGTGGTCCCCTATCCAAAATCACACTTTCCAGTAGTCTATGCAACTTTCACATATTATCCCTAAATAGCTATGCTAACCCTACTACTGATATTCCTTCTATTGTTGCTATAAAATATACCATTTTGGACAACTTATCACAGACCACTAGGATTGCATTCTTCCTAGCTACTAGTGGTAACTTAGTGATAAATTCAACCATTAAGTATGTTCATAGTTTTTCTGGAACTTTGTTCACTATCAACTTCTCCACTGGTGTCTCTGTTTAATTCTTTATTTTTTGACATATATTACATCTATTTACATATTTTTCTACATCTCCTGTCACTGCTAGCCATCAATAGTTTCTTATTACTGGCTCTGTCATCTTCCATCTTTCTCTATGTCCTATTATCAGCATATTATAATGTAACTGGATAATTTTTACCCTTAACTTCTTATCTTTTGGTATATATATTTTTTCTTCTCTTAACATCAAGTCTCTTTCTATCTGCCATTCATCTGCTCATAATACTTTAATATCTGCTTTCTTCATTTTATTTACTACTCTAACTACTTCTTTATCTTTTTTTCTAGCTATTTTTATTTTTTCTACTATTTTTACTTTAGATCCTTCTATTACTACTTCAACTAAACTACAAATCCATTGTTTTTTAATTAATGTCTAATTTTCATTGTCTTTTTCTTCAAGATGAAATTGAATCTTGACAGGTATAAGATTTAACAGGCTTATTTTCTGTTCAATTTTTGTGCTTTCATAAAATATTCTAGGTTCTTGTAGTCTATCTAAACCTCAAACTTGAATTTTGTGCCCTCTAATAAATGCCTCTAGTTTTCCAACCCTCTTATTACAGCCAACATCTCCTTATCATGGATTTCATAGTTCCTCTCTGTCTCATTGAGAGATTTTGAGAGATAAGCTACAGATATCCATTGCCCATCTTCACACTTCATAGATATTCAATGTATTTACTTCCATCTTTATTTTTTTGTTTAAGTTTGGTACTGCTAACACTAGTTTTTTTGTAAATATTTCCTTCAACACCTTTTATTTTTTGTCTAGTCCTACTTTTGATCATTTTTCACTAAGTTGTGTAATGGTCTGGCTATTACTGCAAAATCCTTAATAAGTTCAAATGACCCTTTCAAAGTTATGAACACTGCCTTTCACCCATCTCTTCTTTATTCATACATTATTATAATCCCATTGTACATTCAATTTAGTAAATACTTTTTAGTACTGATATTTTCTATAATATCTGAAATCAAAGATAAGGGGTAGTTATTTTTTATTGTCTATTCATTTAAATATCTACAGTTCTGTACCATATGCTTCTTACCATCTTTTTTCCCTATGAAAAACACTAGTGCTATTTGAAGCAACTTCAAAGTCTGATGTACTCTTTCCTCAGTTGTTCTTCAATGAACTCACATACCTCTTCTCTCTCTTCTCTTGACAACAGATGCACTTTTCCCTTCCTTGGTACAAATCCCTCTTTCACTTCTATTGTATAATCCCATAACTTATTTGTTGGGATTCTCTTACTTGCTTTCTTTCTAAAAATATGAATTCACTTTTCATTTCATTCCTTTCTTCTCCCTTTTCTCTTTTTCTTTTTGTTTCTGCTACCCTGACTTTCCCTACTTTAGTCTCCACTGCTTTTCACACTTCTCTGAACATTTTGTCATCTTCACCTTTCTTGTTCTTTAGTCAATTCCAGGGTTGTAGTGAGTAAGCCATAGCATCCTCAAAATTATACTTCACTTCTGACTACCAATCACATCAATCTCCATTCTCTTCTATGACCCTGATAATAAATATTCACTTCCACCATATGCTCAATAAGTCCCTCCTTATTAAAGGAACTATATACATTCCTCACATATATTAGTCTTTCTATTTTCTTTAACTTAATCTCTGCTTTCTGGTGAACTCTAAACTCATAACCAACCCTGTCACTCCACTGTCTAACAATACCTCTACCATTACTTCTTCATAAGTATTAATTCTTTCTAACCCAATCTTCACTATAACTTTTCTTAACATATCACCATTGTCTAAGTTGCAGCAGGATGTATTTTCTATTACTCTACTGTGTATTATGAACCTATCATTACTACTAGAGCCTAGTTAAGGACTACCAGACTCTCTTTCCTATTTAAATTAGTATTCATATTATTCCTATATTCTAACCTCCTTTCTTATTCCACAATTTCCCAATTTCTACAATTTTTTACCAGATATCTAAATTTCCTACAACTATAGCAGTTCTTTCCACAATCCACATCCATGGAATATGGATCACATCTTGGCACAAATCCTGCCCACCATTGTGAATACACCATAACTGTATTTGTTCTCTCTACTCCCTCTATTGGAGCAGACTTTGCTAGCATCCACTGTATCTCTTGTTATCTTAGCCATATTTAGAGCTGAGGTAGTTGTTGCCTTTGTGTCCCACCAGTATTTGCTAGTGTGTTCAACCTTGAAGCTTGAGCTTCTATCTCTCTTTTTTCTCTTAATTTCTCTTTTACTTACTTACTCTCCCTCCAATACCTATCTGAATTTACTGTTCTCTTACCACTACTCAGTACTCTTAGGAGGCATTCTGATTTTATCAGTTTTTGCCTGATCACCCCATTCATTCTTCTCTTGAAATTTTCCACCAACAGTCTTTCTTTATACCCCTTATCTCTTGCTAACTTCTAAACTTATATACAAACTTCTCTATTATCTTACCTTCTTGTTCTACTTTCTTTAGTTTCACTACTTTTATCATCTCATCATATTCTCTACCAAACTCTTCTTTCAAATCTGCCAGAAATTCTCCTACTGTTGCATAACTCAAATTTCTACTTTTTAAATCTTTCATTACATTCTCCTTCCAAATATCTACTGATTCTTCTTATACATATGATAGCACCCACTGTACCTGCTCCTCTACTGTCATATCTCTCATCCTCATTATGATGTATAACCTGTATGCTGTTAAGAAATCTAATACTTTGTTTGTAGCTCTGTTGAATGTTTGTGGCTTGGCCACTTCTATATTTGGCCTAGTGTTGGGTTGGGAAACTACTGCTACTCCTTTTCCCCCTAGTCCCACTTGAGCTATTAGCATTTGTAAGGCAGCTATCTGCTCTTGTTACTGACAGATTACTTGTTTTAGACTTATTAAACTATGTTGATTTATGTTGTAGTAAATGAATGGGAAATTAATTAGTATAGGTGATGATAAAAGTGGTGGTGGGATGGGAGATGAGAATGTATAAAAAGGTAAGATGGAGCTGGTACTGGTTTCCCCCTCTAATTTGTAATCTGAACTAGACTTGATCTCTGTAAGTATTAGTGGGCTCTCTTCAAGTTCTATCTCATACTATCTCAACTACTGACTACTGCTCTAATTGAAATGTAAACAATTTTAGTCTAAGAAGACTATTCTATTCTAGATAGGATCTTAGAGATATCTACTATTCTTCTACACATACAGGTTATAAGTGGACGTTGTAGTACAGAGCTTCTACACAAAATTACTTGACACTATTCAATTAAACAATCAGTAACATCTAGTCAGTGACTTAGGTCTGGTCACTAGCATTTATGACTGCTTATACTGAGCAGCTAGCTCCTCTTTATGCCTGGAGTCTAGTTTCTATTTTGAGAATAACAGGTAGTTATGTTAACTATTGATCAAGGATAAAAAAAGAGTAAAGAAAGAGAAGGCCTAGTGTTGGGCAGTCTTATAAAGTGGATATTAAGTTCTAATGTTATAACTTAGGTTTCAAAATATTAAGGCAAAAGAAGAATCTTATATTGAGTTAATATAAGAGAACTCAATAGAGTTCTGAGTACAAAGTATCTATCTTATATACACTAGGCTAATAATCTATGCTATACTAAACCTAGCCTATCCTAAAGAGTATATATACTATATGCTGTTGATATATAGTATGACATTATTGTTTCAGAAACTTCTACAACCTTTTGTGTGACACATGATCATGTGACAGATATGTAACATTTTGTAACATCATACTAACTCCTAATTCTAAGTCCAAAATAAAAAAATAAATAGAAAATAGTACTTTTTATTCTTTTTTGTAATAGTACAATATTAATTAAAATTTACTTCTCAGTATCTAGAGGCAAATTTTTAATCTTCTTGAGAGATGACTACATTATAAGAGTAATATAGTTAATTTCAAGATTCTTTAGACTATTTGTGAGATAAGAAATATCAACTGTTAAGACTTAAGTCTTTGGGTAAGAGTAAAAGACCACTTTTGTATTGAGTAACACAAAAAAACTCAATAGAGTTCCAAGTACAAGCTATATATCACAAACTGTGGTTTGTATGCACATTATACTAACCTATCCTAAAGTATATATACTTGCTATAAGGTCAATATGCTGTTGTTATATTATATAATATTATTTATTCCAGAATCTTCTACATCCTTCTCTATATCCTGTGATCCTGTGACTGTGACATGTGACCATCATATCTTAACTCTAGGTTCCAATAAAAATAAAATAGAGTCTACTATTTGTAACTTTGACATCAATCCTTAGTAGCTCACAAAGACTATTGTAGGTGAGAAATCCAATGTTTTTTTGATTAAATTTCATCTAGATCTTCATAGTCTTGCAACTTTTCCTTTTTTTGTCTAAACTTGTATTTAAATTGCTAAACTCTATAAAAAGAGTTATGTTATTCTATAAAGAAAGATATGTTGGGTCTAGAATAATATATGAGAGTCTTAGATATGGAAGTGTTAGTAAAGGAAGGGAGTTGTCAAGCTCATAGAGAAGTATATATATCTATGGATATAAGAGCTGGATTGAATACTAAAGTTTATAGGTCTTATAGTTGGTTTACAAGACTAACAAGAATGTCATTGGTATTATGTTCTAATATATGCTAGCACTTAGCTACCTCTTATGGATAGTACTAAAGAAGGTCTAGAGCTTTGTCAGTATTGATGGAGTTTATAGAGTGATTACTTAGAACAGTTATTATTTGAGAAGTAAGGAAGTGGGAATGAGGTTGAGACATAAGTGTGGATAATCTGAGACTGCTAGACTAATAAAATTTTAAGGTCCCAGAGAAGAAATCTTATTCTGCTATTGGAGTAACTAAGCAAAGTTTGTAGGGTTATATGGATTTTTTTCAGAAAATCCTAAGTATGTATTATAAAATTAAATACAACCTATCTTCAAAAAACCTAAGAGAACAGGATGAGATTTTCCAAAGATAGTTACTATCCTAAATATCCTACAGTTCATTGCAATTCTGTGGAACAATGCTGAGCTAACATCAGAATAATAGTATACAGATAGTCAGAAACCTGAGTTGAGATATCTGAAATATTACCTGATAAGGCAAGATATATTTGATAGTAGTGGAGAGATAGTGAAAGATAATCCAGAGAATTTTATTAAAAAAGTGATATACAAGTATAAAATTTAAGATTGATAGTGGCAAAGTTCATATGTTCTGTAGTAGAGCTTGGTGGTACTACAAAGTAGAGAAGCCTGTAGCAAATTCTACAGAGTTAAAAGTCCTTACTTGTATCAAGATGCTAGCAAGAAGGTGTCAGGAGAAGTGATGTTAAAATAAGCAGATATCTGCAACCAGTTGCATAAGAAGATAATCAGATCAAGTATAGAAACTTATCTAGAAAACAGATGTAGAAATCTGTAAGGCTGGGTAAGTATTTGAGTTACAGATCAAGCTTGGAGGCTTATTTGTGGATCGGCAACATAACTTTGAATAACAACTTTGGCCTCAACTTATATGTTGTATCTATTATAATTGTAATTTCAAATGGTCAGAGAGAAGTGAGTTTTTAGTTGAAGTTTAGTCAGAGGAGTGAGAGGTAGTTCTTAGTCAGATTCTTAGTTGATTTCCAGACTAGAGATCATAGAGTATTTACTTGGTCTTATATACTACATCTTTTTTTTTAAATCAACAATTTATTACATAGGGCACAGAGGCAGACCATGGTAGCTACTTTGTAACTACATACATTAAGACATATACTACATGAAAAATGAAAAGAAAAGAAGAGAAGAGAAAAGGAAATAGAATAAAAGAAAGAGTCAAATCAGAAAAACTAAAGGTAGTTCAACTAAGTAATACTTTCTCTAAAAGAAAAAGCATTGCAGTTAAACTTGAGGAAGAGGGTAAAGTATGCAATTGAGTCCCTTCTTGAGTTCCAATAATTGTTGTATCTTCTGCACTTATAAAAAATATGATGCCTTGATTTAATAGGATAGAGGTCACATAGATATTTAAATTCCTCCTGAAGAAAGAATCTAAGACAATATTCACCTATCAAAGCATGATCAACAATTGCTCTTGTAGCTCTAGAACAAAGCAAATTGAAGTGCCCAAAGTATTTGAGCTACTATCCTCTTCTAGGGGTCAATGGTTTGATTAGTTTTGAGTTATTGTCTAGAAGCTTCAAGAAATAACATCCTTTATTGTCTGATGCTTAGAAGGATATTTTCCAGCTGTTGAGAATGTTGTCACACTCATTTTTTTTGCTAAAGTTCCATAAAGAGTTGCATAGAAAGATAGAAATGAGGTCAAACTTCTTCATTTCTTTATTGACTAAAAAAATCTCTGAGTTTGCAAGAGATTGCAGATGAATAAAGCTGATAGGAGTGTGATGATGAATCAAAAATTCTCTTAGCAACATAGATAGAATCCATGATGACAATAATTTAATTGATATTGGAGAGATAGGTGGCTCGGTTAATACTACATCTTATTACAAAAAGTTCTGCTTTAGTAGACATGATATTTACTGCATAATGATTTGTCTTGATGACTGGACTGTCATGAACATGAATATGAGATACCAAAGTGGCAACATTGTTCTTTATGTTGGCATCTAATATAACAATGATTGAATAAGGGTCTGTTAATGAATGAAGGATGATATCATCAAGTTATATACTGAGTCTGTAGTCAGAACTATAACTAAGAAATAGTAGTATAGGAGATAACTAAGGAGATGTTATAGAGACAGTTCCTAGGATATAAGATAACTAGAAGTCTAGGTAATGAGTTACTAGGAGATGAAACATGAGAGAATGATCCATATGTAAATGAGCACTGATGCAAAAGTATATCTAGATATAGTTTAAGTTCTAACTAGAAGTCAGTTTATAACAATTAGTAAGACTGAAAGGCATTATAGACTACTCAAATGATCCATAACAAGTCTGAAAAGCAGTCTTCTATTTGTTACCTTCTAATATGCAGACTAAGTAGTATATATAGCAAAAATCAATATTGGTATATATCCAGACTTTATAAGATGAGTCAAGTAGATCAGAAATTTCTTACCTTCTGTCAACTGCTTCTTACCATGTTAGTATCCTAATGCCAACCACTACTAAAACTTCCAGTGAAGTAGATAATAATATTTTTGGTAATATAGTTCAGTTTATAAAAGTTGGCATAGAGACATAATAACCCATCTTTTTTCTTGACATAGAAAACTGGAGAAAACTGGAGCACTATAAGAAGAGAAAGTTGGTCAGATAAATTCCATACTCAGATTTTCCTTGATGATTTTCTTTAGAGTCTCTCATTTGAATGCTAAAAGAGAGTAGATAGTGCCAACTAGAGATTATGTATCTTCTTCTAGATTTATTTTGAGGTTATAAGAACAATAAAATGCAAGAACTTTAGTTTTGGATTTACTGAAGACATCAGCAAACTTATAGTACTTAGAAGTGATTATAAAAAGATTAGGAGCAGACTGTTACATGTGCAGAACTTGTCTAAATATTAGTTAAACAAAGACAGATTTGGAAATTGTTAGAGCTTGAAAGTTATGATATATAGAGGAAGACTAAAGCACCAATAATAGTGATGTTGGGTTGCTTAGGGGTAGATCAGAAGTCTCAAATATTGGTATAGAAATCATGAATTTTAGTAAATATAGAAAGGTATCAAGAGTTAATGAGGACATTAATGGTATGTTGGCTGTATGTTATATACTTATTCAAACATATCTGATCTATCTGACTACATTATGGATAATGCTTACCTAGAATTCAATCCACTCCAAACATTTATAAAAGAGGATATCTTCTTTTCAGCCTACTTATACTCTTCCAGTACAGATTTATCTGATTTCATTTTATATCTGATTACTTGATTACATGGTTTTCTCATGATCTTTATGAAACTCTATACTCTATTTCCAAAGACTGTAGTGTACCCAGAGTAGTTATCTGTCTCCTTTGATTCTCAGATATAGTCTTAGTTACTGAGTACTGGTATTTAAGACATATAGATACTCTGTAGTTCCTTATCTTGAAATTAATACTCTCTTCCTAAATATAACTACTATAACATGCAGAGGCATGGCACATCTACTGAAGCCAAGATTATCCAGAATCTACATTCATACATATTGGATAATGTTTTCACATCTCTTTTAATATATTCTGTAATTTTCCCATGGATAGTTTCTTTTTCCAAATATATTCCTTATCTGATCTACAATACATAGCAAACCTTAATTTTCCTGCAAATATGGATAAAAAGATATTGACCTATTTACCTAGTCAATCAACAGATTGTGTTATTGTATCAGATAAGCTAGTTGTATTTAAAAATTAAGGAGTAGAAAGAATTAAGTGGAGTGACATAGAAGTCTGAATTCATATATTAAGGCTATAAGCATAGCAACAATTTCAGAAATAGTGCTGTTTGATGAACTGTCAAACAAACAGAGTTCAACTGGTGGAATTGAAGAGGTTTTCAATTTGTAAGTATATATGAACTTCAAGTCTACAAAATAATAAGTAGACCTAGAGTTAACTAGAACCCAAAATTGGATTTTATTAAGATGGTCCTGACCAAGGACTAAAGATAAGAAAAGGAACAAAAAGAGAGAATCAGAATCAGAAAGAGCAAATATATTGAGTCTGATAGAACATATTGCTATATAGGTAAGTTCAACACAATCCTCAGTCTGTGTAAAGTCCTAGTGATTGCTCTCTATTTTTCTAAGGGCTTCTCAAAAGTTGCAGTAGTAGAAAGAATAGTAGCTACTTGAGTGCTATGATCCTTCAGAGTGACTAAGACTTGCTTCTTAAAACAAGAGTTTAGCTTGTAGTCTTTAACTCTGTAATAGATTTCTCAAACAACTTCTTGTTTTCAAAAATCTCAAAAATTCTATTTCCATGAATGGATTTCATTAAGAAAATTCTGTTATTCTCTGAGTTTGAAACTATTCTGGTAATTTTTGACTAGCTCACCAAGCAAACAGTTTTCATTTCTACTTATGATACTATCATTTCTATGAAGTTAGTATAACTTTTTGTTCTTCACACATTTTCCAAGCATAGTGTTCTTTCTCATACCATCTCTATCAAAGCAACTAGATAAAGACTGTGGTAATATAGCAGAAATTACATCTTTAAGAAAATACTAAGTATATATTAAAATGTACAATAGAATAGAGCATATGTTCAAGAAGATCCTAAGAGAACAGAATAGAATCTTCTAAAGATGGTGGCTACTGTAAGTATTTCTACAGTCTATACTAATCAAGTAGAATAGCTATGATATAAGCAGAGGATGATAGAGACCAGATAGCTAGAAACCTTGATAGAAATATCTGGAAGGTTACTTAGATGGGAGGGAGTATGGAGAAATCCTGATGGGACCATTGGTGGTGAGTATAACTTAGGGCAGCAGTACTACAGGCTTGTATTAGGATTCTTGATAGTTGTTAAGTGTTACAATTGAAGACTTAGAGTTAAGTCAACAAAGAAATCTTGTATAGGGTTTACACAAGAGAACTTGATGGAGTTTCTAGTATAATGTATCTACCTTATATATGCTAGACTCATGGTCTGTACTACACAAGTTTTAGCTTATCCTAAAGACCATGCATATTATATGCTATTGGCATATGATATAATATTATTATTTTAGATCCTTTTATGTTCTTCTGTATAACATATGATTATGTGACTTGATGTGTGATAGTTGTAACAGTCATGTATAACATCATGCTAATTCCTAACCCTAAGTCCAAAAATAAGAAAATAAATGGAAAATAAAATAGATATGAAATGAAATGAAAATAAATAAAGTCTACTATCTTTAACTCTAACATTAGACACTATAGGCTTTATATGGAATTCTCTTTGAGTGATGAACACCATGGGCTTTTAGAGTAATCTAGAGCTTGCTATACAAAAGTATTAGATCTTCTTACAATCTCTAACCATAGTTGTCTGATATGATTCATACTTGGTAGTAAAAGTCTATAAAGTTATAGAGAGTTTGTACCAAGTATAAAAACTTATACAAAGAGCAAAGAGTTGTGTGCTTTATAAATAATCTTGGCTTCAGCTTATATACTGTATTGTCTACTTACTATATGGTCATAACTTTAGAGAAATAAAGTAGAGTTTAATAGAGTGAGTACTGATAAGACAAGTATATTGCTGTAAACACCAGAGTTTAGTGTTCAACAATGGTTGATTATTAGACTGAAGATTATAGTATATCTACCAGTTTTTAGATACTAAGTAAGAATAAGGAGTACTTGAATAGTGCTATTACTTTATAGTATAACAGTACAGTCTAAGTAGTGTCAGTGGCTATACTAAGCATATGTTCCAGTAGTAAGGCACTAATAGGAGCTTGGGTTGAAAAAGAGTAAACTCTGCTATAGAAGACCAATACTTGTTAAGTTGGAACAGAAAGATAACACTACAATAGAATTCTTATTGTGTCAAGGCTTGCCCAGCCAAATATGGACTAATTATTCAAAGATATTGGCATCTCAAGACAATTATTATGTCTATAAAAGATAACATCCAGCTAGGTTATGAGCAAATGTGTTACAAGGGAATAATACTACTATAGAAGACATGTTATATATAAAGTCTTATTTGTCTCAAACTTTCTGTTTTTTAGATACAGCTCTAGACTATCTTTACTTCACTTTAGATTACCACTCTGAAGATAATGAACAAACAAAACATACAAACCAAAATCTGGACCAATATCTCTGTGTATATTGTAACTACCAGCAAAATAACTAGTCTAAACTTCTGTTTCTTGCAGAGTTTTTCTACAATAATACTTCTAGTACTACTACTGGTATCTTTCTATTCTAAAAAGGTTTATAATTCTAGTATTTTAGTACATTCTGAACATAATATTGCTTTTTCCTAAGCCTGAAACTTTGCCATCAATCTCAATAAGTTGCAAAGTATCCTCAAGACTAAGATCTTGATGGCCCAACAGTAATACAAAAAGTTTGATAATATACAGAAATCTCTCATATCCAATTTCAAAAGTAGGTTACAAGGTTTTTGTGAAAGCTCAATTATTTAGAACCACTCAGTTCTCCAAGAAGCTCTCTGAAAAATACCTTGGCTACTATGAAATAATTTCTCAGCCTGGTACTTTGTTGTTTACTTTGTGTCTTCTAGAGTCTATATGCTTTGTACATCTGGTATTTTATGTTTCCATACTTGAACCAGCCATTTCCAACACTTTTATTAAGAAACTCAACCTATCCTAGCACTAGTCATTATTGACAGAGAGCCTGAGTATGAAATCTTATAGATTGTAAACTTTAAAATTGACTGAAGAAGGGTCTGTAAGTTCCTCTACAATATCATTTGGCTAGAGTATGAAGATACCAAAGACAAATTTGAGTGGCTCCTCACTACTAAACTCACTTACACTATAGACTTGGTTACTGATTTCTACAGTGCTTACTCTACCAAGCCCAGACCTTTCCCTCTATCTTGATCAAATTTTGTAAGTTTAACCCCTGCCTTTACATACTTTCAACAGAATCTTCTCTTATTTTTTTCTCTCATAATTATTTTCTCTTACTTATTTCCACTCTTAAATCAAGACAAAAAGAAAAATTTATTAAGTATAGTAATCTTCTAGTAGAAAGTAGAAAATAGCATTTAGCCTACTACTACCATCTCTCTCTCAGGTCCAACCTCTGTAGACTTTTCTTGGTGGCTTCTATCTACTACTATTTTCACTTCTTCCTTCTCATTTTCCTTCTCATTCTCCTCCAACCTTTATCTTGCTTCAAAGCCACCTTGGAATCTCTTTAACTTCTCCATTAGGCAATTTTATTCTTCAACTAAGTCCTATAAGAACTTGCTGATTCTGTGCTGTTCTTCAATCAAGTCCCAAAGTGCTTTTTCAAGAGCATCTAGAATACTGATGGTTAAAAGATTATTCTTCTGAGACCCAGTAGTGTTTTTGTGAATAGAAATATATTGCTGCTTGATAGTAATGTACTCCACATAGGCCAGAAATTTGCTATAGAGATAATAATCAGTAAAAAAGGTAAAAAATAAAAAATTTACTACTTATCCACTATTATGCACTAAACACTCTTGCTTAGATCACATGTTATATGTAGTTTACATCTCATTATTCAAGTCCTATAGCAATTCCTTGGAAGATGGATGAGCAAGTAAAAGTTATCCAAATACATAGAACACAGATATTGAACAATCTTTAGCTTCAGTTTATATACTGTGCCTGTACTAGTTACATTGGTCACATATTTCCAAAGACTTACTTAGAGTCTTGTGGAGAATAAGTCTACTGCAAGGTAGTGAGATATGTTATCACCAACACCAGAAGATGATGTTATTTTTGGTCAATTTTGATGATAAGATTTACAGTATAACTACTAGCTGATATACTAAGTACTTTATCTAAGGTAGTTATCTTAGAATAAAGACTGTAAGTAAGTTACCCTAGGTCTGGATGGTCCTTAGATGTTAGGGTGGAGATCCATGAAGTTATTGAAAGTCCAGTGAGAATGCCTGAGAAGTACTTGACTTAGAATGAAGGGAGGTAATCTGCACCAGAAGAGGTTTGAGAGTGTAGATAGGTTAATAGGCATTATTTAAGGATTAGAATGGATATGGCCAGATTGGAATGTAATATCTCTCCACAGATTAATTTGATCAAACATCTGCTTAGCTTAGAGTCAGGCCTAGACACTAATCTCACTAATTATGAATAACTATATAACTATGTAGTAATTACATCAATTGATTTTACAAGTATTTTAGATACTTAATCTTGTATTTAAGGGCTGGGAAATACTCTGTATTTCTTCAGTCTGATAATTAACCATAGTCTCTACATGTTAAAAGTGCTGTCAAGAGAGATGGCAGGAATAATGAAGTTAGGACAAGTGGAACTTGCTTTAAGTAGATATCCACAATTAGCCACATAGGAAGAGTGTCACAAATAAGATACTCACTGGTTGTGATACTTGAGCTGAATAGTGTTTCAGAGGCTCAGTATAAGGATATGATGATTGACAGATGATGAAAAGTATCAATAGAAATAATTGACATTGTTAAGTCTGAGGTCTAGCCCTCAGACATAAAGGTATATATACAAAAGAGTGATGGTTTGTGTGCAAGCTGTTGCCATCACATGATCGTAACTTGTACCTGATGGGAGCTGTCATCTGTCATAGCAGCTGTCAGGCTAATTTTAGAAGGTAACTAATTATGTCACTATATTGATA
>Ga0157364_1002940_pt1 | contig 16300 bp, 9 predicted proteins | sample AttsexASBM2_FD_111476 | JGI IMG/M metagenome (GOLD analysis project Ga0157364, IMG submission 111476) | Fungus gardens microbial communities from leaf cutter ant in Ribeirão Preto, State of São Paulo, Brazil - Atta sexdens ASBM2 | ecosystem: Host-associated > Fungi > Mycelium > Unclassified ...
GCATTTTAGAAGGCCAAATGTTAACGCTTTAAAACCACAAAAAGGCAGGAAGATATATAAAATTTAAATTGTTATTTCGGTTGTATCAAATCTAAAGCTCAGAACTTTTTTATACACCTAATATAACTTTACCTTATATGTAATCATTTGATCAATCTTTACTTACATCTTCGAAGAAAGTATGCATCTGTTGCGCCGCTTGTATCGATGAGAAGACTGCCCTCAGAACTCTACGCTCTGGAGGATCCAAGGCGTAATCGATCCCGCTCCAAATACATTCTTTGCCCTCCACCTTTGTGAATATAAGAGAGAACAGAGAATAAGAAATAGCAAAAATATATGCAGTTCTTTGCATATTGTTAATCTACAATACATTCAACAAGACATTTAACTCCAGAAAAATATAAAAATATGAACAGTCAACTATAGGAAAATTGTTGAATGGCAATATTTTGTAAATTGAATAAACAAAACAAAATGAATTAAATTCTATTGTACAAAAGAAAATCCATTTTCATTAGTATATAGTGCAAAAAAAGTATACATTTATGAACTCACGAAAATGAACATTATAAAAGAGTAGAAAACTTGGCTGATTGCTTAGTCAGTGACAGTTTAGAAAACATGAGCAGTTATTTCCGAGATAAACATTCTTCAAAAATACAGTTACAATTATTAATGTTAAAAAATACACTTAATAATTTTTAAATGTCTTCTGATTATTATGCGAGTTTAGGTATAGGATCGTAATTTCGAAAATTATGACGTATATAACTAAACCATACAATACTAATAGGTTTTTTATATTTATTTTTACAAATGCATACACCGAATGCAGATTTCATACATCCCTTTTATCTTCATAGAATAAGGTTCAAAGGCTCATAAAAGTGTTTAGACAAAAGTTGTTTAAAAGGACAAAAGGGTTTAAAAAGATCTATTTACTGATCTTATCAGTTTGACTTTGATGGCATCGCTAAACTCAGGTCAAGGTCACATCGATTTTTTTAAATGAAACACTTAACTTTTTTTCCAATATCTAATAACCGATATCGAAAGCTTTTCAAAATATTATAATTTTTTTCATTAAGTACTTTTCGAATTATAAGGCTCGAAAGTCACAGATCGCCGGCATTAGCATTACGCAAGGTATCCAACCAATGGCTAAAAATATTGAATATTGTTCAAGATCATGTCCTGGATAATATTTGTCAAAATCAAGGCTATTGAAGATTATTCTTATTTTCACTTTCACACTAAAAATTCATTTTTACGTAAAAAGAAAAATAAGAGATACAATCTCCAACGGCTTTGATTTTCACAATATTATCCAAACATGATTTTGAACAACATTCAAGAGATTTTAACAGTCGGTCGGACATCTTGCGTAATGCTAATATGGGCGGTACTTTCAAGCTTTATACTCGAAAAATATGAAAAATAACTTTATTATAGTATTTTGAAAAGCTTTCGATATCAGCTATCAAATAAAGTTGGAATAAAAAGTTGGGTATTCCATTAAAAAAAATTGACGTAATCTGTTCTTGATTTGACCTTAGTAACGCCATTTAAAGTCAAACTGAGAAAATCAGTAAATAGATCTTTTTAAACCCTTTTGTCTGAATTTACTTATCCTGCATTTTATCCTGCGAAGGTAAAAAAGATATAGTAGTCTGAAATATTCGATATATATAAATTCTGTTTGCACTATGCATTAAAATTACAAATTTTTTCTATAATATATACATCAAGATCAAGGTCACTGGTGCTGTGTCTCTCAATGTAAATAATTATCTTTCTGTAAATTACTTATATAAATCATATATTTTCAATATAAATGTTTTAGTATAAGTTATCTAGTTAGGAAACGTAGACTTTACTTAAATGTTATTAAAATTAGCAGAAGAAAAACAAGTTCGCAGTATATTTCGAATATATGAATATATTTATTACCCGCATTACTGTATCTATGCTGATAATAGTGTTGCTAGCGTAATCTTCAGAATCGTCGAGCTTCAAGACGATTCTCTCCGCGTAGATCTCGGAATCGTAATGAATTGCTAGGTTTCCTAAGCCCACACTCTCCCACTTATTGTTATCCGGCCATCTCGCGAATACAGTGGCACGTTTCTCGATTATAGGAAGCATCTCTTGATCATCTTCTTCATCTTCCTCCTCATCCTCATCATCCTCTTCTTCTTCCTCATCCACATCATGACCTCGATCTTCATTGTTCTCCGCTTCTCCGATGCATCTTTCACCTGTTCGGATGTAAATTAATGCGATGTGAGACTCTATGCTCAAAAATTCAAGTAAAGCATATGCATATATTTAATTAGAGTGCGTGTGGATGTGCGTGCGTGCGTGCGTGTGTGTGTGTTTGTGTGTGTGTGTGTGTGTGTGTGTGTGTGTGTGTGTGTGTGTGTGTATTATTGAAAAGCATGCGATCGTATTTACAGGGACATTCATTTTACAAATTTTACAATGTCGTGAGACATAAATAATAGTTACAGGTATAATCGAATTTTTCTCAAGTATAATTTGAAAAAGCAAACACACGTGCAAGATGCATAATAGTTTATTGATAAAGTTTACAATGAATTTCAGATAAAACAAATGAATGCAGTCATTTAATATAACATAAGTAATGATTTTACAAAATCAATTAGTGTCACAAAATCCATAAAATGTCATAATCAAATATCTTATAATCAAATAACATTATTTCATTTAACTTTAGAAACGTATGCATTTTCAAATACTTAGCGTTGTACAGATAACAACAAATAAAATCAACGAATAGCAGTGTGCAACTTGATAATCTCGTAAATTAACTACTACCTTCAGCAATTCTCTTCTCGCGTAATTCTTGCTGAATGTTATCGACATGTGCCTTGAATTGTCGAGCCAAATCGGGTGATTTAAATTTAACCGCTAATTGTTCGGCGCAAGGTTCTTGTTCGGCATAATTCATGCCGGCCCACATCCAAGCCTGATTTGATGTAGAAAGTGGATGAAATTCTACATCGGGAGTGATCAAGAAGTTGCAGACGACCTTGTGCACTTGCTCCCGACGCAACAGTAACCGATAACTGCCATGACCTACATGATGCAAGATCTTCATTTCGCCGACGCCACGCTCTTTCCACTCCTTCGTGGCATTGTCATATCTGTACAACTTGGCTCTTTGACAGAACACTGTGAACAAATGAAAAAATAACTTAGAAAATAAAATTCGAATAACCTTGAAAGTGAAGTGGCGAATACTCTTCTTCAAGCGTTCTTAAATTAACAAGTTAATCTTCATTATTTATATCATTATTTGTATTTACTTAATAATCTAAACAGTTTTAAAATAATAATGAAAGAACATCTTTGCAAGTTTGTTCGATAATGATTATATATTGGATAATAATTTACTGATAATAATTTACTGACTTCCACCTTTTGGTAAATTTTATCTGAGATAAATCTGATAATCCACGCATGTAATTGGGTAATGCTACTTATCCAACAGGTAAAGTTTACTAAAAAATGGAATAACCTGCCCTTAACATTACAAACTATAAAAATCAAAGCTTTAAATGATCCAGCTAGATCTTAAATGCTTGTTTGATTCTTGTGTTCTACTACATATGTAGTCCTTATAAACGCGCTGAAATGATTTTTCGATCTTGAAACGCCCTACTGAACTATTGCAGTAATATCACGAATTAAATGACTAGCAATTACTTAACAAATTAACTTAACAAATTTTTAATGCTTATTCGTATCTTCGAAACGGTCTTAATAATATTGAATGACATATTAAAATTGTGTAAATAATTAATTCTTATTGCGAAAAATATTACCTCGGCCGGGAGTCAAACCCGGATCTCTTGCATTCTGTCCAGGTTCGACTTCCGGCCGAGATAATATTTTTTACTACATACGTAGTATATAAATTCACACAAGAATCATACAAGCATTTAAGATCTAGCTAGACCGTTTAAGACTTTGCTTTCTATAATTTGTGTTATCACACACATATACGGTCCTATAATATATTATATAATTTAATATTGATATTAATTAATCGTTTATTAACTCGGGAATAGGCCAGAGAAAAATGGTTTTCATAGAAAAATGGTCATCTGGTCTACAGATGGTCTGATTACAAATTTCTGACCAATTTTTTCCAAGTTTTCACAAGCAATTTGATTCTGTCTTGTTAAAACATCACACTTTATTCTGATAGCACAAAAAGTTCTCACAATTATTTACAAGCTTATTTACAAAAGCTACATGCGCAATCATCGTTAGTGATCAAACTTGTACTGAACGTGTTCGTTAAACTTCTTACTACATACCATGCCACCATAAAAACCTACAGTGTTGCTACATTAGCAGAAAAAAATTCAATGCACGAACTTTTTGTCTATACCACATATACATATATTAATATTAATTTAAATTAATTTAATATATTGTAAATGATTTACTACATTAATATAAACATTAACTACATTGATAAATATAGAATTCTTCAAACAAATCTCTTGTACCAAGTTGAAAGATTTCAATTGAAAATAATGATAAACAAAAATATCTTTAAAATAATGATAAACAAAAATATCTAGGCTACCTTTTTCCTCGTCTTCTTCGCCAGTTCGGACTTCAATAGTATCTGGTAAAGGTACAATAGGTTCAAAGTGAGGATCATGCTCCTGTTCATTATCTACTTCGCCATCGTCTTCATCGTTTTCTTCCTTTTGCTCTTCGCGCGATGTGTTTCGAATCGTCATCGAACTATTCAGCGATGTACTAGATTTCGAACCGAACACCGATGATCCCGCGCCAGCAAACGTAAAGTTAGGATCTGAAAGAAGTATAAATTCGAAAATTAAAATACTAAAATACTAAAATACTAAAAATCTTATACAAAAAAAATAGAGAAAACATTTGAGAAAAGTTGATGCTTTTAATGTGTTGCTTGTTATGACGTACCGACTTTAAAGGCTTCCGGTTGCACCGCCGTCGCAGCAAGCGCCGAAAATGACATGTTATTTGCCAATAAGAAACTGGGACCATCCTCATTTTTCTGAATGTCATCTAATGGTTTCGTACCGAAAATTGTCGCCGTCGCACTAAAAACATTCGTCGCATTTGTTGCCGCCGTCGTCCCACCAAAGATATTTGTCGTTACTGGTGTCGTCGTCCTGCTGAAAAAATCAGTCGTCGGCACCGTCGTTCCGCCAAAGATGTTTGTCGTTGCTGTCGGCGCTGTTGTTCCACCGAACAAATTCGTCGTTGTTGCGGTCATTCCGCCGAAGATGTTTGTCGTCGTTATAGAATCACTGAATGGCAAAACACTATTGCTACCAAGCGTCATTTTAGAGAAAGGCGTGGAGTTTACGCCGAACACCGAGTTAGAGGACTGATTGGATGCGATTGACGACGTGGTGATTACGGTCGATGTTTTCGGAACAAAATTTGTAATAGCTACGGTAGCAATGGAAGAAGAAACGGAACTATTACCGCTGTCCTTATTAAAGCTTGACGTTTTCGATGAAGTTTTTGAGGCGCCGCCGAAAATGTTGGTGTCGGAATTGAAAGAAAAAGTAGATGGCTTGAATATGGATGCAGTCGATGCAGCTTGACCAAATATCGGACTTTTTCCGACTGTGTTAGTCGCGTTGAAAACAGTTGTCTGCGTCGTTTGAGCATTCGAAGCACTACAGATCTTGAGATTTTCAAGTGAGACACTCGATGTCATCATCGCTGTTGTCTTCTCCATCGTTTCGTTAGTACCGAACTGAGGATTCATGCCGAATGAAAAAGTCGTGGTTTTCTTGTCGTTAAACAACTTCAGATCACCAGTACCAAAGCTCATCGTGGAACTATCGATATTGGGAGCCGAAGACTTGAACGTCGCAGTGGATGTCGCGAAAGAGAATCCATTCTTCACAGACGCAGATTGCGTTACGTTCCGAGTAATCTCACTGGTACTCTCAGGATCGCTCAACGAACTTATACTCAAGCTTGAGTATAATTCTTTCGATTGCGTTGTCATCTTTTTTTCTTCCGGCATAAACTTCGTCTTGTCTTGCCCAGCGGTATCTGGATATAGCACTATACTCGGTTTCCTACAACCTCTGCAACCAGGGCAGTTTTCTTTTTGCTTGTAAGAATAAAAGTTTACTGGTAGCTGCAACTTTAAGGCAGCTGCCTTCTCTTCCGGAGTGACCTTCGCCTCGTAAACAATCTCGATTTCTTTGACTGGTGAGCTGATCGTTTTTGTCGTCGTTTTCGTCATAGATTTACTTATCTTCTCACTACTGCTGATAGTGGCTAATTTAATATTTTTTCTGGCGTCATCAATCGCTTTTTTGAAATCTGCTGCAATCTCGGATGTCTTAAAGCGGCAGGCGAATTGCATGTACTCAATCTCGCCTTCGCTGTAATCCGCAGTAGTCCACAGCCATGTTTTCTCGTCCTTCGATGTGAACTCCAGCTCATTAGATAGTATATGGTTCAGACATAACTTTAATACGTGATCCCGACGCATAATCAACCGCAGTTTCCCAGTCTCTTTGTGACACAGCAACTTAATGTCACCCAATCCACGTTCCTTCCATTCCTTTACCGTGGTGTCGAATCTGAAAAGTTTCGCTCGATGACTATAGAGCATCTCTTCATCTTCCTCGCCGGTTTTCACCTCGACTTTGTCCGGCAATGGTATAACTGGCGAGAAGTGAACATCTTCACTCTCAACCACCTCATCTTCGCTGATCTCGCCATCACCGCCGCCAGGCGATTTAGCCATAGCCGGTGACTTGGCCATAAAATTAAAACTGAAGGACTTGGCGGGTGAGCCAAACGTAAACGGTGAATCGCCTGTGTTTAATGTAGTAGTGCTTTTCACCGGCATACCGAACATGAAATTGGCTATAGTTTCCTCGGATTTAGATGGAGTTTTCGCACTCTCACTTGCACTCTTGTCCTGTGACATCCGGAAGCTAAAACCAGTAACGGTCGTTTCCTTGGCGGTGTTTTTGGGAATGCCGAAAGAGAATGTGGTCATAGGCATTATGCCGGAAGATGATGCGTTCATCTGGAAGATGTTAACCTGCTGCGGCTTAGGCGGTTGCGATGGATCCTTGGAACTATCGCAGGCGATGCAATAGGCATTTGTTCCGGAATTGAGAATGTAACATCCTGTGCAAGTCCAGGAGCCGACCGGTGACTTAAATAGCTCTGACAACGGTAGTTTGGAATCAACGGGCTTACTAACAACTGCGGAAACATTCTTATTACTCGTCATAGAAGATGACGGAGCTTCGCAAGCTAAGCATTTCATATCCGTGGAATTATTTCTAGTGTAACAACTAGTACATTCCCAAGAACCAATTGGTGGTTTAAATAATTCCGACAATGGTGGCTTCGCTTCTGTGACGTTTTGATTGTTGTTCTCGCCCGACATTTGAACTTTCTTTTCGAGTGCCTTCGCGACTTCGTTCGGATTACTGCCTTTAGCTAGCTTCTGCTGACAGCTCGACACGGCATTGTAAAACTGTGACGCCAGTTCCGATGTGTTAAAGGTCGCGGCGTATAAAGTCCAGGTTTTACCGGGTTCTTTAATGTTTCCAGGAATAGTCCAATTAACAACTGTAGTGCCATTCTTGTATGTAAATGCCATATCCGACGGAATTCCGTAACTAGAGATCTTAGAGCTTTCGTCATCTGTCAGTAACAAGCGAAGTTTGCCGGATTTTGCGTTCAATAATAGCATCATTGATCCTGTACCCTTATTTTTCCACTGCATGGCATTGGTACCGTTGACAGATTGACATTGAAGACTCGCTGGTCCGACAAATAACTTATGCTCATTTTCAGTCTGTGGTCGTATTTCGTCGTTAGACGATCCCTGCTTAATGACGCCGGGTGGTGGCAAACGAGGTCTTCTCAAGGTTGTAGAATTCTGACCGGTTGTTGTGGATGAGGCAAACATCGGTGACTCATTGGAAGCTGTGTTCACAACAGTCGACTGCGAATTTGTTGTTGAAATCGTAGCGAGGATAAAGCTCGCAGATGGCATCGAGATGGCGCTTGTTGCAGTTGTAGTCGTTTCGGATGTATTAATTGATTTGGTAAATGAAAATCCGCTGAATGGACTGACCTTCGATGGTTCGTCGATTTTCTTAAAGTCATCTGCTTTTATGTCGCTGACTTCTTGAATAATAGGTTTAGAACTGAAGGAAAATCCTCCTAATGTTGTCGTGCTGGATTTCGATTTGTCAGAGAAAATCATTTCCGTTGTTGAGCTTATCTTATCTTGTTGTGTTAATTGTAATTTTTGAGTCTTGAACGAGTCTTTGTCGCTAGAAGAAGCAGTGAAAACTTTCTCACTGATTTTGTACGCCTTTTCCGGAGATATTGCAGATAAATTAAATCTGGCCTGATCGAAAGCCTCCTTAAATGTCATTGCTTCCTCTGCGGTTTTGAATCTGATGCAAAATTTCTCCAGCTTCACTTCCTCATCAGCGAAATCGTTAGCGACCCAAAACCAAGCCTTGTTGTTGTTCGTCATTGGACTCAACTCCATGTCGGGCCTCAGCATGTGATTCGCACAGATCTTCAAGATCTGATCGCGACGCATAAGCAGACGCACTTTACCTTCTGTGTTGCGCAACAGTTTCACGTCACCGACGCCGCGTTCCTTCCATTCTTTATCAACAAAGCGAAACAGTTTTGCCCGACCGCAATATAGAGTATCCTCGTTCTCTTCACCAGTGGTGACTTTCACCTTTGCAGGCAATGGTATGACGGGTATAAAGTTCGGTATCGGATCATGCTCCTGCTCGCACACCTCTGTGGATATATTCGGCGATTCAATTGACTCATAGATATTGTCGGTTTTGTCATGTATCTTACTACTATTAGCATTATTATGAGCATTTTGTAAAGTACTACTGCTAGTTGTATGAGTCACAGTGACAATAGACGATGATGTTGTTAGATTGACATAGATCGGCGGCACATTGATGTTGGCTGGAGTTACATAAGTAGAAGTTGATGGTAAGTTGACAGTGGTCGGTATAGTGGCTTGTAGAGGCATGGGAATCTGATAGCAATGCGGTACATTGGAAGATGACGATTTTGTTGTCGTCATTGTCATTGTCATTATAGGCGTAGTAGAGAAAGTGACAGCTACTCCACCTCCTAATCGATATTGCGGTGGTATGGTGACACTCAGGGTCGGTTGAGTAGATGGTACCGTGGTTGGTAGCGTGTCAGATGTCGTAATGACCACATTCACAGGAAGTGCTTTGTTCACCAGCGCATCTTTGATAATTGTCGTTGTCGTCGTAGTTGTCGTAGTTGTCGCCGTCATTGTTGTAGCTTCGGGCTTAGTTCGTGATGGAGTTTCGATTTTCTGCTTCAACGACATTTGTAACGATGGATTCGTTGCCGACATGAGATCAGGCAGCTGCGAGGAAAGCGTCGATGCGAAGAGGCCTTGTTGCAGCGGATTATCCGGCACTTTCGTCTGATTAGGATATAGCATGGGCATAGGATAAACGGTGTGTGGGTAAAGGGATGATATGGCTGCCTGAGTGTTTGGATCGGGGAATGGTAATCCTCCCTGATAATACTGAAATGCGGTTGCTGCTGAAGGATACATCAGCGATGAATAAGGATGCCGAGCATGCTGCGGTGTAAATATGTTACCGGAAATCGAAGACGCTGGCCCAGTCGGTTGGTTCTGATAGTTTAAATCGACATACTCATCATCGTCAAGAACATAGAAGTCTTCAGGATCGACAGCGGGATTTATATTCTGTTGCTGCTGTACACGCTGCTGCTGCTGCTGTTGCTGATGCTTTTGATTTTCTTTGCGCGATTCCACTACCTCCTTCGTCAGATTGTCCATTTTCTCGGTCAACGTTTTCATTTGTGTCATCATGTTTTTCATTTGCTCCATCATTTCCTGTATTTCGTTGTCTCGGGACTGCATAATTTGACGTATTTGAGCATCAAGGCGCTCTGGACTCGGACGTGCCTCCGTACGATTTTTTGATAAATTCAAGTAATCCTGCAATCTGCACGGTGTGCTAGCGTGTTTTGGTGTCCGATGAATATTCCTCTGAGGAGTGCTTAACATGTTCGAACCAGTCAACGTCGTCAACATCGGCAAAGTCGGATTCGTGACCGCCTGATCCACAGCGCTGTGAGTGGGCGAATAACTCTCGTCGGATATACCATCGATATCATTCCTACTCAAATCGCCCCTTCCTAGATCTGGATCTATTCTCTTTAACTCATTCTCAATATCAGTGATGTGAGTGCTGAGCTCGGAGTTCAGTGGGTGTTTAGGATTCGTGCCCGGACTACGAAGTCGGTCGAGCGTAAGATAAAAGCAGTTTCTCGCTTTTGACAGCATTATAATATGTTGCGATCGCATCTCTGACGTTAGACTTTCGCGAGGCGTAGAATCCACTATCTCGTCTGCAAAGATTTTGTAAATCTGTGCTAGCTGAAATGACGCCTCCGGGCATTTAAGCGCCTGCAACGCGTCGATTGCCTGCTCGTACTGTTTATCACGTACGAGTCGCTGGGCCAATAGTAATTTGCCTTCCTCAAGCGCATTCGTCAGCTCGAAATTGTTCATTTCTTTGCCCTGATAATTGAACAATTTCGACGGAGATATACGTAATGTTTGATTATTCTGTATCCTCTCTAACAGCGGTAGAGCGGCGGTCCAGTACAGCTCAGAGCGTGCTTCCCATCTAGGGATGTAGCCATTCGCCTCATCCTTCTCCTTCATCATTTTCGCGCGATAATGAAACATGCGTGCCAAATGTACCAATAACACCGGATGTATGCCGTGATTACCAATGCAGCGAATTATTCCCAATCCCTGTTGCAATTCTTGTCGTAATTCGCTGATATCACCGTCTACATTCTCTCGCTTGGAATACATCTTATATGCCGCTGACCACCATTTCTCTTGATTACTTGTGGACAGCGTCGTAGTAAGATCGATAGGCAATGTCGGTAATTTTTCTGGATTCACAAAGCTACCAAGTTGCTGCTCCTCTAGAACAGCGGACGAGCAGAATATCGATGCGTTGAGGAATGCATCGATATCGATGAGACACAGGCTGTCAGGTGCTGCCTGATTCGTATTAAATACCGAAAACTGTAACGCTGGGAATACGTGTGAGGTTTGATCTGGGTACGGAGCATCTTTGTTCTGAGGTCGATTCTCCATCCCAAGCCAGATTTGATGGTGTAATGAATCAGGCCACACCTCTTGTGCGACTGCAAACAAAAAATTAGTGTCTATTGTTTTCTTTTTAACATTGTTTTCCACTGTGTGACGGTATACTTATTCTGTACATTGTTGCAGCTATTGCAAAATCAAACTCAGAATTAAAGTTCTAAGTGTAATTTGATATTATTAATTGTAACAATTTATGCTTTTTATCTAATAACAAAAACAAATGCAATACTTGTATATTTTACAAATTAATAAACTGCAAAATAGATATAAAATTCTTGATTATTCTTGCGTATTTTAATAATCTAAAAACAGAAGGATTAATAAACGTACTTTGACTATAAGTCCTTAACTGATTTGCGGTACACATGCGTAAAGGTGGATCAGGAGCTGAATGATGATGGCAAAAAAATGAATTCCTTATATGATCAAGGTGTATTCGGGTTACAAAAATTCTCTGCAAAAGAAAAACTACATTGAATGTACATCAAAGAGATTCATTATCAAGATTTATATGAAGCATGATTCATACCTGATAAATCCGTTCTCTCCAGAGTCCTGTGCAAAATTTATCAATTCTATCCATCAGCTTTTTCGTGTCATCCCTCGCATAATTTTGAAGAATGTAACCTATTAAAATAAAGAATATAAAACTGTTAGTAAAAGTTAGATACTTAAAAATATAATAATTCTTGTATGAAATGATATGTTTACTGAAATCTTGTATGAAAATTCTTTGAGAATTCCCAGATTTCCTAGATATATTTTTATTTAAAATTTCAGATAAGAATTTTTTAATATAATTTTAAAATAAACTTAAATACAAGTAACGCAAATACATATACAGAAAGTCTGATAATTAACGATAAAATTCTCGCTCGCACAGCGGCAGAACTAAACTGAATCAAAAAGTCCTCTTTTGCAATTTCTAATATAATATTTACAATATAGTATAATATTTACAATAGTTAACGAGATATTAATTACTAAAAATTGCCGAATATTGGTCTTCAATAATTTTTTATTCGAATACTACCAACTTTACAGAAAAGTAACAAAAAATAAAAATTGCTTATTTTCTTCTCGTAAAGTTCTGAAAATTTTTTTCAGAATTTTTTAATACCGTATTTTCTCATGTTGGTAAAAATAGTTGCCAACAAGAAAATGCATATTAAAAAGTTAATCAAAAATTCTGAAAAAATTTCTTAGAGCTCTACAAGAAGAAAATAAACAATTTTTGTCTTTTACTGTTTTTCTGTAAAATTGATAGTATTTGAGTAAAAAATTATTAAAGACCAATATTCGGCAATTTTTAGTAATTAATGTCTCGTTAAGAGGAGATTTTACTCTACTTTAAAATTTATCTTTTTCCATAAAAAATTTTTTTCATAAAAAAAAAGGAAGATGATATCAAAATAATGTTTTGGCATAAATTTTTATATATTTCACACGTACAAATAATTTTTTCGAAATATAAAAAATAGCGGCTATTTCTTAGGGCTGCATCAGAGAGCGCAACGCGTGGTCAACTAGTGTGAAATCCTGGTTGTCGACAGTTTATCTGAGGCGAAAAAAATTAATGAAATTATTAAAATATAGGATTTTTCAATAGGGAAATTTGTTAGATAGTAGCCATGTTGTTAAAGTGACATCTGTCAAATTTGTTGTGAATTGTTTAGTAGTGTATGGCAAATCACCATGGAAGGTCAGTGTTGAGCAACGTGTGCAAATCATAAAATTTTATTATCAAAATCAGTGCTCCGTTCGAGAAACGTTCCGCGCATTACGTGATTTTTATCTTCACCGTTCTGCCGAGTCGACTATTCGACGTTTGGTGGCCAAATTCGAGTCAACCGATTCGATAAATAATCAGCCAACACCAGTACGTCGCCGAAACGCAAGATCTGCTGAAAACATCGCTGCTGTGCGTGAGAGTGTACGGGAAAACCCGAGGCGGTTAATTTCTCGTCGTTCACAACTTGGCCTTTCTGCGACTTCAACTTGGTGAATTTTGCGTCGGGACTTGGGTCTGTACCCCTATAAAATTCAACTGACCCAGGAACTTAAGATAAACGACCAGGGTAGACAACGCCGTGTGTTCGCCCTGGGTTCTGGAGCAGTTGGAAGTTAACCCAAATTTCGCCAAACAAATTATTTTTAGCAATGAGACCCATTTTTGGATGAATGGATATGTGAACAAGCAAAATTGTCGAATTTGGTACCAATCCACGCGAGATACACCAGCTCCAAATGTATCCCGAGAAAGTCACTGTTTGGTGCGGATTTTGGTCTGGCGGAATCATCGATCCGTATTTCTTCCAAAACGAAGCGGGCGTTGCCATAACCGTCAACGGCGAGCGCTACAGATCGATGATAAGCAATTTCTTGTAGTCTAAAATGGATGATATGGATACCGATAACATGTGGTTCCAATGTGGATGGCGCTACGTGACACACGCATGCCACGATGGACATTCTGCACGAGCGATTTGAGGGCATGGTTATCTCGCGCGGCGACATGAACTGGCCACCGAGATCGTGCGATTTAATGCCTTTAGACTTCTTCCTTTGGGGCTAATCTTAAATCGCAGGTCTATACGAATAAACCGCAAACAATTGATGCTCTCAAAGTCAACATAACAAATGCCATCCAGCAAATTCAGCCAGATTTATGCGAGAAAGTCATCGAAAATTGGACCGCTCGAATACGTGTTACCAAGCGAAGCCGCGGCGGACATTTGAGCGACGTTATATTCCATACTTAATATCATAAAATATTCTTTTAAATAAAAAAAAAATTGAATGGATATCTCACACATAACTTGTTTTATTTACATTTAAAAATCGAACGTCCTTATTGAAAGACCCTATATATTAAATGTGGGAGCATGAATCTCATTTCATTTGAAAAATTTGAAAATTTATAAAATGACAACTTGAAATTAAGTGTCAATTTTCACAAACTTTTTTTCTTTTTCAACCTGTTTAAATAGTTATTTTGGAAAATTTATGGCATTTTTAGGTTCATGGCCCCATAAAAATTGTTTATTTTACGTAGAAAAAAAATTTAAGTCGATCGGATAAAACTACATTTTACGCCAGTTTGAAAAACATGAATTTGAGAAAATCGCGAAAAAATAAAGTACTTTATTATAATGATTTTAATTAACTATTACTTTATTATAATGATTTTAGTTAATTATTACTTTATAATAATGATTTTAATTAACTATAATATTTTGCAACTTATATTTAATCAGTAATTCCGGGCCTATATAAGTCAATTTCTCCTCTGTTCGAAGAACAAATTTTGCTGTGACATGTGAACTCTTCTTCTTTCGATTCTTGCTTGTTTTATGCATAACATTGAGCTACTTGATTTTCGACCAGCGCAATGCAAAATCCGATTCAACAAGTCATAACATTGCACAATCCTTTTACAATATTGCACAATTCTTTTACAAGCATATTTTATACACTTCAGAGATACAAAAAATGTAAAAAGCAATTTTTTTTTTACCCTCCAAAGTAGAACCTCTCCTTACTATTGCAAAATAGAGGACTTTTCGATTCAGTTTAGTTCGCTCTATCTACTCAAAAAATGTTTAGCAAAAGTTTCGTCGGACACCCTATGTAAATAGACTGCCAACTTCGCTTCCATGTTTGAAAACGACGCTAGGCAGCGCCATATTTTAGTTCTCACTTACATCCATGTATAAATTACATGGATAAATTCATACGATACTCACAGACAGGACGCATACATACGCATATGGGAACTAAAACTCAGGTTCATCTCTTTCTATCACATTGAGTCAGCAGTTTATTTATATAAAGTCTGATCTACATAGAACGCGGATCGCAGATCGCAAAACTAAAAATTAACCTAACGTATATTTTAATGATAATAGGACGCAGAACGCAGGATGCAGAAAGCAATTGAGTGAACTTCAACTTTTGCATCCTGCATCTTACGTATTGTGATCTGCGATCTATTGCAATCTGAAATATGTTTCATTTGCGTTTTGCGTTTAGGGTATTCATAGCGGTATTCATAATCCGTTCTTATTTCAAGACTGTCTTAAGTAATGTCTTAAGACGCTAATATAGTCCTCTGATTGGTTCGTGACTTCTTAAGACTGTACTTAAAATGATTTTGAATATAAGATCTGATTATGAATACTGGTTTTATATAGATCAAACTTTAATCTATAGTTACGCACAAGATGCGTAAAGCTAATATTTCATATGCCGTACGAATTTCTTAAAACTATCCTGATGAAAATTTTTCCTGTAATTTTTATACGAATTGAAACATTTTTTGGAAATACTCAGAAATATTCGGAAAATTTATATCTTCTCTCAGAATTTTTCATACAAATGAATTCTGAAATATTCTGAAATTTCTCATTCCAAAAAAAATATTTTTAAATTTTTTAGATTTTAACATCAGAAATTATACTTACAAAAATCTTAGAAATCTTATATTTCATAATTAACGTGAAAAATTCTGAGAAAAGATGTACATTTTCTGAGAAGTTCCAATTCGTATAAAAAATATAAGAAAATTATAAAATTATACAGAAATTCTGAAAAATTGTATAAAAAATTCTGAAAAAAATTTTTTTTCCAGGATGTTGATTGGTTGCGGAATAAAGAGATCCGAAAAGGGATGAAAAGCCTTGTCGACCAACACTTAAAATATTAGACTCAAGGTACAATTTCATGCTGTTAAAATAAGCAATTGGAGCGATCTGTCGTTATTATTTCAGCGGTTGAAATTTTGTAACTTGAACTATTAGGTATACAACTTTGTTTCCGCCGTTTTCCTAGACGGCTTTAGCGGTAAGTGGTGGTCGAAATAAATAGATCATAGACGTCATACAATAAACTTGGGCATCTGTCAACATAACTCCATAGAAATATTAGTCGATTTGTGTCTGCATCATAAAATTATTCTCGATTGAAAATGTCAGTTTACGAGCCAAATTCTCGTCATTTGCGGGAGGTTTTAATTTTTTGCTTCAATATGAAGAA
>Ga0157364_1002941_pt1 | contig 16299 bp, 12 predicted proteins | sample AttsexASBM2_FD_111476 | JGI IMG/M metagenome (GOLD analysis project Ga0157364, IMG submission 111476) | Fungus gardens microbial communities from leaf cutter ant in Ribeirão Preto, State of São Paulo, Brazil - Atta sexdens ASBM2 | ecosystem: Host-associated > Fungi > Mycelium > Unclassified ...
ATATTGTGTGTATATATATATATATATATATATATGTATATATATATATACTATGTGCATATATATATTTTTCAAATTAATGTATTTTTCGATATCATTGAAAAACGAGCTATAACGCACGTGCAATGCTTGATTGTGCCGTCGCCGATTAGTAGTTGCGAGAGATTAATTGTGTAACAGTGAGAAACCGGTCGAAATTGAAATCGTGTTTCGGCTCGGATCATCAAATCCACCGATCGGAACCAAAATGTGATTTTTTTCGAAAGCGCGAGGGGAGAATGAGGAAAGTAAAATATCTATTCGACGATAATGAAACGAAGTCGGCGACGTGAAGAAAGAACTGGCGATACTTTGCTGATCATTGTTCCCCGATCGATCAATCATATGTTTTTATCAATGTGATATGCTAGAACGATAGAGGCGCGAATCGACGTTAATCCGGGAACAATCGTAAAGACGGCCCTTAGATGCTATTATTGTTCAATTATTTTGTGTATATGGCTTTGTTCTTTTTAGCTCAACTTTTTGCACGGTTCATCTTTCTTCCATTTCTCTTCACATTAGAAAAAAAAGGAGAAAAGATGCCCTGCAAAAAACTCGACTAAAAAGAACAGGCCTAAATTATTTATGAACCCTTTAAACAATTCAAAACAGTCTCGGATTCAATATAGATCAATAATAGTTGCTTTCCATTTTCACACAAGCGATATCGAGTCAAAGTTATGTGTCACTACTTGTTTACTTTGATGACAAAGTTATCGCATAACAACACAGTTTATAAATCCACTAATGTGAGTTAACAAAACTCATTGTCAGTAAAACACACAACTAAGTGCAGATTGTACATGAAAACTCGATTGACTCTCACTTGTCACAAAATGAAAAGGAACGTGCAACAACTGAGTTATAATGTCACAAATTATTTGAGTTTTGATAAATGGAAAACAACTAATATTGTACAATATCTCATTCTGCAATAATATTGATCATCTAAGGGTCGCTTAATAGCGAAAAGGCATCTCTATTTATTGAACATTAATTGCCTATGTTATACGGCGGAGCGTGCGACGACGACGAAGAGGAAATTGAAGCCGGAAGATCGGCGGAGTTTTGGAATCCCTCTCGTACAGGATCTCGTCATTACCTTCCCCATATACTTTTTTTTCGATATTTCCTCCGGGCGTGAATGTTCCATATTTTGTATACGGTATGCTTGTAAATTCCGCGGCCGACATCGAGACCTTTACAGAAATCCAATTAATATCTACTGAAAGATAGTGATTATTTATTTATTTTGAGTACTAAAAACATTGTTCTTGGTGCTTAATAAGTAATTAATCACTACACCTTCTAATATTATAATATGATAAAGAGGGACTCGACTGAGCGCACAAAGTGCAAATGTAAGATCAACGACATTGATTAACGCGTTCAGATACGACCGTAAATAGCAATAAAACGTTCCAAATCGTCGTCGCTGAGCTCCGATATCCTGTAAAGGACGATATTTGCCAGCAACATCGCAGTCGCGTCGCTGTAAAATACCGAGAGTGCCTGTTTGTAACGACGAAGTCATGTGCGTTTCTCGACCGCGGTCGGCGAGAGATACGGGGATGCTGCACCGTGTAAATACGTTGTCTTCTATTGTTAACTAATGAGTGCCCGCGATTTCCGCGATCAACAACGAGGTCTCGACACGATTCCGGATTTAACACACTCTCTCTAAATTCTTCGCAATGGAATCTCACTCTTAAAGAGTGAAAACTGAATCAATCTTGAAAAAGAGTAATTCAATTTTCAATAGTTTTAAGAGTGACATTTCACTCTTCAGAGTGAGATTCGCTTTAAACATTTTTGAGAATACATAGATCCAAATACATACACACACACACACACACACACACACACACACACACACACATACACACACACACAGAATCTCGATTACTCGCGCACTTTTGCCTCGCTCGCCTCAAACGATCACGATAATGCGATGCGATCGCGAGAGAGTCGACACGTTACAAACAATTTGTAAATACAATCGCACCTTTTTGCCAAAAAGCAGTTACGAGGACCGCCGGAGCGTCGGCCGGAGAAGGAACGACACTCTTATTCCCTTTCTGCCCCGCTCCTTCTTCCCTCTTCCACTTCTACTCTCCTCAATTGTGCCCCCGCGAAATCGTTTCGCGCGCGTTTCGATTACAGTTCCTATGCACTATACTAACGGTAAAGCGACTTAGAGGCGAGAATCGATGACCCGTCGTCCGATTTACAATTAAAAAAAAAACCAGCCGTAATTCCAATCGAATAAGCTTGGTTCTCCTTTCTCCGGCGCTGCTCGGAGATGTAAGTATTTAGATTCTAAGGGACATATCTACAGCGCGTGTAGTGTACTTGTATATGAATACCGATAAATAAATATTTTCAATGTTTTTGACACAAAGCCCCTCTCCTAGTTCTTTGACTTCCTGGCGCTTCCCTTTCTTTTTCTCTTCAGTAATTCGGCAAAAAAGAAATGTCATGTACGCTTTTACAATAAATTATATATATATATATATATATATATATATATATATATATATATCATACAAAATATAATTCAGAAAAAAGAGAGAGAATATATCTCTAAAAAGTAAGCATAAATATCTACTTTAGATAATTAAACATCACACAGCTGATTATACAAAGAATATAAAAAATATATATATGTATACTTTGCCATTGTAAAATAGTTTGTACAGAATGATAAAAAGTAATAGCATTTGAGTTGAAATCACTCCTATGATCATCTAAAAAATACATTGCTAAAAAACTAGAAATATCGAGCTAACGATAAGTCATTGATTCTGAAAAGATAATATTTAGAAATTATACAGGGCATTTTTTAACGTTAATACCGCACAATAAATATGAAATCAGAGAGCAAAAAAAGTCATATGAATATAGAAAAAATATTTTAAATATTTTAATTTATTTTAACTCAGAGAAAAAAATGCTACATTCGCGTGACTTTTGCTTCTTGTTTCGGACTCTAAATTCACTCTCTGAAGTATTCACGTATAATTTAGATAGAATCGCTCTGTTACAGATATATGGCCTCTACATGATTTTGTAAAACTATCAAGTGGTTTCTATGTGGATGTGTTTCATGGATGCCCGTTATAACAATCCAAATAATGCTTAACAGACGGAATGCCCTAAGCTTTAAAACTACGCTAGTTAAAAATTACTTTCGCTTTTTACATTTTGTTCTACCACGACGTCTGCGTGAGGAGTTCTGACGGGTGTCTGATTTTTTCGATGATCTGTAAATGTAATTGAAATTCGACTTCAGTAAAGTAATTAATTTAGGAAATTGATATAACAGATCAACTTAACAATTACTTCTATTAATTTTTTATAAGAATTCAAAATAAATAATTGAATATTCATCGATCAGACACGAAAATATACCTGTGAACTCTATTCACCGAAACGGAAGAGTGCTTTTTTAACGTTAGATGTTGCTGGACTAACTCCGCTAGTTTCCCTTGCTGAGCAAGCATCGAGAGGAAGGTGCAAATAAATTCGTCGTAATTATGCGTTCTCCGGCAATCATCGATCTGAAAGATTCACATGATTTCTAACTTCATAAGAATAAAGTGGTCGATAATATTAGCAATTAATTATTTATATATTTATGTTTAAATTAATTTTTAATATTTCAATTATTATAGTAAGTCTGATCTTTTCGTTTTATCATGATTGCAGATGATTAACAAAAGAAACAGGAAAATGTCCCTTTTTTGAGCTCTTAATATGTTGTAAAGATGAAAAAAAATTTTAATTACCTTTTTATAAATAAATTTTTTTATTAAAGAGAATTTTTTTTATCATTATCATAAAGTAGTCTCAACTTTTATTAGAAAAAGTTTTTTCAGTTTTTTATAATTCGATAATATTCACTTTTTTTTATAGTTCGATGATATTCACTTTAAAGGAAATTAATTGATGTTTCACCCCCTAAAAATGTGTGCCTCATTTTAGTCTAGATTACAATATATTAAAAGCTCATCAAAATAGGAGAGACACTCTTTTCTTTATAAATAGAGTCGAAATGTGTTATATTATTGTTTTGAATAAATTTAATATTTTATTTCTTTACTAACCTGATCTCTTACACTTGTTTATTAATCTTGATTTTATTTTGCTTACCAATTAATTATAGGCATAAATTATGATCTATAAGCGTGAGAAATGGGATGGGATATCATGGCTATTATGGCTGCAATCTTTGTTGTTAAAAATAGCAAGCGCTTTGTAACACGCATAAGACTAACCTTGTACTTATTTCTTTTGTCGTTCTCGTCTTTCAAGCTGGTCTCGCACACGCTGATCTCGTGCTCCAAATTTTTTAGCAATGCCAAGAGATCCTTGGGTGCGAACGTGTGCGGTTCAAACAATTCTGGATACTTGGAGCACAGTTTAGGATCGATTTTCTCGACTTTCTTCTCCTCCGTGACTGTGTCGCCGTTGCTGGTTTTCACTCTTGCGTGAGGAATTCTGACTTCACCCGATAGACAGACCTTCTTATGCAAATGACCACTGTCGGAAACCAATCTTTTCCCGTTTATATTGATATTTCCCAGAGAACGACCTGCGTAGAAGTAAAATATTTCGATGTTAGATAATTGACAAATATCGTATGAATCGCATAAACCTACTTACTCAAACCCGCCTCATTCTTCTCATCACCAGCAACTCTGATTACCACAAATTTCTTGAAGTCCTTCGTCGATGTGGGGCTGCTCTGACCAGAATTCCATCCCCAAGCTAAAAGATACAAAGATATTTAAAAAAAATCTTCCTCTAGTCATTCGAAGTTAATGCTAATGATTTAAAAACTAGTTTCTGCTTTGTATACATAAAACATTTCCAAAATTCTATTTGAACTAGAAACTAGCAGATGGGCAATTTGTAACAGACGGGTCAAATAACTGTACGTGGAAGGTGCGAAACGAAATGTCTCGCAGAGATGCATGACTGTATGTACGAGTGTGAAAAGTACACAGTGTCTTAAGGCAGACACACGAATTGCAGTCTGTAACAGTTGCGGTACGGGATGCGGTTCGTATCGATTCTTCTCGCGTGTAGCCTGATCTGTCCGGTGAGTCCCTCAAGATGTCCGGAATCAAAGAAGCCGCATCTAACGAGTTGCACGATTTTCTACAATTGCGTGAATCTGCCGGGCGGCGGTTACGTGTGGGTTCCAGCGAAGTGTAACGCAGGCTTGGTGAGAACATTGGCGTTAACAAATAAAACAAACAGAGAGACCTCCCAATTCTAATGGCACTGTTACTCTGACGAAAAAATTTTTCTTAGAATAGAAATATTCATATAATTTTTCAGAACTTTTATAAAGGACCTTCACTAATTATATGGAAAATTGCGATCTCGATGATATGAATTAATTTTCACATATATAACGTAACTTATGTAGTAAACGAAAGATATCATAGATACAAGAAAGATATATAGACATCTCAATAATGGATAATCTTTGTCGCTTTCCAGCAAGACACAAATTGATTGTTCCATCTTTGTTTAATATTGGCAAACAATAAAAAATGTAATGATTCACGTTATACTGTTTTTTGCTGGAGAGCATTCTTTTTTATCAAAAAACTTTAAATACAGCTATGATGTGGAAAAGATGATGAGCACAAATTTTATGCCTTTGATGCATTACAGGTTAAAAATTACCTATTATTAAGTTCTCCATAAAATTAATGCGGTGGGATTCCAAATTTTTCAAAATTTCTATATGATTTTTATAACTTTCTAGAAAATTTCTCAAAATTTTTGTACAAATTAAAATATTTCAGAAATTCTGAGAAAATATTATTTTTTTTTCTAAAATTTTTTATATATAAGAGAGTTCTGAAATATATTGTAATATTTCTCATTCCATTAATTTTTGAAGAAAATTTGTAAAATCTTAAGAAATTTAACGTATTTTTTAGAAAAATCTCCCTAAATTTGAAACACGACAAATTCTTAAAAATGTTATGAGATATTTTTTTTCATTAAGGTAACAAATGTTTGAAATACGATTTTAGGTATTTCAACCATATTTACGTATGTGCGTGATTCCTGGTGATATCTGGACATGCGATATACTCTCAACCGACTCTCCTGTAACGAAGAAGCATGAGATATCCGAACTAATCAATCCAATGGATACCAGCTATCTAGGATATACGGAGGATTCTTTAGAATTCTCTGAAACAGTTGACTCGTCCTATGTGATCGATGACTTTTACGACTCGACAACCGAGACGATGATCGCATATCCCTTGATCGAATTTGAAGAATTGGACAAAATGACGCACAGCGACAAAAGCGTGAGAAACGCATCGTATCACAAGGAAGAGAATTATTTATACAAGAATTTATACACGAATAGCCAAGGACAACTATCGTTGTCTCTGATGCAAGAATATAAGGACATCGTGGATAATCATTACAAATGGTTGAACAAATTAATGAATCGATTGCACGTCTACAAGGAGCTGTCAGCCGCGATATCAAGTTCTTTGTCAATACCTGTAAAAGACGCTACAACCATAAATCCAACGCAGACCATTACTATCTTCGCGTCTCATAATCAAAGACAGAACGTATCGTTGAATTACCTCGTGCAAAGCTATATCGAAGGAACTGAGTTATATAACAGTAATGACAAACCAACTGAGATGATGGGAAGCAATGAACCTCAGATGAATACCGTCGCGACGACAGACAGCACCGTTTCAACGGTGAGTGTTTTGGAGCTGCTAATCGACAGGCTGGATTCTGACAATAACATAATAAGGATTAGCGATAATTTCGGAAACAAACAATATTTCACGATCAACCGGTACAAAAACATGGCACATCGATTAACGCCACGAACCGTTAGCGTCGTGACGTGTACGAGGAACGTCCGTCTGCCGAATAAGACCGATTGTTATCGGTACTACACATGTGAGCCAAAAACTGCCACCGTAGTGGAGTACTCTTGTCCGCTACACACGGCTTTCAATGTGTATTCACGAATCTGCGACATCGAGAGTGTGAAAACGTGCGACAGCAACGTAAAGCTTCCTATGAACGAAATATTTTTCGAGAATATTCATGCCGATGATAAAAGTACAATATATGAAGAAGAGTCCGAGGAGAGAGTGTGTCAAGAACTTGGTAAGATAAAAGATCCTGCTTCAGATTCTCATTACTATATCTGTTACAATGTGCCGGATTCCGAAGGTATCAAATCAATCCGAATGACCTGTCCAAATGCCTTGATATTTTGCCAAAGCAAGAAGGTGTGCACTACCAGACGACTGTGCGACGGACTGTGAAATAACTTTTTCTTTTTCTTTTACCTTGAGTGGGCGAGTTGAAGGCCGATCCGATTTCTGATGATGTATCTGTACTCGACGAGCTGTGAGCTGGTGAAGTTTGAATTCGTAACGGCGTGGCGTAATCCAGAGCGCACATCACCACTTTCTCCATTCCACTGAAATCAAACATAAATCGCTTATAACGAAACTACAGCACCGAACAATTTTATGAACTTGTTATAAATAAATAAAATATATTATATCGGAATATTCTCTAATTGAAAAAACTAACAAAGCTTAGCTTTCAAATTGTTATATTCTCTCCTACGAGATTTAACACTAGACTCACCGATTTATTTGTATCGTTAGAATTATTTGCATTCATACATTTACATTTTTCCAATATTGTGTATTGTATATTTAGTATAAAAAAGAAAAAATTGAAATTAGCAGAAAAATCGATGATTTTATTAACTTAAATTTTATCAAGACAAATAAGCGAAGACTATATTTGGTCAAAGCGAATATTGGTGTTTAATAATATTTTTAAGACCGACAAATATAATCAACGTGTGGTTTACTTGAACTGAAAATTGTAAGATTCACGCAAAAATATTATTAGACATCAACCTCCGCTTTAACAGAATATGGCCTTCTTCGCTTATTTGTATTGAATATTTCTCGATTTTCACTTACTTATTCTCAACTTCAGTCAAATAAAGTATTGTGGTAAAACTAGAGATAAAAGCGTGTGTTATGTGAATGAAACACTCGATTATTATTTACGTGGATTCGGTTTTTCCAGATGCGATGCCAGAGACCGATTCATCCAAAACCACCGCTGAATCGTTATTTCTTTCAACATTAATAGTGGGAATTGTGGGCGATTCTTCGATCTCCGTCTTAGGCAATCCATTTTCTTCCTCGGTCTTGTTTCTTTTTTCATATTGCTTCTCTTTATCAGGATCAATCTCTTTATGCGAATTCTTCTCGACGTTGCCATCTTGATGACTTAATTTCATCAACTGTTGCAAAGCTTCCAAGACTATCTGTCTGTTGGTCTTCAGCATTGTTAATTTATGCGAAATAGCGAGACGTCTGTCAGGTACCACGGCCATCAAATTGAATCTGATATCTTGTAACTGTTCGCCAGTTGCCATACCTAAACGATCAGTTATGACACGTCTAAATTGTTCCGTCCATTCTTCATGTTCCTTCCATGGTCCATGATCCATGGGATAAGGTTTTAAGCCATCCAGCTCAAACAGCCTACCATTTATCGGTACGTAGCTAACAAAATGGAAAGCCTCACCGGTGAATCTACCTGTGGAAACACCAGTGTTCTTGTCTTGTCGTCTCTTTGCCTGAGGCATTGCATGCGAGTTGTGCGCACAAGCTAGTTCTGGTGTATTGCCGATCGCCCAACCCTTGTTCTCTGGACACATGCCAGAGGTATGCATCTTCAATCGTGACAGAGTCGTGCCTAAATGAATATTCGGACAATTTAATAGCACTGAGAGCAGTGCATGAGTGGCGCAACTGTTGGGGACAACCTATGACAATTATATAATATTGTGTTACAAAGATATATCTTTTATATACTAAGTTGTCAATCAATAAAGTTCTGAATCATTCCTTAGTTTTTATACACAAAGGATGATTCAACGATTGAGCAAGTTGAGATAGCTTTTCACGAGTTCTTCACGTCTAAGGATCTAAGTGGTTACTGAATGGTCTTTATTTTAAGGACTAATGTCATTGTTTTTGTATAAATTAGGTTTGTAAAAATCAAAGGATGAATTAGAACTTTTTTGACAAGCTAGCAGTAGAAACTCTGTGCTAGACCTGCTGGGCGAAGAAGATATTGTTAACAATCTCCTCGTCCTTGACAAAGCTCTCATCTTGTTCCACGACCTTCCGCCTAGATCGTCGTTCTTCAATCCACCGAAATAAGAAGATGAAGCCATAGACCGGGCCTTCTAGAGACTTTTGCAGATCATAGATCTCTTCCACTTGGACACCCTTCACACCAAAGTCTTCCAAGAGCAACGTAAACAGACCTGAATAGTCGTGGAAAGTGTTATAATTTTGATTGCTACGAATTTACAGCATAAAGTACTTTCTAAGCTCCGGACATCAGATTTAACAAATGATTGATAGACATTTCAAAGATATGTTAACAACATACCTGGGTCACTTTCTAATTCTAGCCAACCTTCCGTCAATCGATTAATATCAACGGGCATTTTCTCGTCAACTGTCAGAATAGCAGAATAGCAGAAAACTCCTATAAATTCATTGCACTCTGACAACCAGAGGCGCCATGTTCGGTCAAGCAGTCACGTGACGTCATCACGTGTTGAAGTACAACAAGCAGCGTTTCTATGAATTCCTTTTGGAAATCGATAGTAAAAAAAATTTAGAAACTTTAAAAACTGAGAAAAAAGCAAAAATGTAATTAAATAAAAAGATAAAAATTAATTTTTCAAATTTATTTAAATAGTCAGTAACAAATAATTTGTAAATTTTAATCGTGAAAAAGGATTCGTAATTCTATGTAATTAACAAAGATTTCATTATTAGAAAAAAATCGTTCAGTTCAATGAAACAGAAACGATTTAGGATCTCTAAAATCTATATTAATTTCATTAATTATATTAACGCTGTTTAATATTTGTAAACTATACATAATAAATTTGTAAAGTAAGTACAAATTAAATTTAAAGCGAAGAATTGTTTTACATCAATATTATTGATATATTTCTATATCAAATATATTATTTATAATATATATCATAATTTAATATATTTGTATTTTTAATATATTAAATTATATATTATAAATATATATTAAATCTTATAATTAAAATCCGTTATTCACATCAGTTGTATTGTATCGATTCTTACAGAATTTCAGCAAACTCTTTCTACGTTCACTATACAAACTAAACTTAAAAAATTACTTTGTAATATATAAACATGACAGCAAAACTATATACAAACTGTCATTTTAACCTTTTGTGGTTCAACCGAGAATTTGAAGAAAAAGATTCAGGCAAATTTTCAATTTTGAATTAGTCTGCCTCAAATTTTCGATACGTGTAAAAAAAATGAAAAACATTTCGAATCGTAATAAAATTGTATTCTTGAATGCTAAAAGAGTTTAAGATTTTTTTCAGATTTTTTAGAACCCAAAAACTCTTTAAAAATAATAATGGCATCGAAGTTGAAATAAGTAAAAAAAACCATGATTGGACCATGGAAGGTTGAACATGAAAATGTTGGAATTTATACAACTTGTTAATCTTTCGGTGCCAAACACTGATTGATCACGTCAAGTAGCATAGAATTTTCTAAAGCTGCAGCTACTCGTTCTTTGTCTGCAAGCTGCTTGTTCACTGCCGCCTCCGAGATGTGAGTACCTGGTGCAATTTCCACACTGACCTTAAATCTAGAGGGTAAGGCACGTAGCAATTGCACACGAATGGATAAACCAATCAAAGTAGCCATGCTGCAATGCGGTATTGTAGGTGTGAATTTTACATCCACTCTGTTCCTCTTGTCATCAACCTGCAATGATGAGTTTTAAGCAATTTTGAAATACAATAGTACAATATTGTTTAAAAAAATATTTTACTTCAATGAGATTCTGTTCAACTACATTCAGTTCTTCTAAAGTTAAAGGATGTTCCGGATCATTGATGTTCCTGATAATATCTGTAAATTAATAGTTAATAGTCAATATTAATTTTTTATGTTGCACTTATAATAGAGAATGTATATAACACTTTAATTTATGATGTATATATTTAGTATATTATCCCTGGTAAAAATTTTTCTCACAATTTTTCATGTAATTTTTCAGAATTTCTATATAATTTTATAACTTTCTCACATTTTTTATACGAATTGGAACATTTCTCAGAAAATCTACATCTTTTCTCAGAATTTTTCATATATCTTAATTATAAAATATCCTAAGATTTTTAAGATTTTTTGTAAATATAATTTCTGACAAAGTATTATAAAATCTAAAAAATTAAAAAATATTTTTTTTTAATTATGAAAAATTTCAAAATATTTCAGAATTCACTTGTATGAAAAATTCTGAGAGAAGATGTAAACTTTCCGAATCTCTTATTTCTGAAAAATGTTCCAATTTGTACAAAAATTATGAGACAAATTTTCACCAGAGATATCTTTAAAGAGAATAAATCTGTTGTTAATTGTTATAGCAAACACAATAATGTTATCAATTTTTAATTATCAATAAAAACATGAATGTTTAATGTTTAATAACCGCAAGTAACAATTATTTGTGATTAAGAACATTTTACGCGAACAAAAATATATCAACAATTCTATATATTTTTGATTGAAAATCAATTTAAGGTTAGGATATTTACCGAAAATCTCTCGCGCGTCAAATTCATCCGCGACATCCTCATCTTGCTCCTCGACTGTGATTTCTCGGTCATCTAATTTCTTATAGAGCTTTGGGTTAATATTCTCCAAGTTTTCGCTCATTGTATACCATCGAATAAACGTCAAATCTTCATAATCTAAACACCTGTCGTTTTCTTATCACGGCCTAGTTTATATTGAGATCGTGCATCTCTCGAAGAGAAGTCGATGGATTTTCTACAAATGTTCCTTGTAACTGTACTTATTACACTTTTTGCAATTAAAATGAATTAAATTAATAAATATTTCTAAATATCAAAGAAAGAAAGAGAAAAGAATAAAATGTACGAAATCATCTTCTTTCATCTTCAAAAAAACACTTGAAATATACGTCAGTTATTCAGCTTGACATCAAATTATTGAAATGAAGCGCAAAATGAAAGAGGAGAATGAAAAAAGAGGTTAAGTGGTCTCAGGTTGGAATCTGTGGAGCATCATAACCTTGTAGAGATGTGAGATTTTCGTAAACTTTGTGAATACAGTTAAGTAAAATTCGAATTAATTGTTCAGCGATGACGTGTTAGAGAATAGTCGATCAACATGCTCTCGCGGATCACCCGGACCATCCTCACGTCGAGTGCCACCGCGTTGTTGTGGCAATCGCTGCGCAAAGTCGAAGGCCAGTCGTTGAGTCGCGCTATTCACACCAGCCAGGAACGGTGCAAGAAAGATGATAAGAAGGACAGCAAGCCGTCAGCCCTCGTGCTCTATGCGTTCGCGAACGCCGAGAGCAGAGAGCGGAAGGCCTACCTGGACATCCTGCGCGAGTACAAGACCAACAACGAAATGAGACGCGGCCATGTGGAGTTCATTCAGGTCGCCCTCAAGTACATGGACGAGTTCGGCGTGAATCGCGATCTGGCGGTGTACAAGGCCGTGCTAGACGTGCTACCTAAGGGCAAGTTCGTTCCCCGGAATTACTTCCAGACCATATTTATGCACTATCCCAAGCAGCAGCACGTCGCCATCGACCTGCTCTGCAAGATGGAGCACAACTGTGTGATCCCGGATTTAGAGATGCAGGAGATGCTGCTGAATATCTTCGGGATGCAAGCTCTGGTGTTGAAGAAGTTCTGGCGGATGATGTACTGGATGCCCAAGTTCGCCAATTTGAATCCATGGCCCTGTCCCATACCAGTGCCCAAGGATCCAAAGGTTCTTGCCAAGCTGGCTATGAATAAGATATCCAGTATAGACGTTCAGACCGAAATCACAGAGTTCAAGACCAAGGATGTGGAGGATGCTATCGATGATACGTGGATCGTATCTGTGATGAGTAGTTTGCAGGAGGAACTATTACAAAAGCAGCCTCTGGATACTCCGATCTTTGTCGAAGGACCGTATACAGTTTGGATTGCAGATCATTGTATAGATTATTTTATCCTAAAGGGAGCAGCTAAAGAGAAGAATAATGTTTATCAAGATCCTGATGGTAAATAATCACTACCTTAAAGGAAAATTTTTCTACTAATTTTTGTAAATAATTATATCCAGAGTTGGGATACATAAATTTGGAGTTTAAAAAAAAATCCTTTCTCAAAATCTATGAGTGATAGAACTTTTTCAACCTTATATTCTTTTTTAACAGTTAAAAATTCATAAGAATTACCATTCAGATATTGCAAAAGTCTTGTATAAATTAATATTATTATTATTATTATTATATGACATAAATCATGTTTTTAATATTATTAATATTAATATTATATTAATTGTCCAAGTATTCGAATAAAGCTTTAGAAAAATACTGATGTGGTTTTTTTTAAATAGATGTTTCAGATATTAGAATACCTTTCTGGGATAAGAAAGAAATAATTCTTGCACCTACAGTCCATGAGCAAAACGATGGTACATATTTTGCAATGTGCGCCACTGGTACATCCACAAAAGACTCATTGTTATCCTGGATACGATGTCTGCAAGAGAAGAATCCTGTATTAACTATAATTCCGGTAGTGTTCAAATTAATGTCCTCCACAAGGGAACAGTTCTATATCGATTCTAGTGAAAGTGAAAACAACACACTGCAAATGAAGGATCAGCAGAAAGATACAAATTAAACAGTGATAAGCAACATCATTATTGTAAATCGACACGAATGTCTGTAGATAGCTCTTGTTTGTCTATAAAAATATAACGTTTTCATTACAGTTGATTTCGATCAATTTAACAATTCAACTGATAAATTTATTTAATAATTTAAACCTTGATATTTTTGCAGTTGAAGAAATCATTTTTATCTTTCTGATCACGGAAATATTCCATTATTAAATACAGCATTAGATAAAAAAGAGAGGAAGGAAGGACATATAAAAATAAGACTGTACATAGAAAGTTAATATAATTTATTCTGTGCAGCCACGCATGTACTGCTTGGTGCACTTTCCCAGTGATAGGAATAATATATACCATCTGCCGATGGTCAATAGATCATCACATTGATTCGCTGTACTTGTTCACTTTATATATAAATATATCGCGATTAAAGAAAAAAATATATATATATATGTGTATGTATATATAGATATCTGTACAATTTCTAGTATCGTATACATTATGCTGCTTCGGTGACACTACTTCGTTAATGCGTTAAGTCTAAGCCGCCCTTTAAGTGAGACTTGGTCTCAATCAACACTTCGCAAATGAAAAAATATGCATCTTCACCGCGCGCGAATTCTATATAGATTTATATAAATCTATGATATGTTGTTATTTAAAGGAACGAATCAAACCTGCATACGAGAGATTTAAATCTCACGCTAAAATGCCTAATCCTTTGTCGAAAAATATACTTTAAAGTTAATCTCCCCTAAAATATATCCTATATTGCATCGTTCCGCTTAGCCGCGTGACGTCCAGCTTTCCATGAGACGAACGATCAAACGTTGTATCGATAAATATTTTATGGCTTGGCCATCAGTAAGACACGACTGCTTATACTATATATATAGGTCATTTATCTGTAAGTGTAATCTATCGATTACACTTTGACACGTGTAGTGAAACTCATCTATATCTAATTTCTCACAACGCAATAACATCTGCTTAGAGCATACTAAAAATAGAATATAATACAATATAGTTGCAACCGCATTCAACTACGAATATCTTCCGCTTGACGCGATCAAGAAAATTTATCACGGATAAGCCTCGTAAATAGAGACTGTAGATGTTTTATGCAAATATGCGTGAGAAGCAAACGGAAAAGTTGCGAAATCAAATTATTTGTTATCACGACGCGCAGAAATATTTTTTTATTATCATACTTCTTTTAAATGAGAGCTTATTGTAATGCATTTTGTAAAAACGGAGAATAAAATCTTTTCATTACCTTAACTTTAGCATTTAAAGTTTTATTTAGCACTTTAAAGTTTTCTTTGTTCTTACAAAATGTGATCCACTGTTGCAATAAGCTCTTCAATTTATTTCTCATTGAAATGTATATAGAATATTCTCAATTAATATGTCAATGTAATTAAGAATAGTTTCGTATATTTGCATAAACGTCTGTATTTTGATCACAAATAATCGCGTCTCGTTATTCTCTTTCTCTATTAATGTACAAATATTCTAAATCTAAATATTTTTACGAATCAAATATTATCAATATTAAAAAGAAAGTTCGCTAATAAACTTTAGTTATCGCTATTAAACTTTAGTGTTCGTAAAATTCAAACATCATTCTTGCAGTTTGATTATCTTTCTATAAAAAGCAAAAACGTAAAAAAAGCTTATGATTAAGATATCAAATACTCGTTTCGAAAATCGATTTTACGAGGTAAGCTTTAAATTTCCTACGATAATATCACTTATTACGCTGATGAATACAACTTATGTCCATTTCTATCAATGTAGATTAACTTTAATCTCGATTAATTTTTTATCTATTTTTAATAATTAGAAAAAATATAGAGTAAATTAAACCGAGATTAATCTGCATTTTCATAGAAATGAATCTTATTACGTTTGCTGATTGTGAATTTATTATTCAAATAAATTTACAATCAATAATGTATCGCTTTTTTACTTAAAAAAAAATAACACAATTCGAAAAATCATTTTTTCAGAAAGAAACTTGACAAAAAATTATTGATTAATCAAATAATATCAGCAAAAAGAATATATTCTTAATATCAATAATACTTTTGTCATTTTTATTTTATAATCCCTTTTTGAATCGTAATAATTTTGGCGATTTTTTAATGAAGTTTAATTAGTTCACTTTTGATGATTTATAAGATAATGTTTATTTATAACTAAAAAAAAATCACATTTCTTTGTGTCATTTTTTTAAGTAATAGAGCGATATGTTTATTGTGTGCATATATATTATATATACATATATATAATATATATATGCATACATATATATATATATATATATATATATATATATATATATATATTATATATATATATATAAATAAAAAAAAAATATGTCTCTTTTTATATTTTTAGCTCTTATTTTGTATGA
>Ga0157364_1002942_pt1 | contig 16297 bp, 8 predicted proteins | sample AttsexASBM2_FD_111476 | JGI IMG/M metagenome (GOLD analysis project Ga0157364, IMG submission 111476) | Fungus gardens microbial communities from leaf cutter ant in Ribeirão Preto, State of São Paulo, Brazil - Atta sexdens ASBM2 | ecosystem: Host-associated > Fungi > Mycelium > Unclassified ...
CCATTTCAAACCACTGGGAAACCCGGCACCGCCACGACCACGCAATCCGGAATCCTTGATAGTCTGGATAATCCAAGAATCACCCTTGAGCAAGATCTCTTTGGTTTTGTGCCAATCACCTCTTGACTAACAAAAATATCAGAAATCAACATAGTTGGTAATGCTTGAAAATGTACCTGAGCGCCTTTGATTCTATGGTCGTGTCTAGAGTAGACATTTGTAAAGATACGATCTTGGTCCTTTAGACCACCGTATCTACGGACGGGCGGGTCCGAGACAGTCGCAAACGAACGATTAGACCGAAGTTTTGCGCGGAATGGCCGCGCGACATCTAGTCATACAAAGGATGTTAATTGGTGATTAAAAAGACATTGATCAGGGACATACTGGGCACCAGAGACGTTGCCTTGAGTACTAACTGCGTCGCTGAGGATGACGACCGAAACATCCTACTCGTTATGCAGGAAGATTAACGGGGTCCGCAAAACCCCGTATTTATCTTTGTTTATCAACCTCAGTCCAGCTATTAGTTTGGCACCTCTTGTGCTGGGGTCTTTGGAGAGTCATTGGGCTTGTGTCTGGGTCTGTCCATGTACATTGTTCGCGTTTCACCTATTGCGGTTGATAAAAGCCCAGGTTTATCCACAAAGAAAAATTGATGGTCTTGGCTGTATATGTTAGGGCCTTCAGATCAACCATCGACTTTCCATTGACATTAACTTTCTTTCTTTCCAGGGTACGGTTGACATCTCATATTTCCTTGATTCCTAGAGCGAGATGGCCTCTTAAGTTATTGAGCCCTCGAGCTAAATTACGAGAATTGTTAAGGGTTCATGGTCTGTGACTGCTGCTTGAGACCGTCTCCGTAGAATTCGAATTGGAGACGTTGACGATTCTTAGAATCAGTCTATTGTACAGCCTTGTCTGCCCACAGTTTCTATAGGGTTAATCCTTCAGAAGAGATAGGAACGAAATGAGAACAAATAAGCTGAGTCAGACGTCGCTACTATAATGAACGACAACATTGTCTAACCTTGAGGTTAGACCTTCAATCCTTGATGTCTTATCTCATGATCTCTAATAGACGATCAGCCCCTATACATTGTGTAAAACAATAAATCTTGGTAGTAGATGAATACTTCCAGTAATCATATAATATATGCAAAAAGAAATCAAAATATCGGCGGTCAAACACTGGTGGAGAAATATGAGCCCTTGAAAAATGGATACAAGGAGTCTTCACGTTTTCACCACACTTCTCACCACGCTTGGGCCACACTTATCATACATGCTAGATCACACTCGCCATTTGAACTCACCACATTTGTAAAACAACAGAAAGAAAAGTTATTTGGGAAGAGAAAGGAAAAGTAGGATGACATATGTTACAATGACATATGTTACAAAGCCTCGAGAACCAGACTCTCGTATAGGTTAGCTAGCATACATTTAATTATTTACCTAAGCAAACGAGACTAAAAGAGAATAAAAGGAAATTCGTAACGACATAGAGCAACATATTTCCAAGTGGAAAAGAGGAGTGCTCAAGCAGGCTTATCAGTGGCCACAAAATTTAGTCACCTTGATTTGCTCATTTTCACTAGAGAAAGTACTAATTCATTTATGCTTGGTTCATGCTGTTGAATAAAAAAATTCGACTGATTCATACTCATAACAGCATAGCATGATTAAGTGATGATACATAGCACTCGCAATGACTTACTCAAGTGTTATCTGTTGGAGTGGCAAACTTACAATGATATCTATGGCAATCAGAGCATGGATCACACCTGGAAGAGAAAACAATATGTTGGAAATTTTCAGAAGAGGTTGGATAAAGCATGGGAACTTCATCTGTAATGTGCAGATGCAGATCTGGGACAACTGAAGCTCCAGGTTGTATACTGTGCCTCTACATGTTGTATTGGTTGTAATTTAAGGAAGAGAACCAGAAGAAAGTAGAACATGAGGAAAGTCAGAAAGTTGAATATACAGCTATTGACATCCAAGAGAGCAGTGACTCTAGTCAATTTTTAGGCTAATGTTAGGGTGACTGAATGCTATTAGGGCAACTGAACAAAGTCTATGGGGGATATGTGGGGTTCTACATCTTCAGGAAAACCTAAGTTATATTATAGTGATATTATTCATAGTTCACACTAGAGAGCAAAAGTTCATAAGATTCACTCAGAGTTTGTACCAAGCATAGAAACTTGTACAAGATGTATAGAGTTACAGACTTTGCAGAACAACCTTAACTCCAGCTTATGTGCTATGTGTCAGAGTTAAAGACAATAGACTTAATTTTTTTGTTTTTGTTTTTTATTTTATTTTATTTTCCATTTTTATTTTTTTGGACTTAGAGTTGGTGTTAGCATGGTGCCACATTTGGTCACAAGTCACAGTCACATAATCATGAGTCACAAAGAATATTGTAGAAGGATTTGAAACAAATGACATTATACAGTATATAGTAACCTTAAGAAAAATATATGGCTTTTTAGGGTGGGCTGAGTTTAGTGTAGTATAGACCAACAGTCTAGCATATACATATATAAGGTAGACACTTTGTACTTGGAATTCCATTGAGTTCTCGTATGTAAACTTTATACAAGATTTCTTTTGTTGACTTCACTTTATAAGTCTTCAATCATAACACTGTGCTGTCTGTTTACCACAGTGTTATAACTTCAGAAGAGGAATGGAGCATTGTGGTGACTACTAGTCTAGGAATGACAAATAAACCACTAAGTAAACTTAAAAGTGAAGTATCTCATAGAGATCACAAGAGAAGTCGACAAGAAGTTCCTGATGAATTACTATCCTATTTATATAATATATAGATAGTCCATGCTAACAATTAACATACACCTTAATGTCATCCTTCCAGCCACTTCTTCTAGAATCTAGGCTTAAGACATTATGTTATATGCTTCATCATCATCTAAAAATATAAATAAATAAAAAGAAAAGAAAAATGTTCAAGTTCTAGCATACTTGTCAAGATCGTGGATGGTGGACTTCATTTTTTATTTTTCTCTTTTCACTTTATTTCATTTTTCTTCTTCTTTTTCTTTTCTTTTCTATTTTTAGAACAACTTGGGTTAGGGTTTATCAGTCATGTGGTCACATCAGTCACAAGTTGATGGTGTAGTCACAAGACTGATCATAGGACTTAGAAGAATGGAGTAGAAGATTCTGAAATGAAGTGACGTCATATAGCATGGACAACACATGTTGGCCTTATGTTATACACATGGTCATTAGGGTAGGGTGCACAGTAGTGAGCACAGACCATGAATAGTAGTATATAAGGTAGACTACTTTGTACTAAGAACTCTATCGAGTTCTCTTGTGTTACTCAATACAAGAGTGGTTCTTTCATCTAACTCTAAAAGGTTTAAGATCATAACAATACTATGATATAGAGTTCAGGAAAGTAAGTTCTGATAAGAAAGTGTGTTGCTATAAAATACTAGAGTTTAGCATTCAACTGTTGTTGTTGATTATTAGACTAGAGAATATAATGTATTTACTAGTTCTTATGTATAAATAAGATATTAGGAGAACTCAGATATCTCAAAATACAGCCCCAAGCAAAGCTTTTAGTAGCAAGATACTAATAGGAATTGAATGGAAAAACTCCACTATGGAAAACTAAGTACTTATAGAACTTGGACAAAAGATAACATTGCTGTAAAGAATGAGTTATAGAATAATACCATTATAGAAAATAGGTTATAAACAAATAGGCTAATAAATAACACTACTATAGAAGACAGGTGTTACAAACTTAAGACTAAAGAGTTAGTTGAAAGAAAGAACCTTATATAAGGGTTTATATAAGAAAACTCAATAGAATTCTAGATACAAAACTGTTTATCTTATACTATTAAACTTTGGAGCAAAAATCCACTTTGATCATATTATATTCCTACTATCTGACCTTTTAACTAGGTTATATACTAGGTTACTGATTTGTGTTAAACTAACTCTATACTATCCTAAAGGCTATGCATTTTTCTTAAGATTAACATATATAATATATACTATATGATGTCATCTTGTTCCAAGACCTTCTACAATGTTCTATGTAATACATAATTATGTGACTTATAACTAATATGCAATACTGAGTCATATCATGTGATATCATGCTAACCTCTAACTCTAAGTCTGAAAAATAAAACAAAATAGAAAAGAAAGTAAAAATTGGAAATAAAAAAGAAACTGTTAAGTCTACTATCTTTAATTCTGACAACAGGCTATTTTCAAAGTTGAACTTAGCATATGACAAGTAGTTAATAATCAAATATAACCTACTTTCAGGAAAACCTAAGAAAACAGGATGAAATTTTCCAAAGATGGCTAATATCCTAAATACTTTTATAATCTAGCAAAATAATACTAAGCTAACTTTAAAATAATAGTATGTAAATAGTCAGGAATCTGAGTCAAAGTATTTAAAACATTATCTGAAAAGACAAAGCATATTTAATAATGATAGAGAAATAGTAAACAATAATCCAAGAGATTTTTTTAAAAAGTAGGATATAAGTATAGGGTTTGAGATTGATGGTAGCAAAGTCTACAAGTCTTGCAGTGAAGTTCAGAAATACTAGAGAGCAGAAAAGTCTGTAAAAATTAGAGTTGAGAGAGCTTGCTTGGCTAAGTGTGATAAAAATTTATATTCTCTTATATCACATCCTGATCTAGCTATATTTGTCCCAACTCACAAATAATATCTCTTTTCTCATCTACACTCTTTAATCTCTTCTGGTATGGATTACACATCTTCATTCCATCTTGAACATCCTTGCTAAACTCTTGACAACTCCATGGATTTCCATCTCTAACATCTGAGGATCACTAAAACTAGAGTAATACTTAGCAGTCTTTATTTCTAGACAAACTACCCTAGGTGGTATATTTAGTATATAAGCTAGTAGTTTACACTGTAAAGCCTCATCCTGAGAGTTAACTAAAACTATCACTAGCTTCTAGTATTAGTAGTAACATATCTTCCACCTTCTAGTAGACTTAGCCACCTGTCATATCTGAGTATGTCTTCCAAAATATACAACTCATACAGCATGTAAAAGTATAGTATATAAGCTGAAGCCAAAGGTTATTCTGACTTCTATGTTTTACATTCTTAAATAATACATAAACTTACTTATTTAGACTTTTAAGAGCTACTATCAGATCTCAGATAACAAGGTATGAACTACATCTAATACTTTATATCCATCCCTCCTCTATATTGCTATATCTTGATGTAAGGAACACTAGCCTAAAATTAATCTGCTCAAAGCCCACTGCTCAAATAAACCATAATGCATAGGAATTCAGATGGTGAAACTCTGCTATCTAGTTTGTTGCAAAGACATCAGATATATTATTCTAATAGTTGGTCTCCAATCTAAAACTCTTTCATTTTATTAGATACTAATATTTCTTACATTATTAGCAACTATCAAGGACCCATTCTACTTCCCATTCTTTCTTGCTATCTACAATAACTGGATCTGGAAAAAGGACTGCATGTTAATCTAGTATAGAGTCTATAGGAGCAGTAGTCAGCTTGACTATATTGAATACTGAATACAGTCTCTTCACAAACAGAGATAGTGTCATGTAAGCTTGTTTAAAAGCTGAGAAGAGGTACTGAGAAGTCATAGTGGTAGAATGAAGGTCTAGTGTCTTGGAGTCAGAAAGTAGCCTTATTATATACAAATAATCATCATGTTACAACTTAAGTCTTAGAGTTAAGACAAATCTTAGACCATGGTTGTCAAGATCACAGAAAGTGGACTTAGTTTCTTTTTATTTCCTTTCTCATTTTTTATTTTCTTCTCGATTTATTTTCCATTTTCCTATTTATAGAACTTAAGGTTAGGGTTGATAGTTAGTCACAGACCACAAGATATAGGGGAAAGGGGTAGAAGGTTCTAGAAGAAGTGACATCATACAGCATGTATATCACATGCTGACCTCATGCCTAACACATGGTCATTTAGGGTAGGATGCACAGCAGTTAGCATGGACCATCTGAATAGGTATATAAGGTAGACTACTTTGTAAAGAGCTCTCTATTGAGTTCTCTTGTATTACCCAATATAAGATTCTGCTCTTAAGTCAACTCTAAGGCTTTTGAGTTATAACAATGGTCTGTGCACGACTACATCTAGCCTATCCTAAAAGCTATGTAGTATACATAAAACCAACATTTTATAACTATGCTACTATAATATTACCTATTCTAAAACCTTCTAGAACTTTTTCTTTGTTATATGACAATGTAACTACAATAGCTGTTGCACCATTGTCATACTTTGTGACTATTGTAACAGTTACATGTAATGTTATATCACTACTTCTTAATCTAGCTCCAATAAAGAAATTAGAAATAAAAGGAAAAAATAAACTATTATTTCCAGAATCTTTAACTACTGTAGAGAAGAGATTAGAGCAACATGTATCTAAAGTCTATACTTTCAACTTATCAGTCTTCCAGACATCTTAGCAGTTAGAACAGTAGAAGCAAAAATGGATGTATGTAACTAAGAGAAGACAGATATGATATTGGGAATGGCATGTCTAGTTATCCATAATTTAGAAATCAACTGGGAAACAGAAGAGATCATAATAAGGTAAGAAAATAGAAAAGAAAAGTGGTAGAAAAACAGGGAGAAATCAGAAATATAGAAGAGATGGTTGTCAAAAGGTTTCATAGATAGTTAAAAGTTTTTGGAAAGAAGAAAGATAAAAGGATACCAACTAGAAAAATCTAGGATCATATCATAGATTTTAGAGAAAATTAGTTGAGAAAAGATTATATTAGACCATTGAAGTCATCACAGACTTCACTAGTGTTTTTGTACTAAAAAAAGATGAAAGAAAGTAAATGGTATTAAATAGTTGAACAATTAAGATCATAATAATATATAGATAAAATAAAAGTGGAAAGCAGCTTTTTCTATGACAGAAGAAGCTTATAAGCCAATAGTAATAACCTTCAGATTAACAAATACATTTGCAATCTTCCAAACCATAATAAATGATTTACTTAGAGACTTATTAGATAGTAGTAGTGTACTGGAAAAGTTTTGTGAATGCAGATAAGAAGTGAGGCACTATCTGTATCATAATATACTTGAATCCTTATATTTTATTTTGACTTTATTTTTCTTTTATCTATTTTCTTTGATTTGATTTTTCTTTTCTTTTCTTTTCTTTTTGTTTTTGTTTTTATTTTATTTCTTGAACAATGAAAAGGCATGTGATTGCAGTCACATGTCACATCACATGACATTATATCATAGACCTAGAACATTGAAGAAAGAACTAGAAAGAATAATATCAAGATCTATAGTAAGTTAATCTTATAGTATACTCATAGATAATGCATGAACTTTAGAATAATAGAGTTATTTATTGCTAGTATGGACCATGTATCTATATAAATAAGGCATTAATTCATTAGGAACTCCATGTCAAGTTTTCTTGTGATCTCTATAAAACTCTTACTCTATAAAACTACTTAGTATGCTATTGACTATTTTGGTTAGTAGTTGCCACAACAATCTGTGGGTTGAAACAGATGTGGCTAGATTGGGATGTGATAATAATATCACTTGTTTCAGAACCTTCTATATTCTTCTCTATATTATATAATATTATTGTTAGAGTAACTGAGTAGAAATATGAAGTTTGTGCTCTCTAGAAAAAACCTAAGTATATATTCTTGAGAAAGTACAATACAGCACTTATCTCCAGGAAAAACCTAAGAGAACAGAATGAGGTTTCCTAGAAGCAATGACTATCCTAAATATTTCACTGTCCATTCCAATCCAGTGGAACAATACTAATATAATTAAGAAATGATGATACTAGCATTGCTAGAAACAGTAAATAGAAACATCACAAACTTATACCAAGGTCTCAGTATAGAAGTGGTGGGTCCAAGTATGATGGAGTTTAGGTATGGAGTTTAATGAGACTGGAGCAGAAAGGTTCCACATTAGAGTCTGTTACTGGTGTTTGTTTAAGAAAGCCCAGGCACAAAGTTTATTAGCAAAGTTTGTGTGTGAATATCCATGATAGAGTTTGTGGTTCCCTTACAATTATGATTATAACTGTGATATATGTATATGTAACTAACCTGTGACAACTATTACTCTTATCATACTTTATGACTATTGTAACAGTTATGTGTGATATCACATTACTAAAGAATTAGAAATAGAAAATTAAAAAATTAAAAATAAGAGAAGAAAAATAAAAAGAGACTTAGTATACCATTTTAAAGTCTAATATAGAATTATGGAATAGAGAGGATATGTTCATAAAGTAATCAATGATTGAAAAAGAAAGATGATCTACTTTAAAGAACACTTGGATCAGAAATATCAATCATTATCCAGGATATAATAGATGGTAGATGTTGCTAGGTTAGTATATGACACACAAGAGAACTCAATAGAGTTTCTAATACAAGACAATCTACTTTATATACTTTAGTTGTTAGTCTGTATATATTATACTAACCTACTTTAAAAATTTCTGTCAGGTTACATGACCATGTAACAGTAACAGTAACATGTATGACATGTTTGTGATAATATATAAGAAAAAAGACAAAACTAAACTATAAAATAAAGGAAATGAAAGAGAAAAATATAAAATAACCAGTGTTCACTTGTACCATTGCTTCTTTCTCTTATACCACCATCTTATATGGTAGTACCTAACAGAGAAATTGTTGATATAAATTCTTTTACTTACAATTCTGCTATGTCTAACTCAATGGAGCCCAATGCTATCTCTAAGAATGTCAATATGGATTTACTAAGAGGTAGATCAAACTTGTCAAGTTCTAACCTCTCTAGAGAGTCTTTGGCCTACTCAAATCTATCCTCTGTCCCATATGTGGATAGAATAGAAGCTCAAAACAACAACCCATCCTAGGCTGATCAAATAGATTCACTGCAGGACTTTCAGTTGTTATACACTCCCCCCAAGAAAGAGGAGTCCAACATTCAAAAAGGGGCCAATGAATCAAATTACATGCCTCCTCTATATGTAGAGGATCTTAATACCAACAATACAAATGTATGTCAGCCTCAAAGCTTTAACATGTCATCTATTCTATACAAAGATTAACAACTAGCCAACACAGAACTATGGGACAACCAATCCAATCCAATTTCCATTTCTAGAAATACAGAAACTTTTGTAGTAAACTTGAAAAACATTGAAACTTTACTCTACCACATAGCAAACTTTATTAAAAATAGAAATATCAAGAATAACAGGAAAGATGATATTCCCAGCATTGCAGGCTTTGGACAAGCAGCATGGAGTCTCATCTCTGCCATCTATGAAAGAGGTTGAAACACTTTGAAAACAAACAACTACAATCTATTATTTCACCAAAAATTATTAGCAAAATTCTCCAACAACATTCTGCCCACCAAACCTGGTAAGAAATCTGAAAAGAATCTGACTACAAAGCCAGTCAAATTTTCAAATATCCCACCTCCCCCAGTACCACCCAGACTAACCAAGGAAGAGTTGAATAGATCCCTATATCACAAGAAAAATAGCAAAAAACCACAAAATTAATCCAACAACAAGGGAATATGCTCTTACATGCAAGCATTATCTCCCAATGTCAAAGAAATACTCAAAATTAAGAACAACTTCCCCAACCTCTCTTCAAAAAAGATTGAAGAAATCTACAAAACTATCAATGAGTTAGGTAAACCTAAATCTCATATCAACATGATCACCAAAGGTCTATTATGCAAACAAATCATTGTTCCCATGAGCAATGACAACTTGAACAAATTTATGCCATTCTTGAGCAAGTATATTGTTAACATCAACAGAGCTCTGAAAAATATAAAATCTGACACCATAGCCAACTTCATTTATACCAACCATTGTGGTCTCATTATCACATCCAACAAGATTGCCTCTCAATATGATCTAAGCATGATTGAGAACTACATCAAAAACACCAACTTCATGAATGCTGATGACATTATATCACCTCATCTTTCCCAGTCCAAGTCATATCTTAAGATCTTAGGCATTCCTTACATTATTAAAGAGACAAACACTCTCATTAACTCTAGTATAGTCAAATCAACCATCAAATCCATCTACATCTTTGATAATATATACATTGTATCCAAACCTCATATCATTAAAGTCTCACCCAAATCAGACATGGTCATTATATGGGCTAACATTTGGAATACACAAAGTAGTTCTTCTGCAAAAAGTCTTATTAACAGATTTTTCAATATAGGAAGCTATATTACTACTATACAAGGTGTGAACATAAACCTAGGCATCTCCCAATGCAAAAATTACTAAAAGTAGAGACACATAACTTTTGCATACTGAACTCAAGGCCCAAGATGTGTCAAGTGCAACAGACCTCATAAGGTCAAGCATCACAGGCATTTCATCTGGTGTTGCAAAGTAAATTTTAAGACCAACCCACCTTGATATTATAGACTTAAGTCCTAAGGGTTAGACAAAGACTAACTCTTATATAGGAGTGACACAAGAGAACTCGATGGAGATCCCTTTACAATCTAGTCTACCTTATATACTACTACTGATGGTCCATGCTTACTACTGTGCACCCTACCTTAAATGACCATGTGTAGAACATGAGGTCAATATGTGGTATCCATGTTATATGACATCATTTGTTCTAGAACCTTCTACCTTGTTCTATGCATCTTGCGACTCATGACCATCACTAACCCTAACCCTATGTTCTAAAAATCGAAAAGTAAGGAAATAGATCGAAAAGAAAATAAAAATGGGAATAAAATAAAGAAAAACTAAGTCCACCATTTGTGAACTTGACACTTGACTCAAAACCAAACAGAGTGAACTATGCTCTTATACTTTTAAATATCTGAACTGCAAAGAAAATCACCATGCCAATTCTAGTACCTGCTCTTTCTAGAGACACTGCTTCAATAAAGAATGGCATTCTAAGAAATACCAAGAACTCCAAGACATCAGAAACAAGTTGACTTGCTCAGCTGTGGGTGGTAACCAAGCATGTTCTTAAAAAGTCTCAAACTTTTTTCACAGAATATTCAGAAGAACAGGATTCTAATAGACAGTATTTTGGAAACTCACAAAGATTTTGACATTCTTTTCTTTCAAAAACCCTCTTGGTTACTTGTTTATATTATACTGAGTTCCTTGAAGATGGAGACAGAGTAGTAAGTGCTCTAAATCATCTCAACTGGATTACCTTTTTAAGACCCTCAAATAACAACAATGAACTTCTATGTGTTATTTCATATATCAACATATATCTCTCCTATATGTGCTTTACTTTAAGAAAGAACATTTTTAATCATAAAGACATTTGTTGTTTCTTCTTTTTCAACAATGGTGAGATTTTTGTCATGATCAACATTTATTCCGATGATTATCAATCTGCTTTAAAGTATCTCAAGGATACTGAAGTTAATATTTGTAATGTTTTAATTATGGCTGGTGATTTCAATATTAGAGACAGTGATTAGGACCCTTCATATTCTTTTCATTCAATTCATAGTGATACTCTACTCAAGATTGCAGACTCCTTTAACCTCAAATTATTCTCACCTGTTCAACAGGTACCCACTTAATATGCCAATAACAATAACAATGCAAATTTTGTCATTGACTTATTCTTTCTTTAATTGAACTCCATTGAAATTAACAACCACATCATCCTCCTTGAGCATCAATATCCTTCTGATCATGTTCTACTAACTGTTGACATCTTTATTACCAAGAAATATATTCAAGATAAATGTTGAACTATCACCAAGAACAGTAAAAAAGAAGAAAACTTCATTTCTGACCTCATCAACATTATAGGAAACTTAGATATGACAATCATCTCAGACAAAGATGCTTTGGAGTGTATTGTCCAAGAATATGCAAGAATATCAGAAACAATCTGGTATGGACATTCAAGATATGTCAATATCACTAGACAATCCAAAGAGTGGTAGAATGAAGAGTGCCAAATCAAACTCAGGAATTATAGGTTCTCAAAATTGATCAAAGACTGGAAGTCATTTAAGAGCATCATCATGAAGACTAAGAGATTGTTTTTTCATGAAAAAATACAAGAAATCACTTCAAAAAATCATCAATCCTTCAACATAGTTCAATTTTTTCTGTTACTTAACCACTGGCTTTTACCAATTATTTTGGATAAAGCAGGATTCGGCTCCAAAATTCCTTCCTTCTTTTATAATTACTTAATTTGTAGGAAAACACAATAATTTTGGAACAATTTCACTTCTCTCTTTTTCTGTGTAAATGTAGGTGTAGGTCAAGACTCTGTACTTTCTCCAATTCTCTCTATGCTTTATCTTTTCCCTATTTTTCACATTTTTGAGGAAAGAGTAAAAAACATAAAAATCCCAGTCTTATTTCTTTCTTTTGTAAACAATGAACTTTTTATTTCTCAAGAGAAATCTTTTGAAAAAATGAACTCACATCTTTTTTGTAGTTACAATATTATCACTTTCTTGTTTGAACAGTTCAGACTAGTCATAGAACACAGGAAATCTGAAGTTTTTCATTTTTCCAGATTGCACAGTCTTTTCAGCCTGCCTCCACTGGACCTCAGCCACTTTAGAGGTTCCATTCTCAGACCCAAAGATACTTAGAGATATCTCAGTTTTATATTTGACAGAAAACTATTGTTTCAACAACATATCAAGTTTTATTTCAATAAAGCATTATTAACTGTCAAATATATGAAGATGCTTGGGAACTCTACTTGAAGTCTTCTCTCTCATCAGAAATGTCTCCTCTATAGAACATACATACTTCCCATTACACTTTATGGCTTTTATATGTGGTATTTCAACAAAGCACCACTTTTATACCTGCTAAAGAAGCTCAGAAAAATACAACACAGAGCTGCCTTATCGATTCTAGGTGCTTTCTGCACATTTCCAACTCTAGGGATCAAAGCTATTGCAGGCCTAATTCCCACTCATCTACATCTTCAAAAACTCAGTGGAAGACAACAACTTAGAACAGCTACACTTCTATCTAACCACACCATCAAATTCCTTCTTGAAAATAGACACACAAATGAAATATGCCTTTATCATCTTTCTTTAAAAAATATGACTTCCAAACAATATTTTAAAATTAAGAGTTCTATTATAAATGAAGACAATTGTTTCAATGGAATTTTTTCTTTATTTGATACTTTAAATAGCAATTTTTCTCCTAGGTCTGGACTAATTAATTCCTTCTCTAATTGTTTTTCATTCCATTAAGTGAACTGCAAAGACAAGGAAAGCAAAATTGTTTATCTTTGAGAACTCGACAAAATTATTTTTGAAGCATCATCAAGTGCTAATATTGTTATCATCATTTCTAATGCCAGTGTTAAAAATAACATTGCCACTTCAATCACTCATATCCATTCTTTCTCCAATCTCATCAAAAAGACACTTCACCATACTATTTATATCACCAAACTGAAGCCAAATTATTTGTGATCAGATACAGAATTAGTCAGGCTATCCAAATCCCTGATATCTCCTATATCATCATCATTACTAATACTATTTATATAGCTTAAAGGATATTTAATTCAATTACCTATCCTTACCAACTACAATTGATTACCAACTTAAAAGACTTCAGATCATTTTTTAATAAACACTCCATCAATTCCATTGAATTCTGGGACTGTCCAAGTAATAAAAATTGGCTACTTCATATGTTGGTTGATAAAGATATAAAGAAGTTCAACCTTACTCCACTTTATCCTTACAAAACATCATGGGACTTCAGCAAGAAAGAAGAATGCAACAATATCATCAAAAACTGGCAGATGACTTTTCAAGTGTCTAACTTCAAAGGCAAACACTTTCTAGATCTACTAGACAATAAACTCCATTCTATTGAACCTTTGTATACCAAAGAAGGTTTATGAATCAAACATTTCAGACACTCAAACTCAATATGCACAAGAGCTACAAAAGCTACTACTAACTATGCTCTAATAGGAGAATATTGTCTAAGATTCTTCTTAAAAGAAAACTTTTGCTATCTGTGCAGATCTTATCCGATTGAAACCAAACACTATATCTTTCACAATTGCAAGAGATTCAACAAGTTTTGAAATCCAATGAGAAACATACTTAGCCAGGTTGTTACTTTTCTTGAGTTCAATCCAGGTGCTTTTGCCTTCCATGAAGGCATCACATAGCCAAGTAGTATTTTTTGCTCATATATTAATTATTTAGTTTTCTCTTCTTTTTCTTTCATTTTCTTGTTGTTAGGTTCTATATATGTAGTAGCTATTATAGACTATCATCATGCCCTATGTAATAAATTGCTAATTGTTTTTTAAAAAATAACTGAGTTTACTTTGGTAATTTCTAACACTCTGTCTGTTATGAACTAAAGCTCTTAGAATTAAGCAATAGAACAACTCTTGTATGAAGTAACACAAGAGAACTCAATAGAGAACTCTTCTACAAATTAGTCTACTTATATAGCCCTATAGGTGGTCTGTGCTAACTACTGTGCATCCTACCCTAAACCACCATATGTAGAATATGAGGTCAGCATGTGTGGTCCATGCTGTATGATGTCATTGGTTCTAGAATCTTCTACCGTGTTCTTCTAAGTCTCGTGATCTATCTTGTGATTACGCCATTAAGTTGTGACTGATGTGATAGCGTGACCAATCAACCCCAACCCTAGTTGTTCTAAAAATAGAAAATAGAAAAGTAAATCAAAAGAAAAAATAAAAATGAAAAGAAACAATAAAATAAGTCAAGTCCACTTTCTTCGATCTTGACACTGTTCTGTTTAGTATTTAGAGTTTAGTATTTAGACAATATAACTTAGGTTTTTTCTGAAGCTTGAAGCATAAGCTTTATGTCTCTACTTGTTATGATTGATGCCTCCTGGAGACAGCATGGAGAAGGACAAAGGATATGACAACACGATCGGCTGTGCCATAAGTAGTCTTAGTCAGCGCCTCATGTAGTAGGTGCTATAACCTCACCTTCTCCTTATTGTATCCTCATGTTACTTGCCTCATGGACTGCACATTGCTTCACTGCCAATTAGTATATAGCGTAAATACTATCTTGTATCCTTACGCTTTACCACTTCTATAAATCTCCCTTAACTTCTCTTAAGCCTTTGCCTAAGTGCAACCTGAGCTCTAGCTTAAGGTCGTAACACTACTGTAGTTGTCCTAATACTAAAAACTTAACCAAGATTCATATGGTCTCAAGAAAACAAACCAAGACAAGAATTATCCCTATACATTATTAGAACAAGATAACAACTACACCAGAAATTGAATTTGAGTTTAGTTAGATTTACATTGGCAACACTAAGCTTATATAGTCTTAGATACTGAAGATGTTGGAAGATGTTATAGGCAACATCCACTAACCACAGGTCCACTTCTGGGATACTGGGTGGTGTGAGTGTGGGAACACCTAACATATATTGTGCAATATAGGAGAAGATTCCTAAATTTGTGAAACTGGATAGTAATCTCTGATCTATCATCTTTCAAGTATGATGAGATAGAAATGCAGTGATTTGAGATAAATATATTTGAGAGTCACTAGGACTAGGGGAAAAGGAACTGACCCTAGTACAGTCTAGCTTTGAAATAAATACTGACTGTTTGAGTATGTACCTATTTACATAATAATGAAGAAAGTCAGATGTAACTATAGAGACTATAAAAATAACAGAGGTGTGGAATGACAGAATATGAAATGAAGAATAAATAGTGATGACGAGGTGGGAATGAAGAAGTGAGCGAGCACAGTTCGTACTTCAATAAAGTATCGACAGATAATAGTAAAAAGTGCTCTTCTTCTTCCTTTGATGTTTCATCTGGTCATCCTCAATTGGTCTATTATTTCTATTTGGAGTCCATGATCAATTATTATTTCTTCACAATTCTCAATGCTGAAAAAATACCCCACGCTCTATATTTCACACACAAAATATTTTCAACCCGGCCCTAGAGGACAGATGATCATCTGTCATGTCAACTTGTTGATTACGAAGCTTAAGTGACAGATATTTGGCTTATAGAGCGGTGGATAAATCTTGGCAGACATTGACACACTTTATCTCTATAATTAATGATAGGATGGAATGCATATAGATAGGTGCATGATTCACCCGTATCAGCCCCTTGAGAGCTATATCTCATCTCCGTGGTATGAAATGCGGACCTTCAAGGAACAAG
>Ga0157364_1002943_pt1 | contig 16296 bp, 9 predicted proteins | sample AttsexASBM2_FD_111476 | JGI IMG/M metagenome (GOLD analysis project Ga0157364, IMG submission 111476) | Fungus gardens microbial communities from leaf cutter ant in Ribeirão Preto, State of São Paulo, Brazil - Atta sexdens ASBM2 | ecosystem: Host-associated > Fungi > Mycelium > Unclassified ...
AGAAACGTTAAAATCTGAAACGTTAAAATCTGCGAACTGTTTTATTAATTTTTCGTATTTACTTCAAGAACGTAGGCACTTATATATGAGACTAGGACTAATAATAATAAAAATAAAGTTGCTCCAGTATTACGAAGAGTATGCGATGGATAATGCCTTTGTTTAATTAAATATTGAAAAATGAAATAATTTTTATCTTTTATATTAAACATGCATATTGACTTACAATTTTTTGTACACGTGCAATATACGAAAACAAACACTGTGCTGTGCAAAAATGAGAAAAATATTGTGTAATTCTATACTATTCTATGAAATGCAAACTTCACATATTTTTAGATTGGGATAATATAGTTTCTGCAAAACAGCTCATCGTCTAATGACATCACGCATAATTTTGCAAGATTGAAAAACCTGTTTCTGCTGGTTATGATAATAACATATTAAACGAAAGAAAGAATAAAATAAAGTAAATAATGTATAAAATATATTTATATTGCATTAAATTATATTATTAAACTATAATAATTTTACTGTGTTTAATTTTTGTTTTTATCTTTCGTTGAATAAAATCTAAATATTACCTAAACAACATTAAAAATGTATTATTTATATTTATAACAATCTAAAATTTTTACATATAGAGACGTAGGTAAATACTACAAAGTGTTAATTAAAATATGCAAAAAAATTTCAATTAAGATTATCGTAATCAGAATTTGCATCAATAAATAACATGATATATTATACTTGATAACAAAAATATTCTTCAAAAATATTCTTCAAATTCCTAATAGAATTGGATTCATTCAGCAGACTCAACTAAGCGTTAGCTGCTATTGCTGTATTCTTTCAGATTCTAAAGATTTGATTGGATGATCTAGAACAATACACTAATAATAGCGAACGCTCAACTGTTGAGTCTGTTAAACGCATTATGACTAATGGAAAAGATAATGATTATCACAATTATATTGCGTCTAAATATTCGATTTATGGAACATTTCAATATAGTGACAGAAGAATTCCATTGTATTGCAAATACGTGCACTATCGGGGTATACGCTTTTAAATGCCTCGCTTTTAAATGCTTTACCGGCGATAGCGTCGCTTTATAATGCACCGAGCGCAATCCTTATTAGCAACATTAGCGTACTCGTCGGTGATAAGACGCATGCCAATGCAGATAAACTTAAGGCCAGTCGCTTCAAGCTACGATCGCTGGACAAGCGGCTCTTTAGGCGTATTTGCGAGCACAACGCAATACGCGATTCACCCACGCACTTGAATTCAAGTACACGTACTACACGTCTCCCGTAAAGCAGATATTACGTCAAACTGATATCCGAGACACGTCGCCATGTACGTGTGTTGAGAAAATGCATCAGTCTCACCAGGTAAAGTCTAGCACCGGATCTCGCCAACACATCGATATAAAACCGGACATGGTCATTCGCGAAAGCTCGTTATCTCTGACGTATGCCTCTAGATGCTCCGAAGAATATCGAGGATCACGTGCGAAACCTTAGATAACGCTTCGCTGAATTGGAATGTGAAACACGATATATTTGTGTAAACAAATGTATCATGTGTGCTCGAAAAAAGTCGTAATAAGAAACAATTCTCGAATCGATATGATAGATTGATTTTAATAGAATAAATTCCATACGAAGAATTTCAGTTGTGATTTATTTATTAAACAAGGTCTAGATAACGGCTGTGATCAGTAAATAACTGCATTAAATCTCTGTCAGCAATGTTGGAAAGGCACAGTCAATTTTTTGATTGTGCATTCTGTGATTTAAATTTAAATAATAATAAAAGAATTAAAGAATAATCAATAAAAAAAACAAGGAAGCCAACAAAAGCTACTTTATTTTTTTATATAAATTTAAAATATTTGTAAAAAATAAGTAAATTCACGGAAAGAATGATTTTGCTGAAATATCTAAAATTTTAGCTAAATATAAATCTGAAAAAAATTATAGATAATAAAGACTGTCAGACTAGACTATTGAAACAACTATGTAGGATGTTGGTTAGAAACAATTATGTAGGATGTTGATTGCTAGGTATCAAAATATCATTGCGGCAATACTCATCATGCATCAGATTCCTATAAAATTATTTTGATAGTAACAAATAACAAAATTATTTTTAGACCTACTCTCTAAATTCTTTGGAGTGATCTCATTTTAATCTCATTTTAAAAGTGAAAACTGAGTTAATCTTGAAAAGGAATGACTTCATTTTCAATCTTTAAAAATGAGATTTCACTTTTCAGAATAAAAATTCACTCTAAAAGTTTTAGAGAGTAGCTAAATGTTTATTTTATATTAATTATATAATTACTTCAGCAAATTCATTCTTACAATCCAATTTCTATAATAATTAAAACTCCTTATTAAAACTTTCACAAGTAATGTAAAAATATTTTTCAGATTTTTATCATACAATCCAGAACAATATAAAAATCCGAAGTTCAAAGACCTAAGTTGCAAAGGATGAAAATTTAACATTGACGAAAGCATAACAAAAGGTTAAAAATATTTTGTCAAATAAATTCATAATGGTAATTAACGATTTTATTTTTGTCTTTAACAAAACGTTAATAATTTGTGATCATAATGGAGTAGATTAATCGAACAAGTTAGTTAAATTTTAATCAAAATTCATCAACTAATACCAAAGTTTGATGATAACGCGTTAAATTAATGGACCAGAAACTCCAGCTCACGATCGAACGGCACGACACGTGAAAGGATTAAAATATGTAAAAGGTTAATGGATGCGCGATTGCGAATATCTCGCAATGTTTCCCGCGAGCATCTCGCGTGCATAAATTCAAGTGCACATTCTGAGCCGGTTGCTAACGCGTTTGTGTCGAGCGCGAGGCAAACGTTCGCGCATCCGTCAGTCGCGCCAGGTAAATTCCCACTCGGGTCGAGGCACTCGCCAACGCAAATACCCGAAGGAACTTTGCGCAATAACAAACGAGATCGACTCGCATCTAAATACTGCAGTGACATGCCTATGTAGGTGCAGCATCTAGAGAAGAACGCGAGGATCGCAAAGCGATCTTTACATGAGCGCATCTTTGCGGCGCGTTTGTCGCACGAGGCATCGTCTTGCACGATTTATTCGCACATGGAAGACGCACGCTCTGAATAGCGCAGAACAAAACCACCTAACCCTGAGCGGCCCGCCGGAAATAATGCATCTCGATTTGCATTCCATTCAACAGCCGAGACAGATTCAAGACAGACATAGGGAGACAGTTCCGCATCTCATCGAGCCATGCAGAATGCAACGACTGTTGAAAATTGTGCACGGTCAGCCACTCTCGCGTTTATGAAATACGTCACCGGACCTGCGTGCACTGGCGACAATATTTCATTATCGGACGAGTCGCTCTATTGCGAATGTTTATCCTGTAAAAATTATTTTCTTTTTATCCAAAACCGGCGAGTGTTTCCGTTATTCGCAGCGGATTATTATAAATTATAAACTAGTAAAACGGGTTTTTAGTAGTACTTATGTCTGTAATTCGTTAATAATTACTACCTGCTACATAGATCGCGCAAAAATAATACATCAATGTAAAATACGCGAAATAACGTGATTTTTACTTTATTGTTGCATTAGTCTATTTAATTAAATAAATAATTAAAAATATACAAAACCGTTATAAAAGAATATTAAAAATCAGTTAAATATCCGATACAAAAAATTGAAAACTGACAGATGTCAGTTTAGTAATAAAGTAATAAAATAAAATAATTCATCTACAAATAAAAGAAATTATAATTATAAATATTACGATGTATGTTTATTGTGTATCATAATTATTTTCTATTTGTTTTGCTACATTTCTATATTCATACTTATTTGCATCAATCGTGGACAGAATATTTTCTTTACAAACAACTCATCAAAATTATAACAAGTGTTTAAGACTCAAGTTTCAAAAAAATCCACTCACGTTCAATCTGGGCACCGAGGCCGACCTGCCATTGACTCTCCTGCGTCTTAATATCCTCGCTCGCTCGCGATCTCTTCTGGTACATCTACCATCCTGCCGAGACACCAGGCCGATTTGGGGTGCGTCTTCGAGAAATCGCATCCCGAGCAGAATGCAACTTCCCTCCTCGTCAACACCCGCCACAGTACTACCGCAGTTCCGCATTCCATCGGCACTCACGTCGCTCGTTATCGACAGATCCTCGGAAGATCTCGAGAAAGCTCTCGAATCTGATCGATGTCTCTTTCGTTCAATCACGAAGGACGAGGCTCTCGTACGCCGTGCGAGATCGATCTGTGGCACGATTCGCCTAGCGATCAACTGCTCCGTTTTCGTCGCAAATTCCTGCGATCTACCCGACCGTGATTCAATCTTCGAACGATATCTTATTGCCTGAACATTGTCGGTGACGTGATTCGATGAAGGGGACACACTTCCTTCTAAAGGCGAATTTTCGACGCAAATGTGCTCTTTGGTATTCTTCGTCGCCTCGTCGCTTTGGTTTCTCGAGGAATCGTCCGCGGGAATCGTCTGCTCACCGGTTCCAGGCGCGGAGACGCTTCTCCTCAAGACGCGTCTTCGTGCCTCGATCCTGGAGGATGCCTGGATAGAGCGTGTCAACGTGTCGCGATATTGCGGATTCACTACCGTCTTATGTCCATCCTCCTCCACAGTGTTTCTTCCATCGATAATCTCCAGAGTTTCAGACGTCGTCCCGTAAACCTCTTGACTCAAGACGAAACTCGCGCTTCGAGATCCCTTAAAAGCGTGCACATCATGAACGATTCGCGAGGGACCCTTCAAGGACTGATTCTTACGAAATTCTCGCGATGGTTTCTTCGGCGGTGATTCGAAATCATCGACTTTTCTTTGGATGCCTGATGGCACAATTTGTTTGTCGATCTCCAGCGTCGTCGCGCCGTCGTCGCTCTTGCGACGCTCCACGTAGTTGTCGTCGTAAATTCGCTCTTCTGATCGCCGCGACGTCTCACGCGCTTCGTCGACGTCGACGCACTGACGTACGGAGATCAGACGGCAGCCGCCGTCGTCCCCACTATCCTCTTCGCTGATATACATCCGAAATAACTAGGCGTCACACGTCATCGTCGCGCTGCAACGCGACATTTTACCACGAAACAAAACCGCGTCAGTTTCCTTCTTTCGGCTAGAAAAATCGCCGGCTCTTCGGGATCTCTCATGTTTTATCTCTTCTTTCCTCGGAAACAAGTAGGTGTATAGTGATCTCGTAGTTTGCCAAATATATCTGCGCACCGTTTCGTGGGAAATCCGTCCGCAAGTATACACTGATTTGTGAAGTGCGAAGTTGTGTCACATCTATGATGTCCGTGACAATTATTATTTATGATGGACTTTCAGGAAATTCTTATGCGGTGCTTTTCCTTGATCCCTCTTTCAAGCTTCGAACGTCAGAGTTGGATGGCGTGTGCCACTTGGCTATTAATTAACGTCTCAGCGTGACGTCTCGTGTCGGTCGAATGTTTGAGCGATCTTCCGTATAATTAGTTGGGAAGAAAGCAATTTTCCTTTTAATGTCATTTCTATTACTGTGTAACTCAGTCATCTTTTTTTTGGACGAATAGCGTACCGATTTATTTAAGGGACTGAGACTAGGATACTAATAACAATAATTAACAAGCACTTTTGGCGTGTAATATATTTTATAAATAAATTTTATCGTTAATATTTAAAAGAATGAACTAGAGAGAATCAAATAAAAAAGAAATGACATAATTAAGAAGGATCCTATATATCCTTATTATTCACAATCGTTAACTGCGAAACGAAGGCGTCGCAGTAGCGGATTTTAAAAATATATTCATTGAATATCCGTCCTTTCTGTTATATGCGGATGCATTCGAAATAAAATATACGTTTGAATGCAATTTTCCATTAGCATTCGTGCCACGTCGAGCTGTGCACCAGAAAAAAAACACAAGTGCTCCATCAAACATAAATCATGAAATAATGGTCTTCGCTCTTTACAATTAACACAGAAGTATTCATCAACAGAAATAAAATTTCTTGCGATAAAGAAGGCTTGACGCTTCTCTTTAAGGAATTTATTATTATTCTTCGACAATAACTCGCTTTTCCAAATTTTGATGTGTTTTCATATATTTTGTTTTCGCGACATACGTCGCTCACTCCAGCATTGCTTTGCGCAAAGTTCAAGAGAAATATTTTCAACTAACATAATTAAGACAAGAGTTCTAAATGTAATAAACTCTGTTGTAAGGCAATTTATCCTTGTGAAAATCAACGTCATGTGATCGATCTTCGAGCATGAGTATCGTGCAAAAGAGATCGAAAGAGACAGCGCGCGCTACGTCGCGTAATTACATTACAATAATTAGTACTCGTTAGATCTCTCACAATATCGGAGCGCCATAGTGAAAAATCATATTACATTACACATCAATTCCTAACAAACGATGTTAATTATAAGCGCAATTATATTGGAAAATAAGATTGAACATCAACGAAAATCGAGGAAAAATAAAATCTTCATGCAAAATAAAACTCACAGACGACAGTTTAAATTAACACATCATCAATTCAATCGCAGCACTTATATAAGAGCTTAGTGACTAAAATGTGTCACTTTTTATCAATTATAATATCGTATCTTTTTTTTGTTCTATTTTTTTATGTTTTCAAATTGAAGGCAAATCAAGGTAACGTCTTCGGAGGAAAAAGTCTATCCATGCATTTGAATTCTCGCGCACCTAGGGGATTATGTTCTTTTTTTTTCTCGATTTTCACCTCGATCGATCACTGACGATGAGCAGTGGCTCACCGTCGACTTAGCGTAGGTCGGACACGCGCGAGCGGAAAAAGAGACGCACAGGCGTCGAGAGCCGTTGGCCTACTGCGCCGGTACCTAATCCCATACAGCCGGCACGGTGTACGCGATACGACACGCCGCGTGCACACACATACACGTACGAGTGGTACTATCGCACAGACGCGTGTGTACACGCGGCTCTACACGAGCAACGAGAGATACACAGGCGCAAGCTTCCATTCCGTTCCATTCCGCCATTCCATTCGAGCCGCGCGCCTCGCGTCTAAACTCTCACCGGTGCTTGGATCTCTCGCCACCGCACGCCACGCCGTGCTTGTTTCATGCCTCCTTTCATATGCAATGCGTGTACACGCGTGTTCATATACGCGCGAATGCGCGTGTGTCGACCACCGCCGACATCCTCCAATCGGCAGGGACCGATTGCACTCGCGGCTTGGAATGCCTTTTCCTTTCGGAAACCACCTCGGATCGCGGACCGGTTACGACCGCGATATCGCACACGCATGACCGAGAATTATTAGGAATTATCGAAAATTGATACCAGACTGGGAGGGGCTCGGAAAAGACCGGGGAGGAGCACCGAAGGATAATGCGGGGGAGTTGTGCGAAGGTATTATTTGAGACGGTATTCTTAGAAAAGTGTTTAGGAGCAGCGCCAACGGCACTACTTTGGATCACGATCAAAATTGTTCAAAATTGTTCAACTCTGTTTTTTATAAATGGAAGATAAAATTACGCTCACTGATCGATACAACTTTAAACATCCAGAATTCATTTAAGTCATTTAAGTCTTTTAAAAAAAAAGTATCAAATTTATTGAAATCATATTATAGAAAATATTAATATATTATTTTAATACAATACTATTTAAGGCTCCTGCCTACTCGCTGCAATAATAAATTATGATGTCAGAAATGAGAAAAATATATAAAGAAAATTCTTGTTAACTATATTAAATGCGAGTATTTTTGAATAATAAAACATTTGCAATCGATAAAATAAAACTCCCCTTATGTTATCTTATTTATCAAGGAATATTCGTATAGTTGAATTATAATTCAATTTCAAATAACCAAAAAACGCGTAACAAGTTGTATGACATTGCAGTTCGAATTTAAGATAAAATACAATATGATTTTCTTTTTCCAAAATAAAAAGAGAGTTCGGAATATATTTTACAAGTGTAATCTATTAAATGTAAATATATTGTTTTTTGTTAAAAAATATTTCTATTTTAATATATTTTGCAACAATTTTTATACGTATTTTCTCTCTTTCAATGTTATCAATCTAAAGATGATGAGTGATTAGGAGCTTTAATACGATTTTTTAAATTTTGTTTTTCCTTCTTATACAAAAAAATGAACGAAATGTTATATCTAATTTCTAGTTATATTTTTATATTTTATTTTAATCAAGAAAGGAAGTGTCTACTTTTGAGACTTTCACGAATATTTTCTTCAGAGGTGCCAAAGGGTTTACGGGTTATTGCCGTGTCGTAATCCATTGCTAATGCCAATGTTTCGTGAACCTTGCTGTTCACTTCATCAAGGAGAGACTGAAATTGTATCAGTGCGCTCCTCGCCCTCGCCGAGAGGAAATGTGTGTTTAAAAGAATCATAAAAAATTCACATTTATAACGGTATTTCCATAATTTTCCGATAATTATGGCATGTTTGTTTCGAATACATATGCGCAGTCAAACATCAATATCGAAGAAAGCGACCCGCATGTTTCATTAATGGACGCAGTTTGCCTTTGCGAAAACATTATCGGACCTGCGCATATCATTTTCCGTTGGTGAGTTTACGCCCGGTGTAAAGTTTCACTTTGAGGTGCACATTGCTGTAGACCGTCACCTATCTTCCGGATTTTTCTTCTTGGCTAACCATGTCAAAGAGAGAAGATAGCACGCTAATGTTTCCTCATTACAACATTTCAGAGCGAGTTCGAAAGATATTTCTCTCTATTTTATACGAATTTATTCACGTGGTGTCTTAAACTCATCTAATAATAACAAAATCCGAAAAGATAAAAACGACGACACTATAATTCTCAAGATCTATTTATATCTTTATTTTAAGAGATATCAACTCGATATGCAAAAAATGTATTTTGTATTCGTGATTAAGATCTTTAGTTTCTAATCTCTATAAAAAATAGGAAAAGCATACGTTTTCGAAGAATAAACAATAATAATTCGCAAAGTTGTATTTATTCTAATAGAAGAGAATTGTAATCGATAGAAATTTCATATGCAATCATTCTTTCATCATCTGTGAAAGCACTTTCTCTTTTGGAAATGGTTCTCATGATTTTTAAATGCAAACCTTAAAACAGGTGATAAAGATTGATCCATGGATTTCAATCCATAAAAGGTATTTAGAAAGCGTTTATCTGCAAACCGTTTTTATCACAGCTACATAGTAATTTGTATACAAAAAAAAAATGCGCGAACTCTTTTCGATACATATTTTCAATCTCGATACGTTTGATAAGAAACCTTTGTATATCTAATTTACATATGCATTTTGAGCGGGGGAGGGGGGGAGTACAGCGAATTCTTGTTCGAGTCGCGTGCGAATTCGTTTACGCACGTGCAGACAGGATTTCATTAATTGCTTGGCGCAGTCCGCCCATTTATTTTGACACGTGATCTCACGATCCTCTCTGTTAATGATCGCATACGTCACCATTAATTATAACGCACGCGATCAGTACGCGCGGATAACAAGCTCAGAGAAATAATCGCCAGCTCGTACACTGCTGAATTATCATAATTCCATGCTAATAATAATTGTTCTTAATGAGCGTGCCTAATATCCGTTTCGTTACGATATAAAATATTAGGCTAATCATGAGGTTTGGCGAGAGTAACGAAGTAGTTCAAGACTTTAATAAAATCATTAAAATTTTATTAATCTATTGAAATTAATTTCCTTAATTGAGATTGAAACACTCATCGCCTTTTTGGCATCAATAAAATTTATATTGAAAAATGAGTAATAAATATAGATTACTGAAATAAAAAGTATATGATACGTGTGGATTTTTACCATAATTAATAGATAAATATTAAAAATTTAGTATCTTGGCAATATAAACACAGAATTTTGAAAAAAATCTTGAAAGTAACATTAAATTATTCTATGTATACTAATGATGGAGAAATTAAAGCAGTTAATTAGAAAAGATCCTATAAATATAATTACACAAAAAGTATGGCACACGTGAGATAATGAGTATATTCTTTGTGGGCTGATAGATTATGCTTAAGAGAAAATTTATGTTTTCGTATAATCGTGCAGCAACTCATCCGCGAGTTATAATGAATAAGTCTCATTTAACAATTTAATGATTTTTAATTAATTTTAAACAATTAAAAATGCATTCTCGTTCAATCATAGATAACATTGAAAAGTACATTCAACGCATGTGAATTAGTTATTGTAATAATCAACTACTTAACTACATGTCGCGATGGATGCATTGAAGATCATTGCTAATCTGCGTTGAGCGCATTTTTCTTCGCGATATCTGATTCCAGTATACGCAACTCTCACCGTCTATGGCTCATTAATTCTCTCTCACGCTATTCGAGAAAAAAACCACTACAGATCCGAACTCCTGTCTTACCCTTGAATCGATTATGTTGATGAGTGCGACATAATGCAACAGGAACAGGAATTTGGTCGATATTTCAATGTCGGAACCTGTGAAATTACCATGTGACACCCGATGCGGCAGTAAAAAAAGGGATCCACATTAATCTACCATTATCATCAAATCCATCTCACGTACTCTGAGACTGATGTAACTGTACATTGTACATACGCGACGTATTGATTTCAGCGCCTTATAACGGATTTTGTATACATTCTGTATATGATCGATTGATTATGTCTATATATCTCATTTATCTTATGCAACCCAGGGATAAAAATATTAAAAAATTCAAAAGAAAACCAGTTCAAGTGTTTCATACGAATTCTAAAAATATAAAAATTCGATATAAAGCACACTCGCGCGCGAAAGAACTTCTTTCACAGAATAAATTTTAAGAAATATTATTTTCAAAACTTTGTTTATTTGAAAAAGATAAACAGCATACATAAACGTTTTTACAGAAGACAATGAAATAATCATCAAGTCATTAACATCTCTCTTGTTGTATTTCACTTTCATAAAGGAGGTACCTGGTGCGAGCAATATAATAGCTGTACAGCGTAATAGTCCCTTTTTGTTAAAATAACACTATCTTGCGTTCCTTAATCTAACTAACAAGCCGCTTAAGTAGAATTCTCTCGGTGGCGCGCAACTTAAATTATACGAGGCACTTTCATTGCAAATGCACCATTGTATGCACGCGCAAGTACATTTGTTATGCGAATGTCGCATTATTCTTCTGAGCTAATGAACTCGTGTCATCAGTTGTAACCTCAACGTCCTTGAGCAAATCCATAAACGCTTGGCTTCTCATTACGATCGCCTCCTAGCCGCAAATATCCAACTAGGAATGCAGATATAGCCTACGTCCTCCGTGCTCTCGGATCCGCTTACGATGATCGTATCGGTAATAACCGCTTTCTATGCACGGATTATATTACTGATTAACTGAATGATCTCGATTATGTGTGATCTCTCAACAATAGAAAGCTAACAATTCAGTGTCAGCTGGATTTAAATGTGAAATGCAGATATATTATACAAATCAATTATATAACTGAAATCGAGTTTTTTTATCCAACAATCTGCATTTAGCCTTGTAATAGTATTTATTCTTGTTGCGCATGCATGAAAGTAAAGATGAATAAATCATGAAGATAATTAAATAACAATATGAAATATATCTATATTTTACTACTGGCGAAATAAATGTTTCGTCTTGTTATTATTAATCAATTTATCACATTGCAACGTACAAGAAACAGTATAGAAAAAATATAAGCAAAAAAAACATCAGTAATATGCAAAAAAGAAAATTATGCAAGCTAATAGACAAAGTAGCATGAGAACTATGTCGGTCGAGGGATCGGCGATTTGTCGGTTCAGGAATCCGGCTTATGACAATTCATGAATAATAACATCGTGTAAGGAGGAACCGAAGGTACAGTTACATTTTCCACTCATTTCTACGCAGTACAGGTAGTACACGTTCGAACGAGCATATATGTACGTATGTCGGTACGAACGACGGGTCACCCACTTCGTTTTTCATGAAGAGCACGTACGTGATGTGGCCCTGGTCGACCAGTTCAAGATTCCCGAACTAGGGATAGACTGATCTCGGATATACCGTAACATCAATGAAAAAAATATATTACGGTAAAACTGTAATGTATTTATTCGTCGGTAACGGAATGACTGGATGAGACCAAAATGAATCGCTTCTCCTAATAAATATTCAAAGATCATAAAATAATTACGATAAAAGTCCATTTGAAAATTGAAATGTTTAATCTAATAAATATTCAAAGATATTCATAGTCGGTTTTTATATTTAAGATCTTAAATATAATTTTAAAATGCCACAAGATCAGACGGTCGTATTAGCATCTTAAGACATTATTTAAGATAATCTTGAAATAAGAAAATAGACTATGAATACCGCAAAGATTTATAAGAAAGAATTATAACAATTGAAAAGTAATTCACCTAAAATGCTCAATTTAATAAATATCTATTTAAAGACCATAAAATAATTATGATAACAATTGAAAAAAATCATCCATTTGAAAATATAAAATATTCAATGTCAATGATTTACGTTTTCGTAATTCCTACTACAGTTACTTAACAGATGATACACTTTCGCAGTACTAATAGTAAAGTTTCTTTACTATTATGTAATGATACACTTCTAAGTTACATGTATTATCAAATTTGAACGTACGTTCATAATTTACACTTTCATAACGGTGAATAATGGAATTCCTTGACATCGCTCGTTTGTCTCGCGTATGTTTAGACTTCAAGAATGAGCATACGGTCTTGAATATACGCTAGCCGTCATCAGCGCTTTGCTGATTCACTCTAACAAATCTGTCTGCAGCGCAAAGAAGCGTTTAGCAAACGGGATTTACTGAAACTATGCCGAGTTGTTATTCGATAAATACGCAATGCAACGACATGGGTTCCTCGTATGCACAAACGCACGCGTGTGCGTGCGCAAAAGCAGCATGTGGGTTCACTGCTGCATTCACTGGGAAGATATGAGATGGAGAAGGCGCGTTACGCATAGATGATTGCGTGCGTAGATGCAATAGGAAAAAAAAAACGCGATGCACCTCAGAAATATGGGTTAACCGATGGCTCGAAGTAGAGCGAAACCCGCCTCTCATCGTCTCCTAATTTACGCCGGAAGGTGAGCCTCGAGGTGTATGTACGATGACCTTCGCAAGATGTCACTTCCAGTTTCGCCTTCCTTTCTCTTCTATTTGGCACTGAACCGTGTGGCAATGGGTTTGAGAAACGTGTCTCGTTCGTGCAGAACGATATTTCAAATATAAGTTCTTTCGGGCTGACATTTTCTTATGTTAAATAAATTGCTCGTTTTACAATTCTTGACGGTATTTTAGAGCACCACTTATTCACATCTATGTATTTTCCAATATCTATACAAAGTTAAAATAAATATATTCTGTTAAAATAATGTCATATGTTTAATTACCTTTAGACACGATACACAGTATACGTATATATTACTTCATTTTAGTAAATTTAAAAAAAAATTAATAAAAATAATAAACAAATAAGAAATACTTTCACTATTTACTTAATAGAAAACTATCTCTGAAAAAATTTAACAAGTGCCTCATCTATGTTTTTGATAAATAAATAAAATTTATTTAGGTTTAAAAAATTTCTAAACTAAAGAACATATTATATTGCTTTACGATAAATGCTGAAAAGTATTTAAAATAATAAACTGCAAGGAGTCAATTGGTCGTAAAACTTTATCGATCTTTAGCAGTATTCCCACTGCTCGTTAACGTATCGTTAAATTTCAACGAATATTATAATTGTTTGCGTTCATTATCGTTATTGGCATAGTCATAATACTATTCTTTAAATAAGAGTTTTACTTGGTGATACCTTTGTAAAAAATTCCTTGGCGTAAGAATCAAAATCGAAATAAAATTCATTGCGATAACAAATATTCCTAGAAACAGCTATCACGTCATAGAGTGAGAACGACGATAGCGCAATTTGCATGTAAAGCACAATTCGCGCACAATCGCGCCTTACGTTCCAAGGTCTCTCAGCCTTGTTTATTAGGTTTGTCATGACCCGTTACATTAAACTAAGAAGGCGGGGCATTTTACGGTTTCTTCTTCGAAACAAGAGTATAAAGCGCATTGCGTAACACAATGTCGACCATTGTGTTGTAGGAGACTGCGTGCTATGAGAAAAAGACAACTCACAGACGACATTGAATCGCCATTTTTACGGGGCCGCGTGAAATTGTAGAATGGCCCTCCAAAGGTCATTCCTCACGAAATGATTTATAAGTGTAGATTTGAAAAAAAACAGTTGTTGAAAAGAACAAACATAATATTTACATAATATTACATAATTCGCATAGAAAAAAACTCGACCGAACATAAGAATTCCAGTTAAACGAATCGTCACAATGCAAAAATATCGTTTTGAGCTCATTGTTATATATAAATTGAAAACAAAAATAAGCTTGACCAGCGATGCATACTTTATTTGCAATAAAGAAGAGTGTCATTATATATATTGTTTCGTTGTTCTCTTATCAACAAAAAAATGCGATATAGCTTATCGGTTCTATTTAAAAGTCTTCGAATCGTTAAGAGTCGATTTTATGAGCATATTGCACAGTATATTACGATATCATGTATATTTTCAAGTAAATTGCAATTGTTGTAAAGCCGAAAATGTTGCGATCAACTTTTAATGATTTCTATAACAGAGCACCGTCGCAAATCAATTAAACGATAGGGTATTAATCGTGCAACAGATGTTGCGTTCAGATGAGGACAGTCTTCCTTTTGTCCGAGATAAATCTATCGTGTATTAAGTGGGTGTTACGCGTGGGGTCGAGCACGATTAGGCGATTACACGCTTTCACGCGGCGTGGTAGGCAGTTCCGCGCGATAGGCACCCTAAAATTGAGGGACCAACCCGTACGCTCCCATAACTGCTATTTAGCGTTTAATAAACACACTCGATTGAATTGATACTGAGTAAGCGTTAGTAATTGAACCGAGTACGAAAGAGCTTTGATCTTATCTCAGATAAAAACAGGATTCCATAATACGCAAAATCAAGAATAAGAAATTATTAAAAATATTAATTTGAAGAACTGAATTTGAAGAACTAAAATAATAATAAAATTTTATATTTAGTTAAAAATGCGACATATATACTTTGCATTAAATTATTGCATCATGCAGATTATGATGAACGAAGGTTCTTCCGATCATTTATTAGAGTCTCAATTAACAGTATCTATAATTTTCTAATTTCCTACAACCAAACGTGTTTATTTTTTTAATTTAAAAAACTGTTAATCTAAGATTTAATTTTTAAACTTATTTAACCATCTGATATGCAGAATCATCTTTACTTGAAGTTAAGGTCCCAACTGAGGTCAATTCTAAATTAAGAAGCTCAGTAATTACGGTCTGGATTTTTGTATAAATACTCAAAGTATAAAATATTGCGAAAAGGATGTTCCATCTATGCGATATATCAGATAACGGTCAACACATCGTCGTCTTGATTATCGCGTGACGATTACGATGGAAAGTTGCGCATCAAGTACGGTGAATTAACGAGCATAACTGCCTTGTGCCGATTTATGCTTTTGCAATTGAATTTTGAAACGATTTCCCGATCGCGATTCGTGACACGCGCTTAACACTGGTGGTATTGATGAGCACATTGACCGGATGTAACGTGTGGTCGTTCCTCTCTCACACGTAGATATTAATTACTTATGTTGAAGTAAATATAAAACGACAGATGATTTACATTACAACGTTATCAAAACATTAAAAATTTGTTGAATTTAATTATTATTTTAGAAAATAAACAGCATGATTGATTAACTAGATATTATACGATTACAAAATTGCATCCTGTTCGTAAAGTTAAGTAAAATATAGAAAAAAAAAACATTTTGTATCTGCATTAGAAATAGTCCACTCAAGTCTTTGTTAAAATTTGTGTTGAATTTTTAACATATCCGAGTGTTTAACATAATGTGTTTGACTTATTTCAATATTTTGTGTAAATTGATATTCAATATTTCTTAGTATTAAAACAACTTCATAAGTGAGTGAACAAATAACATAAGAATAATGCTTTTTAAAACATAATAAACACGTGTGTGTGTGTGTGTGTGTGTGTGTGTGTGTGTGTGTGTGTGTGTGTGTGTGTGTGTGTGTGTGTGTGTGTGTGTGTGTGTGTGTGTGTG
>Ga0157364_1002944_pt1 | contig 16296 bp, 13 predicted proteins | sample AttsexASBM2_FD_111476 | JGI IMG/M metagenome (GOLD analysis project Ga0157364, IMG submission 111476) | Fungus gardens microbial communities from leaf cutter ant in Ribeirão Preto, State of São Paulo, Brazil - Atta sexdens ASBM2 | ecosystem: Host-associated > Fungi > Mycelium > Unclassified ...
ATACTATATACTATATATATACTATATATATATGTATATGTATCTATATACAGTATTATTGTTTTTGCAATGTTACCAATCCTTGTTAATTTTAGATTAGACTTTATCGCGATTATCTGTGCGGAACAAATATTCGCTAATAGATAAGCGATTAAAATATAGAGATAAAAAGTTATATGATAGAGTAATAAGAGATTGCTATAAATAATAATTTATTAACTACATTTGATATTAGTAAGATATCAGTAAACTGAAATGTGTTTAATAAGCGAAGTTTAAAATATTGCTCGTTCGAATGTGCGAACTTTTATTTTTTTTGCGATAAAAAAGGAGCGCAACAAACGCAGAAAGGTATTCTCATGATATTCGCGAATTGAACAAATGGCGCTGCGGCGACCATATCGATAAAGTAAGTACTGTCTCATATGCTCACCGGGCCCCGTTTCTTTTCGCATCTGCAATTCTTGATAAAATTCGCAAAAATTCCAGACACTTTTATTCCGCTATGCTCTACACTCATCTCAGCTAAGTAAGAGTGTCGAGACAAAATTCCCATATTCAAATATGCGGTCAATCGATCGTTAACCGGAACCCAAATCGAGCCAACATCAGCGACACGACGGGACGGTACTGCTGGCCACGACTACTGCCACGATGGCCGAGGAGACTGACACAAACGATAACGCGACGATGGAAAGTATAGCGCAAAATATATCGGAGGTGCGTACTCGTGTGGCGATTAACGGGTTTAGCGAATCGCGACGATCGGCGACGTGAGTGATCGCGATCGCGCGTCGTGTCGTGCGACAACGGCACTCGTAAGGTTAACCCAGTGGGTGTTTCTTCGATTTTGACAGGTCGGTGGCACCGGTGACTGCGACGACGGTGGCGATGGTTCGCCGAGCACGACAACGGGCGAGGTGGGTGCGTTGCAGTTCCAGGCGTCGCAGGTGATCGCGCGGTTGGAGCGGGCAGTGGAACGGGCGGCCAACGGCGGCGGCACCACGTGGAACAATCCCTCAGGATTCCTGACGCAGCCGAAGAAACCGGACGAGATATTGGCGTTGATACAGGTGTGGTGGTGTGGGCCGCGTTTACGCGCCTACGTTCGGTCAGCGGAAACCGACGCATGCGATTGGAGCACGGCCAACTTGATTACGCGTCGTTCGTTGGTCACTGCTGATAGTGCGACTGCCACGATAATTACATGTCACGTGGGAGCTGTGTTTAGTATCGTTCTTCGTTGTTTGTATACAGCTCACGTGTGTCGTTGGGAAACGACGTAAATTCGAATTTCTGATTTGTCACCACTTCCTCTCATCGTAGTTGTTTTTGCGTCACGATTTTATTACTGGTTTTCATTTTTTTTGTTTCTTTTCTTCTATTTATTATTGTTTTTTTCCTTTTTTTATATTTTTATATCTTTCAAATCGTATTTTCAAAGTAACACACAGATAGAAATTTATTTCTAAACTTTGTATCTTAAGAAGTAAAGGTTTATTTGATTTTTGTAAAACTGAAAGCTTTTTGAATCTAGAATAATTTCTAGATTCTAGATAGGAGAGGATCAAAGAAGATCTCGATTCGTACAATCGCAAATTCGAAATAAATTCGCTCTTCTCATTCATTTAAAAATAGGAAATAGAAATTATACAATCCGTGTTACTGCAGCATATATAATTCTGAAAAAATGTATGCATTTTCTTCTTTAGTTAATTTTCTCTCTGATATTTTTGATTTGACTTTTTTTAGTCTTAACTGAAACATGAGTCTCGGTGATCCGGAATTTCCTAATTTTTAAATAGTAATTATTTGTTTATATTATATGTGTTTTGCAATTTTATTTTTCGCAGTTCTGAAAAATTCTTTTAAAAAATAAAATTAATAATAAACTTTCTATTTATGAGATTATTGTATTCTCGATATTATTCTTTTTTAAAGCTTAAATAAAGATTTTGTTCTTTTGTACTTTATATGTATTTTTGATTATTACTATATTTGTTGATTACTAGGAGATTACAGATAATAAAAACTTATGTTCATGTATAATTCAAGTGTAAATTATAAGATACCCATTTAAATTTTATCAGTTCTTTAACATCGAAAAATGTATGTTTCTGTTACGGTTTAATAAACTAAATACTGTTTCCATCGTATATATTAAGCTAATGTACATTAAATCATGTTTAGACACGCTTATATATTAAAATGATATATTAAATGATATATTAAATGATATATTAAATGATATATTAAATGATAAATTATTTGATATATTAAATATATATAAATTAATTACAAAAAATATTTCCTCTTTATTATGGTGAATTAGGTTACTTGCATTACATTAGATTAGCATTAATTAACACATCAAAGGCTGCTTTATATAAAATATTTAAATACAGTAACATAATATAATTAACTTTGATTATGAAATAATATATGTATATCCTGTTAATTAATATGATAATATCATTATTGTATACTTAATTTAAAATATTTATATGTTTTTACACACCTATTTACAGTTTTTAATATTTACAATAATTTAGTGTAATGCAAATGTGACCAAATTCGTTATTAGATTATTTATTAAATATATAGCTTGTGTTATGTAAAAAAAAAGAATTAATTATAAGAAGCTAAAAACATAGATCTCCTCACCAGAAATTTTTGTTTAGGATTTGGTAGTTTACGAGGATGCTCCGCATCCAGCCGAGTCAGGATCTACAGATTCGCCTATCAGTCAGATCACCCCTTTGCCAGCTTTAAGCGAAGCAGCGAAATTGGCCTTAATCACGCACACTGTTTCGGCTTACGCGGTAGCGCTACCGAAACCACACGCGCAGAAGCTCGCGGGTCGTCTCGCGGCCGACACGACGAGATGGCTCAGCCACATCTTTCGTTTCGTGGACTGCGCGTCCTCCTTCCACGAAGATCATCTCGAGGGGCTGGTCAGGGTGACCCGACTAGCTTTACATCGGAAATATCCACGTTACATGGAGGAGGGCTTCACCGCCCTTGTGTCTCAACCTCCTTTGATTTACAGCTCCGTTGCTGCACCCATGGGTGTTGTTCAGCATCTGTGCAGACAGGTAGCACTCCTCGATCCTTCTTTTTAAATGTTGGAGCTGAATATAAAAATTCAATTCAATTTATAAGCTTGAATATTACATTATAACACAAGAATTTGTAAATATTAATTGTTTGTAAACAAAGAAAGTTGTTTAAAGAAAGACTCTCTGGAGAAACACTGATTGAACGTATACAACGTTAAAGATTTATTGTACTTTTGCAGCTTTCCTTACCACTTCATTGCATAAGACCAATCCCGCATAACACTATGTTCGGATCGAGACATACTATGGATGTCTCAGCGCTGGAACGACGCTTAGCAGAAGACACTCAATCAAATAATGTAACGCCATTGCTAGTTCTAGCCGAAGCCGGTTCAGTACTAACGGGCCATTGCGATAATATCACGCGATTACGAGCAATATGTGACAAATATAACGTCTGGCTGCATCTCAGAGGGCATTCGTTAGCTGCGCTAGCGCTGAACAATTCGGCGAAGGATTTGGTAAATATTTTGGTATATAGTTTATCATTAGTAAAGTTTGAAGATCTTTAACATCGTCAAACACTTTTGGAGAATTTTTCTAAAAATCTCTTGATATTACAGCCATCGAAAATAGCGGACAGCATTACATTACCGCTCGGAACATGGCTCGGTATACCATCGCTACCAGTGGTCGTATCCTTCCACATTCTTTTTCTTTAATTTAACAGAATAACTATATAATGTAAATATAATAATTATAATTTAAACTAGAATGTTGAATACTCCAAGATTCCTAAGATATTGTATATCTCTCATTTACTTCTCTTATACTTATAATATCGCTATGACTTATATATTCCTTTAGGTATATATTCTTTGATATTTAATTATCTGTTATGTATTATATATATCACACTAATCAATCATTGCCGATTTTCCTTAATTTTTATTTACAGACTTTGTACAGATTAGCAGATATTAAAGGAGGAAGGCCCACTCCGAGAGATACTACTCTGTCATTAGTTTCAGGATTGATGGCGGATTCCTTGTCGAGACGATTGCCGACTTTGCCTTTGTGGACTGTTTTACAGGCTTTGGGTCGAGACGGTGTACATAATAGATTTAAAAGATGTTTCTTGGCTGTGGAAGAGTTGTATAATAAAATTAAAGGGTTCTCTTGTATTAGAATAGTGGTGAGTTTTTAAAAGAGTGCATATTCCAAAAGAAAAAAGCGTCCTGTTGATTGTCAAAAATTTATCATTTATTTTCTTTCAGAGTCAACCGCCTGGCGGTGAAACGGAATCCTACACTTTAAGTGAATATCTAGCAAACCCCGTGAACAATTTACAATTATTTGAAGTAGTAGCCAACGCATTAGTTTTCCAATTCGTATCTTCGAATGGGGATCTTCAAGTCACGGATCGCGTGCTGCCTTATTACGATAAGTTGAATTCCTGGTTGGGACAAATTCTTCAAAGAGATATTGACAATATACAAATAGAACTTTGTGATATAGAACAGTGCGGTATCGCGATTCGCATTTGTCCATTAGAGAATCCTGATCAACCACCTACAAGCGAAGATATAGATAATTTAATAACCTTCCTTGAGCAACAAATAGTAAGGATATTTTGATAAGGACATTTTGAATCACATTAATCCATATTCGTATCGGGTGTGAAATAATAATCGTTATGATTCATTGATTTTTTTTTTATGAGTAATTTCATTTAGCAAATTTTCTTCATTTAACATTGAAAGAAGGGATATGACGCATTGTCGCAATTACCTACGACGGTAAACGTAAACTTGTTAATAATACAATCATAATTTCGTTCAACAGGAAATATTGCTGGCAACAGTGGAACATAAAGATACCTTCTTACGTTTAGTCTCAGAAAATGATTATTTACATTTAGTGGAAATGCCAGGTTGGGCCGGTCTGGGAGGTGTGCGTTATGCTCCACCTACCTGGATTCAAGTTATGACTGATCAGTCAAAAGAAGAATTGAATAAACTAAATACACAATTGGTTGAAACCCTGCGCAGCACGGATGCCGCATTTTCCCTCGGGGAAGGCGCGGATGGTTTAGCTTGCGTGCGATTTGGCATGGTAACACAAGATACAGGTAAACGCACTTTCAGCAATATTGTCATTCCATATATATGCCTTCTCTTTCATCGAATGATATTATTTCCAGATGTGGCTGAATTATTGTCTTTAGTCTTACAAGTTGGCCAGGAAGTGGAAGCTAGTTCTAAAATGATGGATACTATCTCCGAAGTAGTTAAGAGAGGTATCGAGACGGCGCAAACAGATCTAGAAAGAGAAAACGCAGAGAAACTGTGGCAGGAGGGTATTCTCAGGCATGTCCCCGTAGTAGGAACTTTCGTCAATTGGTGGAGTCCTATTTCGAAGGAAACGGGTGTCCGCGGCCGTAGTCTAAACTTGCAAGCTGGTAATTATAGTTTTGATATAACAAACATTTATTTATCATAATCATATTTTCCTGAAAGATAGAAATATTTAGGATAATCGTGATGAAGATTATTTTAGACAATATTTAATTATTAAAATAGGTGTCGTGGAAAGTACGGAAAATATCTACAAGTATCATATGCAGCTGCAACCTAATTTCACAAATAGTAATGGTTCTGGCGCCAGAACTCCGCCTCAGCCTTTAGTGCAAACGCCAGTTGGTGCTAACAGTCAAAGTCACAGTCGATCGTCAAGTCATTCTAGCCTGCAAAGTGGTAAGAATATACCTTTAATAAGCAATGTCAATTCTCAGCTCCAAGTAAAGGAAGAATCCACGCAAACAAAGTCGTAGTAAAAACATTGTACTACTTTCGATGAATCAATGACACATGGTTTCAAGTTGTTAAACTTGAAATAAAAATGCTTTTTCTGAAACGCTAAAACGTTTCCTCTAGGAGGTACAATCTTTATTATCAAAATATTAGACTGTAACTTGTATAACTTATCGATTGGGTTAAATAGAACGAGATACGTGTGACGGTTTAATTTTATCTTGCTGCTGATACTTTTAACTGGCTGTTTCTCGCCGAAAATATTTCTTGCTTTTAAATATACAAATAATGCCTTTGCATTTTCCTCAAATTTCGTGGACTTTTTTAATTATTTGTGCTATTAAATGAGCATGATTTAATCATGGAGTGATCCGTGTACTTACTAGATTGATACCACGTAGCAGCCTCGCTCTTATAATTAAATTCATAAGTTACTGAAGTACCTCTTGCGGGCACAATGGCCAAAATAAAATAATTTTCTCTTCTAATTGATTATCTCTTCTTCTCATACTTTATTAATACCAATTCAATAGCTAATCTATAGAAGAATATATTGCAAGAAAATTATTTATTGTTATTAGTTCTTCTTTGTATAATATTACACATTTTAATTACTAGCTCACTAGCTAGTAGTTAAGATGTATATTCAATTTTTTCGTCATTAAAAGAAATTATTCTTTATTCGCGAATTTTTGTTTCTTTTAAACTGCTTGCTAATTTTCAAATTGATTCATATTTGTTAAGTTTTATGCCTTTATTAAGCACAATATTGCAAGTAAAATAATAAGAACCTATATAATACGTTTATTTTATCCATTAAAAATAAGCTATATGTACATTTTACCTTTTATGAAGGATTTTGAAAATATTTGAATGAAAATATATAATAGAAAAAAACGTTTTGAAAGAAGTAACAACTTGCCAAAGAAATTTATATATATTCACCCATCGAAAAAAAGTCCGTATTGTTGCTCTTGTATTATGTAATTGATGATAACACCAGGGAAATATTTCAGTGATTAAGATCAATAAATAAATTATACTGCATTAGGAGATTATTCATAAATTGTTGAAAAATATCGAAGATGCAAATAAATCAAGCCGTATGTATATTTATGTACCAAACTTGTAATAAAGTATTACTAATGAATAAATAATATAAAATGTGAATCGAAATCTTCTCGCATATTATGTAATAGATACGGCGATATGATACTAATGCAATAATTATGGATCTTATGTTTTTATTTCTCTTTTTATAATATTCATGTTCCATTACAATAGGAGGAATTAAATTCGGAATATGGCAATTAGACACAATCGTAATATACAAAAAGTGGTATCGATTAACGAGCTTCGTTCATCTCCTACACATCTCCGAGATAAGTCTCTTTATATTACATCAAAATTCGCATAACCGCACATATAAAGAAAGACGCAATAGAACGTTATAACTTATGTAAGTTCTCTGGAGTATAGTCGAGTAGCCTCTACATATACTTTGTAAATAAATCTCTTTCGCGCAGTGAGAGAGAAATACGCAAAAAAGAGAAGATAGTATTTACGTACTATCTGTATACTTTCACTAATAGATGTAGCGAGAGATACGTCAGGAATTAAATTAAGAAAATATCGAACAAAAGGTAAACACACACAAACCTATGACAGAAATGAACGTTCCATCACATCCTATGCCGAACACGTGTAAAATATTATATACTTATGCAATATACAAATATACGGAAAAAATATTAGAGCCCTGGATTCTTCGACGTATCCAGTATCAGTCTTAAAGGGTGCACAAAAGCTTAGGTCTCCCGTGTTCCTTTCCTTTTTCTTTCACATATCCATATCTGTCGATGTGCGTATAATATTTAATCGAATTCTGCGAAATTTTTTTTGATTTTTCGTTTATTAATTATATCATCCTTTTTTTTTCTGCGATGAAAAATTGCCGTAGGCCAAGAAAATGCTCCAATTCGAATGAGTTCCTCATTGTCATATATCATTACATTATTCCCATTATCTCTGAAAATAATGAGTTTCCGTTCTTTCTCTCTCTTCCTCTCTCACGCATACACATATATGTATATAATAGACGTATACACTCGCTCACATATTCTCTTTTTCTCTCAATCATCCTGATCTCCTTTTCTCTTTTGTTCGTGTTTGTTGCGCAGATGCTCTCGCCTTCTTTTATACCACATTACATTTACCGTATAAAATATAAAAATGATGAATAACTTAAATTCTGCTTTATTCGTTAGAAAAACTGGTGTGCAATGTGCCTCAGACTCTCGGTTCTACTATAAAAATTGACAAACGATTACAATAAAGGTTCTGTTAACAATCATCTAAATTACAAATTCTCATATTAAGAGTTTAACAATGTTTTCTGTGTTCTAGATTATTTTAAAATACGTGTTATACGGGTTCCTCGATCGCCTATAAGTCTCGTCAATTTTGCCCGAATCATTGAGCGCGGGTCAAATGTCTTCTAGCAGAGAAATATTTTAGCACAATTTTCTCATCAACTAACAAACGACGTGTTTACTTGCAGATTTTTAATCTGAACAATACTGTGTTGATCCCGTTTTTTACTGTAAAATCTCGAGTAACCAAGGTTATATAGTATCTGAAGACGTCCATCTCCAGTGTTTTATGAGTTATTAAAAAAAAAAAAAAAAGAAAAACAAAAAAAGTAAAAAAAATAAATTGTATTAAATAAATGAAAATAAAAAAATTCCATTTTTCTGTTGTAAATCGATACCGTGACGGATTTCAAAAAATGAAAAGTAAAAATACTTACCAAATAAGAAAAATAATCGAGATGCACAACAAATACATATTACGGATACAGCGCATATCTGTGCTAAAACACTGAAGTTGGATTATATTTGTAAACTTTCTCAATAAGCAATTTTTCTCTTAAAATCTAGAACATGTATCGAGGGGCAACGACGCACTAATATAGCTTTCGTACGTATTAATAGTGACGATACAAATATTCTTTGAGAAAAAAGATTCCTTTTTATGTGTCTTATCTTTTTTTTTTTCGTTTTCTTCAAATTGAGCCAGGTTAAAAATTTGGCAAGAGATCTTATTAATGAATGTACACAACTTTATATACTGACTAGGATACTTCTTCATCTCCAAAATGAACAAAATGATATTCGTTCATTTGCTATTACGCGTACGTGGCCGCGTTCGCACATTTATATATTTATCGTCGAAACTTAAATTAGCATTAACTAAACTATATGCTACTAGTCTACGAGCTATCGCTCTGTAATAAATATTACAATTATTTACATTGGATTAAGTTCTTTTGCTATTCACGCTCTTAAAATGCTTGGTATTGCGATTATATAATTGATTTTTACTCGACTAAACACAAGCCCTAAGAAAATCCTGGAAAGTAGTTTGCGTTAAATGCATATATTCCTGGAATGGCACGATTTCCCTTTCCACAATCGAAAGTCGTGGTTAAATTGTCAATAAAAAAAAAATGGCAAAATGCTTCCACGTAAAATCCGTAATAACATCTAGATTCGGTTTTATCACACTTTTCACGTTTACTCAATAATCTTAAGTGTTATTGTTTTATATACAAACTTACTGAATTATATGCGGATGCCAGTACAAAATCATTTGCGATTGTTGAAAATCTCTATCAACTCTTACAACTTTTAGTAATCAATTATAAAGAGAAAAATACCGAATATTATCGGAGATAGACATCCGTGACAATTGAAAAAGAATTGTCAATATCCAACCGGACACTCGTTGATACTTGTAATAGTAAACAACACTTGACCAATTGGCTATTATTCAGGCACAACATTTACTTCTCCGACACTTGGATTTGATTCAACGAGTACCGAATAATCGCCAGATATATCTTCTTCTAAGATTCTCTTTGTCTAATATACTCGATATATCTCTGATGTTAGAAGATCTCAGGAAGACTGCGCTCCGCAGAAAATTCATTCTCGACTCTTACAAAGTATAATAAGATTTAGTTTTTTGAGACAGATTAATTTTTCCTTACTGTCTTTAAAAAGAGTATTTTTAACTAATACCGCCTGTAGAAGTATGTTTCCAAATATCCTTTTATCGATACGTTGGACATCCATTTCCTTTTCAACTCTTTTTCGTTTGCACATAAAAATTGAAAATCCATAACGCCTGTGCTACCACTGTCTTTGTACTTAAAAAGTATATTCGCCTGAGCATTGGCAGTATCGAGCGTGACCTATGATCAATCGAATTCTGCCAGAGTAAAAATTACCAGACATTCGTGCGGTAACTAGATGTATATGTATACGTTTTCACACACATATAAAGTATATTAAATATCTCTCACGGAAAATTCAACATAGATTCGTTCGGTTAAAATGTAAAAAGTATATAAAAATCGTATATTTCAATAGTTCCTTCATCGTCTTTTGGTGTCTCCTTTAAGTCGCAATATCTAACTCCTCGGTTAAACATCACACGCGAAATTAACGGCTAATTTAGAATGAACAAGCGAGCAGTATCTCTGTAAACGATATCAGTGTAAAACTTCGTGTGAAGATTTCTTTCGTGCATGTTCGTTCATGCAGCTTTCAAGTCGGCCAACAAGCAATATAATTGTATACGTTTAAGTATGCATTCCAGCCTGTCCTTGGATACTTCGCGCGCGGTCTAATCAAGAACGCGATAACAAAGAGGGAGAATAACATAGAAGGACGTACCACAATCACTGTACATGATATACAAGTACAAAATCTCGGATATAAAGTATGTCTCACACAAGTTCCTAAGTTCTCTAAAAATTTTTTTTCATCCCTTCCCCCCCATGATTTCTCTCACTTTTATCGCAGGTCTCTGAAATCAATTTACTGTTTTCTTTTTCTTTGTTATTTTATAGGAACTCCAAATCGCATGTTCTGAATTTTGTTAAAAGACAAAACTCTCTTTGTCAACGATGCTTCTATTCTGCAAATACTCATACTGATTTCGCATCTTCTCTTCTTTTTCGACGATTAGAGTTCCGTTACAGCATACAGATTAGGATCACTACCCTGTACCTGACTCAGCGTAGCCACCGTCGGCTTCTCCTGCCTTCCCTGCGCTCGATTATATGTACCGTACATATTCGGCACTGTGTTGTTCTGCGGTGTGGTACCGTTGAACTGGCTACGCGAGAAATTTCTATCCAAAGTTCTGACCTGATCTTGCATTTGATCTTGAATGCGAATATTAGGCGCTTTGTTCCGCACCAACGATCGAAACTGATTCATATTAGTCTGCGAGCGCGACTCGAACTCCCACGTAGGTTGCTGACTCGCGGGATTCGGTGGAAGCGGTCGATTTTGATTCCAGGCCTGAGTCGGACCCCTCTTTAGATTGGCCAGATTCTTCGGATCCAGCGTTTGTGTCTTTCGCGAATCCTGAAAAGTGGCAAGATGCGCGGGCCCGTGCGAATTATGAGACAGGGTACCGGTGAAGGAAGCCACGCTAGGCGTCCAAGGTGGTTCTCTACCTGTAACATGAAATATAATAATACAGATGTAAAGAATGTTATATACGCGTAAGAGTATTAATTTTTGCATTTACCGGGCCCTGCGGGGGCGTGCCCTCAGTAGAAGTCACTAGATTCTAGCGTCTTGCACTGTTTGCTCAGAGTCGCGTACTGGCCAGGTTGATCTCCGAGTCCAGATCGGTGTTCAGCTCGTCCACCCGTTGATTGCTGATTATGCTGAGACGATTTGTGATCCCCGCCCCCTCCGCTCCCGTTAACACCCCCACCTCTGTAAATGGCGAGGAAGAACAAACAAAGTTGCAGCATTATCTTTGTTTTACATAATGACCGACATCGTTTTATAGCTTATCTAAACATAAATCCAAATTCAATCACGCCTGCAAAACTGTCTATATATTATATTTATGTTAATAAAATAGGATTACAAAAAAGCGCGCTATACTATTTCTTGTAACAATATTGTATAAAGCAATCAAAACTGTTATTTGCTAAGAATAATATTCTATTTCGAAATGCTTAATGTTTCAAAAACAGATATTTAAAATATATAATTAAACACATCAAATATAAAATTAAGAATGGCACAGTTATTTATATGATGCAATACATTTCATCACGTATATTTCGTCAAAAAGCGTATACAAATATATAAATATCGATAAAAAATTGTATTCTTAATAATGATGGAACTATGTATGATAAAGCAACATTCAAAGGAGACGCATTGAATCTAATATGTTTAGCGCGATATTAATTGATATTCCTTAAGCTAAACAAATTAAAAAAGAAACTGAAAATCTCATGCACAAACTTTAACATGCTCTCGTGCAGTTGACGTGCTCGAGCAGTCGCAGTAGCGTAGGACGGTGGGGGCGGCGTTAGCAAGAGAGGCTGCTTAATCGTGTTATGAGTGCCAAGAGCATTCGAATTAAGCGTAGGGGCTGTAGGCGGGTACGACCCTTGGCCTCGAAGGGTCCTTGCTGCTATCGCCTGTGACGCCGCCGATGGTGGTAAGTAAGGATCTTGCTCGTCAACTTGATGATAATCCCTTCTGAAACAAATGCATTGGTTATTTAATTTTCAGCAAATATCATAAAATTTAGAAAGGAACGCAATGATTCTACGGTGCCCGCTTTAGCATTGTAAAATTAATAGCAAAATATAAAAATAAAATTATATTTAATTCCTTCCTCTCTCTAAATGATTCCTGCTAGTGTATTTACCGTTTTCGTATGTATATCCACGTATGAGAATCCACCCAAACCAATACGGTGAATAAGAGACCTGCAGCTAAACTGGCTATTAGCATGAAACTCAATCCATACCTAGAACACATTATAGAGAAGCATTATAAGTTTATATTTCTGTGTAAAATCATTTTAATTAAAATAATTATTTAATCAAACAATTATTTAATTTTTCCGAATTATAATTAAAATATAAGAGGATATCGACTTACAATCCCAAATGACACAAACTCTTGGCGGCGTGAACGTATTGCTTGTGCAGAGGTTTACAGTCGAGTAACGTGGCTAAACCTGGTATGAGTCTGTCTATGGTATTAACGTCTGTGGCTAAACTGCTGAGTCTTGGCTGGAGCTGCTGGTCTTTGAACAGTTCTAGAGCTAATTTAGTCACCGTGTTCAAATTATGCCTCATGTTTTCCATCACACGTTGCGTGTCCCGCAATCTTAGCGTGAACGGATTGCTGCGCGTGTTCTCGCAATGCGTGTAGTATGAGAGTACCTCGGAGGCTAAAGTAGATGGTACGGCTCTGCTTAAGTAACCATCGGGTGAGACGCAAAGATCACCTAGAGCTACAGAAGTTGCCAAGTATAAGGATGCCATGAGCCAAGAGACGATAACCGCAAACAAGCCGAATACGGAAAATCTGAAAAGATAATCTATTAGAGTTACTTTATGATTTTGTGACTATATAGATAGATTGTGACTATACAGATGTGTTTACAGAATAATTTATAAATATATAGAAGATATATAGACGATCTATTCCTCTGCTCAAATTTTGTTACGATTTTAAATGGTTTTATTCAACATGTAAAGTAAAAATGCAAAGAAAGATATAAAATACTATATGAGGAATACCGCCGAAAGATTTCTACTCTTATTTCGATCAAAAGAACATACGTTATGAGAACACATCTAGAGTGCCGTGCAACACCGACCACCAGAACCACGCAGAGGACAAGTAGAGCGCTCAAGACCGCCATAGTGATAGGCCATCGCAATTGCTCAATCTTTTCACCCATCCCAATGGCGCCGGCAAGACTAATACCGCTCAAAGGCTTTCGTATCTCAAAACTTCGATTTACAGCGATGCTCGTATTTTGTTTCATGCCATTAAGTGCCGCTAGCAGCCAACTTAGCATAGTTTTATTACTGACCGGAGCATCGAATTCATCTCCGAGAGCAGTCAATTGCGTCTGCACTTTTTTCTTCAGAGTCGCTTCTATAGTGTCAGTCTGTAAGAAATATAATATAATGTTGTATAATACAATGTTGATACTTAAATAAATATAACAATTATTTTTAATTGTTGCTACTTAACTGTTTAAATTATTTTAAATTATCTAAATCAGGTCAGTGTCTATCTATACGCGTACACTTAAAAAAAATTCTAATAAACACTAAAAAAATTTTTTTTTTAAATGAAGAATAATTTTTCTCTTTTTTGCGATCTTTACTTTTAAAATCTATGTGCATATTTACTGAAATTTTTTATTACTGCTATGTAATAAAAAACATTTTTTATTACATATATTATGATAAACAATATTAAGACACTGCGAAAAATAAATAGGAAATACCTGATTTCTGACGCCCATAAGGATCCCATCGACGTTTTTCGCAGCTGCTATGAGTTGTACCAAGCCGTTGTGTACGTCGTCGTTGCCATAAAGACCAACAGCCACTGCTCCACTACAGAGTAACGCTAGGATGGCCAGCGAACACTTCAACGCGGTTATCGACTTCTTGGGGCGCGGCCTCCGGTCGCAGCATCTTGTTACCAAATAAACCAGCAATACCAGTAAAGTTAAGATCAACCAGGCTGCCGGAATACTTCCCAGTATCCCGAGGCTCTGTAAACATTACATCCGATCATGGATTTTCTTCCTGCTTTATAACTTTACGTAAACTTTACTTATACTCTTATAAAAGAAATTAAATTACTAAAGAAATCTAAAGAAATCCAAATATAAAATCCATTTATTCATTCTAAATTTCTTGCAGTAAAATCTTACTCCAAGAGGGTGAAAATGCAACCACTTTTTTGGCATGAAATTTCATCCCTTCAAAGTAAAAATTCACTCTAAAGTGAAAATTCACTCTTTTTCAAGAAGCAAAAAGAATAATTATACTTTCACTTTCTTGGAATGAGATTTTATTACAAGAAATTTCGAGTGTTAGATTTATCCATCAAATTTCATAAAATTAACAATTGCCTGTTCTTTATCTAAAAAGTTTTTTGAAAGTAAATATCTGATTTGAAATTTAATTAAAGAAAAAGCTTTCTTGTGTCTTCTCAACTTGAAGATTCGAAGAATAGACCAGCCAAACAAATAACGTCGAAAAATTGGTATCGCGCCAAAAATTTTCTCGCCTTCACTTCCTACTCTAAAACGGCAATATTATCAGCATCGTCATGCATCGTCAAGAACCACATTGCAACGCTATTTCAGGCGCATTTACGTATTTACTTCGTACGAGCCGCACTTACGACCGTCTCATAACTTCTACCTGGCTCTCTTCCTACCTCCCTCGAGGCTTTTATCTCATTTCTCGGCGGTCTTAGCTTCGCCAATCCACCCCGTCGAGCCGCATGCATGACGAAAGCGAATATTAGCGAGACAAAGTTTCGGGCCCTCCTCCGTCAGTGGTTATATCTCATCCTAAGTCCGCCCGACTTCGACGGCTGAGGAAGATGAGCGAAAAAGGAAGAAGAGGGAACGAAAGTGTGAGGAATACACGGAGAACACGACGGAGGGAGAGCAGGATGTGCCCGACGTGGTCCGACGTTCCGAAGATGTTGAAGCCTGCTGCCGTGAGTTGCCCCAGGCATATTATGCGAAAGCCTTTGTGCATTGTTTGAGCTTTCCCAGGCATTGTGCTTTCCAGTTACACTTATGGGACCTGGATTCTTGCGCGTTCGTGGTATCTACCTGCCCTCTTCTGGCCTTCTTTTTTTTCTTCACAAACCTCTCATCCTCCTTTCTTCTTTTTCTTTTTGTTCTCTTTCTTCTCTTCTTTTTCCCATGTCCTCGCCATATCCCGCTACCTTCCACGGACGTGTGAATCATTTCTTTTTTTTTCTTCCCTTTCGATTTTGCATTCTGTATGAGCATACGACCTTTTCTAATCGTTATGTTGCCAGATGCTCGCTTTTTGGATTCTTATCCGTTTGACGATGCGAAATCTCCACTTATGGCTCGATAATGCAAATCTACAGCCGACCAAAGACGATAATCCAAAGTGCCATTGGCGTTTGTGGTTGTTAAGAGGATATCCCGCGAAATAACTGCCGAAAAATTTTGATGTCTTAAGATGTCGAAGTACTAACAGGAATTAACAGATACTATTCGAACGGATAGTACTTGATTAACATATTAATATCCGCAACTAATGTTGCGTAACATATATGATGTTTTCCAACAAGAGACAGTGCAGTAATTATTATTATATTTTATTTTTATTTAGTAAACAATAAAGATGTAATAATTCAAGATGTAATAATTACAAAAATTAATAGAAAAGAGCCTCAAAGCTAATGCGAGATCTTTTTTGCGAGTAATTATATTAAATTTTCTCTCTTCCACACACACACACACACACACACACACACACACACACACACACACACACACACACACACACA
>Ga0157364_1002945_pt1 | contig 16295 bp, 7 predicted proteins | sample AttsexASBM2_FD_111476 | JGI IMG/M metagenome (GOLD analysis project Ga0157364, IMG submission 111476) | Fungus gardens microbial communities from leaf cutter ant in Ribeirão Preto, State of São Paulo, Brazil - Atta sexdens ASBM2 | ecosystem: Host-associated > Fungi > Mycelium > Unclassified ...
AAACACACACACGTGTAATTTTTCTTATTTTTTAAATAGTATTTGATATACTACTTCACTGAAGTTGAAGTAATAACTGTCGAAAATAAAAGAGAAAGCACTTAACAGAAATTTAATATTCAAAATATTATAACATATGCATTAGCTCTTTTTAAGAAGACTTTTAAGGAAAAGATGGTCATGATATTACGGAACAGTTGATATCATATTTTATATTAAAAATTAGCATTTTGTAAAATGATAAAAAAAAATTTATAATCTTATACGTTTAACACAAATATATATAATTATACCTATATAATTTAATTGTAATTATAAATAATGATATTGCAATAATAACATAAAAATTATAATTCTTTTAAACTAAGAAAATCGAACAAAAAAATTTCTATAATTAAAAAAAAACAACGTGTTTATTTGTGTTACTTGATTACAATATGACCTTATGAGTCATCTTTTCAGAACTTTGACAGAAAGATGGACATAATTTATAAATAAATAGTAAAAATAAAAATACTAATTATAGATCATATTACATATCTTTATTATGTTTGTAACATTAGATTATGGCAGCTTAATTATAATTTATTCACATTGTAGCAACCTTCAATGGACACACACAAAACTTTGCAGACAGTCGAAAGTCAAAATATTATATAATATAATTATATAATATTGTTATTTTGAAAAGTGTACGCACATAAACTATTATAAATATTGATTGTCTTTGAAAATAAATAAAATAAAAACGCACTATATATTTAGCAATTATTAGAGAAATTACAGCCTATGATTGTAATACCCCAGTTTATCCCAACGAAATGTCATATACAGGCGAGAAATAAATATCTATATATCAAATACTTAAATGGCATTTATCATCATAAAAACATCGTTCGTACACATATTGCTTTTCTCATTGCATTATTTACGCGCGTCAATACATTTATACACTCTGACGACCAATCGAAGACGGTAAATACTTCGTCACCAAGGCTAGAAAGTACCATCAACGAATACACTTTAGGGACCTATTACTTTTTTACTCTTCTGCTCGACGACGAGGTAAAAGACTAGCATGCTATTTCGCACGGCTGCAGAAACCATCATACGACTATCCTGATCGAAGATAAGAGTCGTTCGGGGAGTGACGCCCTTTAATATTTGTCACGGCCATCTTTTCCGATTAGCAACGCTTGCACCCCCGTTGCCGGCGATAAGGAAATTTACACTAGTTTCTGATTTATTCAGTTCATTTACGCGTGGCGGCTTAATTTTGCTTCAAGTAACAGCAGCAAGAATATTTTAATGCACATTCTTTTTTTACTGTCTTGTTTGTGTATATCTTGAATTTTTTAGTATATCTTTCATTTATTTTGAGCTATACTCTTTATGGGCGAAAGATGTTAAATTCGCCTATGCTTTTAACATTAATAATTCAAATCTAACATAAATAGTATGATAATAGTTGTATTTTGAGGCTAGTATGTCAACGGAAATTTAAATCGTGTCCAAGGAATGATAACAGTTAACCGAGAGACTTGCACAAATTACGATTTTATCTCTTACGACTAGTAGAAGAAACCCTCGAAATAGCTAGGTTGATTGATCGAGATTAGTAACGTAAGAAAGGATCTTTTAAGTACAACGAATTAGCTCGGAGAAACTCAATCGGACATCATATCTTTGTTATTGGAATTAAGCGATCCTTTCTCTAATTAAATTATAATCATCAATTGAATTTAATAATAATATGAAGTAATAATTAGAGAGATAATAATGAGAAAGCAGCAACTGTTACCATCATCGTATTTTTCATTCAAAACACGTTCTTAACACAATTTAAATCAGTATTAATTTAGAATAATTTAATATCTTGGAGAAATCATAAAATATTCAAGACGCGCGAACGGAGAGCACCTAATCATTGAATTTGAGCGTGAAAGCCAGGTCGATAGCTCGAGGTAAGCACTCGAGGTGCAAACCGGATTCGCGTGATCCATCCTTGGTTCATTACGGCGTCGTAGTTGCCGTTAATCTGGCGTTACATCGTCCTCTCTAAACCAGTTCGCCGGATCCAAGGCCGAAACTTGGTTGCACAGATACAATAGCCCGATCCGACGGCCACCTATATCGCCTATACACGACATAATACTGTGCAAGCGAGGCGAAGGGAGTTACTTTAACCTCTGCGGTTAAGCCGAAGCGCCTTGGCGAGCCAAAAGAGGAGAACAGAGAGGGGAATAGTGACGGTAGAACGCGGCGGTCTAATGTTACCGCATCCAGGAACGCTGCGATTTCTCACCCTTATCTTATCTGCCAAGCGTCTCACCCCCCTTCGCGCGTTCTCTGCACCACCGCACCGCCATCACCGACGACCCTTCGCTTTCTCTGTCGTCCAACGCGTTTCAGCTAAGAGTCCCCAAACCTCCTTCCAACCCCGAAGATAGATCCCTTACCCGTTACCCTCTATCTCTCGCCTTACTCTTTACCTTCCAAAAGGGATAGAGAGGGCAGAGAACTTAAATTCGCTTCTCGGGCTTTTAATTCCACGGATTGACGCGGAATTTCGAGCACAGCCGTTCACACCCATACCATCGCTCTACTTCCATTCTCGCGACTACCACCTTCGCTCGTCTACTCGTCCTTTCGAGTCTTCGTTCGTCCGTCCCGCAACCCGCCACGACGATCTTCACAAGAGAGGCGGCGAGTTGGGACGAGCTGGAAAATCTGCGGTATCGATCGGCACCGTCCGCGACTCGGTCGGAATTACGACCATCGATCGAGCGAGCAAACGGGAACGAGAGGAACGGCTAGGCTACCACTGTGGCGACTAGCAAACTCTGAGCCCCTGCCTTTCCCTCCATGGAGAGAACTGCCATATCCCCCTTTCCGCTTTTCCGCCGTCTCGCTCAACCATCCGCAGGACGAACGACCGCCTCATTTCCGGTTTCTGAGGAACGATCCCTCCTCTAGTCGGTAGCGCGCGCGGTGCGAACGCTACTACCGGCGAGTATCCATCGTTAATCCGGAAAGACTACGGGAAGTGGGTTTCCATGAATCTTTCAGATTTTCCGCGACCCCGGGATACTTCCTGAACGACGCTGGGGATAAGTAAATCTTAGTGGAAATTCGATTAAATGTTTACGACGAGAAATATATCACGACTCACGACTACATGACTAATGCACATCGTGAATATTTAATATCTCTGTAGAAGATATGATAGACGATATCATTTTAATAATTTAATTTTAATATTTTGATGATATAATGCAAATATATTTTAAAAATTTTCTACGTAAATCCATAAATAAATGTACGTAATAATAATTTTTTAAATATTTATAAATATATTTAAATTATTTATAGTAATCATGATATTATAACAATAATATGAGGAATAAGTAATATTTTTCGAAGATATTCTCTTTGAGATAATGTATCGTTGATAATTATTTTTTAATGATTTTATAATATTTAGATATTGAATAAATTATTATTAATATTAATAGTTAATTATTTATTAATTTTATAACGTTATTTGAAGTTATGATTGTTGTAAAATATTTTGTAAAATATTATAATAAATATTATAGCTTCACGTTTACTATATATTGCGAGAGTAATCTCAAATAGTAAATAGCTTTAGATGGCGATACTTGAGTTTGGACGAAAACGTGTTGCTATGTTGTCGCGCGCGCGCGGCGCGTAATCTGGAACGATTAATAAAAGTTCCACGAGTATAGTGTGCAATAGCGAGCTCGAAATTGCACTTGTAACACCCAGCATAAGCTATCAAAAACGAATGGCGTGTTAATTCAACGGGGTTTCGAGATTAATGGCAACTCATTGCGTCGCCCGCTGAAATCGACGAAAGAGAATTTGCTTTTCCATATCCTGCGTATTTATCAAAATTAGTTACGCATTTCTAATTGATTTCGAAATTTCTGAGTGAACTCGGGCTAACGCGTACTCAACGTGGATGCCTGAATAGTGAATATATCTATGTACGAATGCGAAATGCGCAAAATGGGGCAACTTCCATTCCGCTGAAAAAGACAGATTCCCGCCGAATATTTCTAGCTCTCGGACATGATTCAGACACGTCCGCTTGTATTATCGTTCCTGAAATCATTCTGCCATACTTCCCGCCATGTCACCGGAACGTGAAACCCAACCGACAAAAAAAAATCTGCACCGTCGACGCAATCGCGCCTTGCCGTCAAACCATTTTCACGGCCATTAAGCGCATTCGCGCAAACGTACGACGTACTCGTCTAGATACGGAGAAAAGGTCGAAAAAATTTCGCTCTATGGGAGTGCGTACGTGATAACTAGAGATGGAAGGTTGAGGGAACGAAGGGAGAACGATTTTGGTGGCGTACCGGGCAAATTGGCCCTGGAGCTTTTTGATTCGATCAATTTACTGAGCACGCTGTATATTTCGCCCTCTCGTTCTCCCTTTCTCGCTCGCGTACTCACCCACTGCTTCTCTTTCCCGTCCTTTCATTCGTCGGATGCAGTGCTGCTCGAAATGAAATGCCGAGGCTTTATCAATCTCTACCTTCCACCAATAGCATTCTGTACGGGCGTCGATTCCCAATTATATAATCCTGAAAGTACCATTCGACCAGCTACGCGTATTTTCATATATTCAGGCTTTTATTTTAATTCTCTGGTACTATTTTCTATTTACTCAATCCATATTATTAATATGTAAATTGTAGATATTAAATAAATCAAAATAACTGAAAATAAGATATGACTTATTGGATAAATGTCCACAGCAGTAAATATAAACCGATAAATTTAGAGTATTTTATATATATATATATAAATATATATGTATATATATATATATATATTTTGATATTTTCCAGATTTGATCGTATTTATATACAGTTGTATTAATTACTAGCGTAATTTATAACTTTAGAGACCATTAAATATTATTATTAATGATTGAAATGATCTGTAGCAAATATAAACAAGATAAATTTAAGTGTTCAAATATTTTTAGTAAATTTTGGAAAATTTAAATATTTTGACTAAAATTTTTGATATTTTGAGCAAGTTTTTCTATGTATTTTGTATATTTTAATATGTGTCTAAATTTATTTTGTACATATAGTTACATATTAACATATTATATCATACTACTGACGATTATGGAATAATTATATTAATGGTATATAAACGAGTAATTATTATCCTATGTTAATGAGCAAATATTCTATGTGCACTAACTAATCTTTATTAAAACTGTAATCGCAGATTTAATTAATTTTGATAACCACTTACATTACGTAATCACATGTACAATATTGGATGACATTTCGAGTACTTTACCTATTGATTCCTTCCCCCAAAATCATTCTTATCACACGTACGACGGATTTTTGCTATAAACTCACTAGAGTGAATCTTTTTTTTAAAGCGATTCTCTTTTTTTATTCATTACGCTATTGACTTGTAAAGAAGGTAGAAAATTTCTTAGGCCTGCGATCAAACATGACCGTGTTCGCGCCAAATGTGCATCGTCTGAGGAAATAGCGTTTCTCTTTATCGACGCGCGACATCAAAAGCATGATGTATATGTGCAGTAGACTCCCTTTACTTTTCGCTGACAAATTCCGCGCGAGTCTCTCGGCGGCTATGAAATCGGGCGAGAAAAAGGCGCGCGCGGCAGGTAGGTACCGTAACGGTGAAGTGGGTTTTGTAGACACACACAATTTGTCAAACTGCCGTGCGGCACAATGAACCGTGTATTTTCCCAGCAGATTTTCCGCTGCGACGGAATTCAGGCCAACGTTGTCGCGTTTCTAATCCTCGCCGCGCGGCAGGTCCTTCCTCCCCTCGTCATACATAGCCGACATCTTCGTGTTTCGTCTCCTTCGATTTTGTTTTCGCGTTTCGTACTACGTCGCACTTTATTCTCTTTTGTTGCACCGCCTTCGCGCCGTTGTTTGCATAGTTCGTTGGTGAACGAAACACCATTTGAAAATCAGCATTCGAGAAACGTGCGCTCGTTGCACGCGTAAACACGTAGATACGTGAGACGTCAGAAAATTGCTATGCGGCTTTTTATATACGTATGAAGAAAACGATTTCCTAGTTTTGTTTACGTCAAAAGTATCGCCAGCGATTGAAAACCGTTTCAATCTTCTTTATTAGGGATGTCCGGTATCCAGTATTATCCAGCACTTTTTTATTATCCGACCGGATATCATTAATATTCAGGAATATATTCGGTTGAAATTTAATATTAAATTGTTGATTTTTTCTTATACAAATGTTTTATAGAAATAAATATGCACGTTCATGATGTTATAATATTTCATACATTGTTGCAAAATTACAATCCCTAGAGGCCCTTTTTTTTTAGAAAACACTTTCTCGGAATCCGATTGGATATCCGGAAAACATTGGATATCCGACTCGAAGAAATTGCCTGCTGCGATGTTTCTCTCCGGATATCTGATATCCGGTGCATCCCTAATCTTTATCTAATCGTTCATATTTATAAATTAGAGAAGAGTGTACGGTAACTCCGATTCAGTTCTGCGGTTACATCGATACACGTCAATCGGAAACACGCGTGCAATCATGTGAAATGGAGCTTTGAGTACGTAGGTATTTTCGATTCCCTTGGTGCTTGTTTCTACGTATTTACGCAGCTTCGCTTTATTTGGTTCCTTCGCGGTTCGTCCGCTTGTCCGATCGATTTCTGCGTTTCCTCCGTGTGTATGTGCTGCACGCGAGTAAGATCCAATATCGATGGGATTACATGGAACGCAGTGCTTTGGTGACGTCGACGTTCGTGATCCGTGAAAATTCAGCTTAGAGCGCACAGGCACGTAACTTCATAGAATGTCGAGGGCGGTAACACTTTTTATCTCTAATCTGACTCGACTTAAACGGCGTACGCGGTGGTCCGAAATTCGCTTTTCGCAACCATCCCGTTAATTACACGATACCGTACGTGCCAATACCGGCTTATCTTGTATTGCGAGACAAACGCTTCGCAGCGGCGCTACTAATTTTAATAAAAGAGTGGCTATTCTCTCGAATACTTGCGCGCCCAGCTTTAGTGATAATCTCTTTTATTGCCGCCATAATATAATACCCTTATTTTCAATTGCAACTTCTATTCTTGCTACTGTTTTCGCGTCGCGTATTCACATTGCGATTCCGGACGAAAAAATTGAAAATTGAAAAATTGGAGAAGAAAATTACATTTGAAATGTCGAGAGGTGTTTGCCGATTACAACGCTCGCAAAAGCGGTCGTTTATTCTTTCCGAATTCGATTAAAAGTTTTCTTCAACAGCACCGCGAGTCCCAGGAAACTTTGCGATCCATATAAAATATCCTTTGATTCCTCCAACAAACGTTGCAGTCAGTGTTGTATCTTTTTACGTTTATACGTACATAATTACGTACATAATTAACGTTTGCGATATAAAATCGGAGAGCGCCTTTCATTCTTCTTGAATCATTTCTTAGCTTTATGTGCTGAGATTGTACGATTCCAACAAATTACTATCGTTATTTATTTTATCGCTTAAATATTCTTCTAGATAATCTAGAAAAAGTAAACCTAAACGAATTCAATAGAAATTTTTCATTAACATGATATCAAATTTCTGAGAAGTACATACTTTTGCACCTTGTTAATTAGTAATACAAATGTGTTCAAAAGATTTTTCATGTCGGCACCGAGGCAGAATATTTGTTACTGAGCTATTGTATACTTTTACATCGACTAATTATTTCGAGAAATGTTGGCATTTTATTGAATATCTTTTATAAAGTATGCCGTGGTACACCAGAAAATGCAAAGATGAACAAAAATATATCTGATACGTTTAATTAGGGGATAACTGGGAATAACAGAGATGTTATATTATGATGGAAAAAAAGCAAAAAGTGAGTGACATAAATTTTTAACAATTTCTTGTTGAGATATTTTGCGTAAATTGCATAAAATTATTCATTTTATATTTAATTCGTTATAATCTTGCTTCTCTTTTTCTCATATAGTTCTTTTCAACAAAATCCTGAAAGGTCGACTTTTCGTTTGACCAATAATTGTCATGATAGAGAGATCGTTACAGAGAATACGCTGGTTCTAATGAAAGGAGAAAATCATTTTTCGTTTTGTGCTCCTTCTTTTCCCCTTTGCGATCGATTCTTGCCGGTATAGGGTGATCGCAATTTCCCTCTTCTTTTTTTTACGGTGCATGGCGACACGTTCAGGAAACATTGGAAGTGAGACGGAAACGAGAAAGATATTTTTTCGCGCCATCCGCCTCGGCAAAACACTGGCCAATTTCATGGAATAGCTCGTACGTGATCCGCAGATAAAGAACTTTGACGTCTTTCGCTGGAAAGTTTTTTTTTTTTATGTCCACAGAGAGGGCTCCCGATACTACTACACCAAGTTCAAATACTCAAGACTTGGATATTTGTGCGAAGCCTTCTCACATGTTTGTTTGACCCTCTTCTCGCGCCCTCTCGATTCAACTATAAGATAGGTGTTAACGCGTGTGAACCTTTTTATCATTAATGTTTAACTACTACGAATTTATCACATAGCTTGTTGAAATATTTTTACAATGTCACAATGTTTTCATAACCCAGATAGCATACGACATTAATAGAACGTATAAACGTTCTAAATTCTAAGAATATTTGTACATTCTTAAAATGTTCTATAAATGTTTTTAGAAGTTTGATGCTGTATGAGGATGATTATCATCTCGATATGACTCACATTTAAGTATGAATATATATTCATTGATCATAGCTATTGGTTAACCTAGCGATAGAATTTATAAATCGTTATACCTTAAAATTTGTTGTTTTGTGTGATAGAGTGATGTATTGGACATTAATATCAATGATCAAATGAATATATATACATATATATATATAAAAGGTGTGAGTCATACTTATATTTTAAAATTGTGTGTTTTTAGATAAAAAAGAAAAACAAACATTCCTATAAATGTTAAGTTGCAAATTCTTTGTTATATAAAAACAAATAGATTTGAAACAATAACTGAATATTAGATTATATTTATATGTATGAAAAATGAATAGAAAATTTTGAGCAAAAAAAATACTCATCTGAAATAAAGTCATTTAATATTACTGTATTTGTATCAATTACTTTGACAACGAAGTATTTGCGACTTAATGTGTAGGAGCACTTCTTTCTTTTTATCCAAAAATACGCTCACGGAATTTTAAAACGTACTTCCGACTTAACTTGTGCAGCAGAATATAAATTACTATCTTTCACTGTTCAATGAATAGTAAGTGTTTTTCGACAACCTTTTTAATCAGAGTGAAGTTGCAACATTTTGCGTATTGTGCTTTCAAAATATGCGCTGAAGAAGGTTCTTCTCGTGGAATCTCGTGGTAATTTGGGAATGGAGTCTTTACATGATAAAGCGCTGCGAACGGTTGAATTCGTTTTAGAGCTTCAACGACCTCAGGCATTCCGCTTTTCCGCAAGGTAACCGATTGCGGAGCTATAAGTGGAAAGCAGAACGGCGAAGGGTGGAAGAAGAGTCGGGTACCTTAACCTTCGATTTCTGACCCGTAGAAGAGGAGCTTGCCGCGTTTGTCGGCACCACTTGAGCAACTCGTCGAGGAGAACTCCATGGCGTTTCAAGATCGAGAGAGTCTCAAACGCGGTTTTGGCTCCCAACCTCTCTATCTTCTCTCTGCGTTGCTCTCCATCGATTTTATTCAGCTATCTCTCTTTCTCATTCTATCTTTCCTTCCTCTCTTATTCCTCTCTCTTTCTCTGTCTGTCTCCCTCTCTCCCTCTCTCTCTCTCTCTCTCTCTCTCTCTCTCTTTCTTTTCTCTTTTCTCTTTTCTTGATGTTCTTTGATAAAAGCGCGCGCGTGGCGTACGAAGGCGCTCGTCAAGCAAAGGAACGCCCTAGGCAAGGAAAAGGAAGACGTCGTTCAACCTAACGGTTCTTCACGACGACGTCTATTCTTTGTATGTACTGCGCCGACGGTCTGTCGGTGTTTGCGCGTCCGTGTAAGTATATCCTGTCTCCTGCAGGTAACCTCGCGCCCTCCGACGCGCGACTCGAACTTCACAATCGATCGATTTTCCCCGTGGCCTCGAGAACGAGATACCATAGAATTCGAAGTGACTCTGTGCTTGGCCTGACGGCATTCCTCTTTCTAGTCATCCTACCTCTATCTTCTTCCATGCTCCCTTTCATACTTGAGACCGCTTAAGGGAAAGGCCTTTCGAATACGAGTTCGAAGTAAAGTTTTACGGTCCAAGTTAGGACCTCGCGCCGGCAGGAAGGAAAGGAGTTGGCAACGAGAGGTGTTCGAAACGAAGGGGTCAAAGAAGCGGAGAAACCGAGCAGCAGGAGGTAAATTTCGCGGAGGATAGGGTGCAACTTTGCTCGTAAATTCGATATTCAAAACAGGAAGTGAACAATGCCCCTTATACACTTCGCCACCCATGCGGTTGGTCCACTTTGCGCCTCCGACAAGTATCATAGACGCGCCCCCGAAGAAAATTGGACGATTAATGACTTCGCCACTAGGTAATGGTGCATTAACGATCAGCCTAATTATCCAGTTTGCATCATCACAGCTTTTGCGCAGGATAGATTGATAAAAATAAATTGACGTGAGAAACGAGGGATACCTGCATTTGTTCAATTCGCGAATTAAATATTTCATTACTTATAAAGTAATGATACATAAAATGTTAAACATATGTATTATATTAATTATTATTCAAAGATTCTTCATTCTTTTGATACTTTCGCATTATTTCATTTATATAATGAATCATTAAGAAATTGTTTGTATATATTTTAAATTTTTAATTATGTTTATCATTTGTTGACTACCGTAATATATCATATAATATTCGCTATCGGCAAGGAAGAACACCGATGAGAGAAACACCGATACTCTTTGTTAAAAGCGCTACATTTGCGGAGAGAAGGATAAGCCGCAATGGAGAAGTCCATAACCGATTAATAATTCTCCTGACCGTTCCCTCTGGCGTTCGAACACTCCAACAGTAATATCCTGCGGACGTAACGTTCGATTTATCGGCAATGGACGCGCAACAGTACGAAACGTACGCGCGCAGCTCGTAGCTGCAGCTACCAAATTTAATTTCGCATTTCAACGAATTAAAATTCAAACGATCGAACGATTGACTTTATTTGCATACCGTTGGTATTTATTAACCGGGCCGCGGACTGGACCAAGCTGTGTCTCTCTCTCTGTTGCTCCTCTATTTCTCTCTTTCTCTTTCCCTTTTCATCTCTCTGGTTTTCACACACACACACGCACACACACACACACACACACACACACGCGCGCGCGCGCGCGCGCGCACACATATTCACCCTTTCTCCTCTCCTCTCTCCGCATTCATCTCTTTCTCGTCCCGATATACCACTATCTGAGTTTTCCCTCTATCGCCACTCCCCTCGCTCTGTCGTTCATTCGTTTGCTCGTTCACTCGCTCGCTCTCTCATCCCGGTGTGCATAAAAATGAAAATGGATCGTACAGCGCGCTAAATGGCCAAGTGGATTTATGCCGAAAGAGGCAGAAATTTTCATTTTTCCGTCACAAACTGTATGCCTCGCCTGTCTACCAGCGGTGCGCTGTTTTCAAGTGATATATCTCAGTATCTAATCGGAGAGAAGGATATGCTGCGTTTGCTGAGGAACGGGCACTCGATGAATGTCCGAGCACAAAAGGCGGTTCGTAAACGGTTATCCACCTGTCTATGACCTACCTGTCTATGTATCTGTCTTGCCGTGGCTCGCGGTTACGCCAATCTCTTTTTGATCGACGAGATCGGCGCGGATTCGCCCGCGTATGAATTTTTGATAAACGCACCATTGGCACGTGGTCGAGTGGGAAACGCGATGTGAAATATATAAGGGCCGCCGGTTTTATTCGAAGCCAGCGCGTTTGCTTTACGACTCTCCTGTGAATGGGAAAAGCGCGCTCGCAGAATTCCGTTTTCCATTTCACGATGTTGAAACACAAAATATCGTAGAACGAAAAGCGCAGTCCTACTATCGTTCTCTGTCTCCCCGGGGTATATTTATTGCTTAGACGTAGACAACGGCGGACAGCTTGTCAATCAGTTGAGTGGAGCGTTTCTGACGTATCGCGGCACTTACACATGACAGTAAAACGCGGTGACGATCAGTAATAGTGATGTTAGATATGAATTTTATACGATGACGTGACATATTCCGATCGAGATTAAAAGCACTGTCAAGTTTTATTTAACTTTCGTTGCGTGCCTTTTTCTTTTTCAATCGAATATACGTTAATCTTATAATTGGGTAGTTAGCATTAATGCCTATATGGAAAAAAAAGATTAGTTGCCACAGCTAAATATTAGGTTTGGCGGCTAATTCACTAGCATTATATATGGACACCTAATGTCGTGTTTGCGAGGTCTAATTTCCATTAGCTGTGAGACCTAAATATTATCATTGTAACAGACAAGCATTTTGCTATTATGTCGTTGTATTGATCATTGCAGCAAACGTTTTCTATGTAGTAGCAAGTACAGTTTCAGCAGACCATATTTAACGGTGGTAGAAACAATTTTCTTTTACAGATCCGATAATTATAACAACTAACTTCATGTTGCTAAATTGATCTGTAACAGACATGCATATTTTGCTATCACATCCTTATATTAGCTACAGCAGTAAATCCTCTATAGTAAATTTCATAGCTTAATAGCTAATGCAATTTCAGCTAATCAGAATTAGCTAGCCAGAAACATTTTTTTTTTCGTGATAGAATAATATTATAAGAGCTGTCTCGTTAGGAGTCTAGTATCTTTTCATTAAATGTACAATTTCGTCAATGTAATGCAGTCAAAATTGATCTTGTCAAAATTGATTCGTAGTTAAATACCGGTGATAAGTGAATTATTGGATGGAATAAGAGTAACAGCAACGAAAGAAGGGTTACTTAAATGACTGAGAAGAAAGTGGCAGCAAGTGAAAGGAGCAAATGGGCAGCAACTGAAAGAAGAGAGAGAAAGAATGATGGACATTGTGAAGGGAGACGAGTCGTTCAATTAGAAGACCCCGAGGCGGCACGATCGAATGCGAGAATTCAATTTCCTCGGTCTTTCAATCATTTCGAGTGCGCGAGGTTTCTCCAGTTTTCTCGCTCCCTTCTGCCCTTCTCTTCTTTCCATCTTTTTTCATCTTGTTCTAGTCTCATCTCGGCTCCTCTCGGCTGGCTCTCGCTTCGTTATCCTTGCGAATGACGTACCATTTTTCCAGCAGTCCGTCTTTTCTCCCGTTATCCAACCACATCCTCAAAAATCCTCTCCGACGCTTCGCCTTCGCTCCACAGCCTCTCTCGTATCTCTTATAACTCATGAAGTCATTAAAATCTGGCAGGGAGATAATTTCTCTAATGCGGCTTACAGATTTCCCGTGAACGAAAAGTAAAACGAGTACTCAAACGTGTGTAAATGCACGGAGTCACGTGACTCAATACGTTCATTTTACCACTGTACGATTTCAAAGTTTGGGAAACTACCTTTGTAAATTAGCGGTGTAAAGGTGAAACACGCTAATGCAGCATAACTCAACTCTGTTGCCAATCACATCGAAACACGCTGATGTAATTGATAAGCGTTGGACAATGACAAATGAATTTTTAGCGGGAATAATTTCACATTATTGTCCCTCGTTTAATTTCTGCGACTATACGTGGGAGTTTGTTGATCTTCTCTGTTCTGAGGTGCGATCTGTATCAACCGAATTTATCGTGCTTCTGGGACTTTCGCAAGGGAAGTCCCGAGCTCGTTAGCACGATCCACACTGGCTCGTTACATCGGACAGAGTTTAGTATACGCATAGTCTACGTGTAGAATATCTAAGTTATCGTCTTATAGTTTCCATCAGATAAATAATAGAAGTGGACACAAAAACCATTCTACGTCATTTTACATCGTATTAACTTGTTTTGAGATAATTCCAAATTGTTTGAAACTACTGCACTTTAAGTAATAATATATAAGAGATATGAATAAAATTGTTTACATATTCAGTATTTATAAATATAATTTATTAAATGCAATTACATTTTTTATTTTAAAGAGTAAAATATAAATATATAATAATGATATAATGAAATGTATGATAATATATGTACATTAGAAAATACATTCTCGCCTGTTTTTTATATTAAATATAAAATATCATTTCAGATATTTTTCATTCTCGCATATACGGTTTTTAATTAAAAAACGATACTTTTCATCGTTTATTTAATGACATTAAATACTTTATATAGGCTTACATGCTTATTTAGATTCATCGTCAATGCGATATGTATTATAGTTGCTGTGCTGGGAATATAATGATACGTAAAGGGGATCCTTTAGTTTTCTAGTTATGTTGGACTTAGATGCGTGTAATAAAATGTCCACAGGGATTATCATCCCCCTCAAGACATCTTGAAACGGTATATTATTGTCATAATAGTAGTCGAATGTTGTAGTTTGTAACACGGTGTTATACGAGCTTCGCGTTATTTAATTCTTCCACCGTTGGATACTATTTGTTCGTGTTGCTGAACTTGGATACTCTTAACTTAACTGTAGCGAGAGCTTCCTTTAGAAGACGCGCCTTTAAAAGAAGGCCTTGTTTTCCACCCGCTTTGATCTTTTCCAAACGCAATCTGCACGTTTGCTGTGATGTGACACAGTTGGATGCAAATGAAAAATAACAAAAACTAAATTAAAGGGAAAAATGAGAAACGAAGCTGTGAATGACATTAGAAAAGAATAAACAATAATTTTTATGCTATTTGATGCAAACAAGGAAAAAAATAATAACCAATTTTTTTTATCTATCTGGTCGTAATTATTGAATAGTAACAGAAATTCGATATTATGTTTGATAGCTTTGTTGAAAGAGTGAAGGAAAAGATTGGGATTTTAAATATTGTAAGCAAACTACGAGCATCTATTACTTGAAAGTCAACTAATAAAATATTAACACTATAAACACTAAAGCATAGAAACTTTCTTCGAATTGCATTATGCAGGTGACAGACGATCGAAGGTGGCAGCGTGTTTATCTGCATCACCGCGAAGAAATGGCGGTTATTGGTTCGCGAACAACGTTGAACGACGTCGAACCCGGCGTGAGTATAAACAACTTCTCGAAGGCAGGATCTTACGATGTGTTTCCTGTCCCCGCTGGGAAATCCATCGGCGCGTAAATAAGTCTCAGTTATAGGAGTGCGCGGCAGCATCGATCGATCGCCGACATAATTTCGTTTTCTATCCGCTTTAGCTCAGCGATTTTGCGACACATCCGCGCCACGGAATACGTTTGTTGGTGATGGCGATTGCGATAGGTGATAGTAGTGGTGCGAGAAAGCGCCGTCACGTGCAAATTGGTGGATCTATGTCGTGGCGAATTGAACTAGTTCATTCGTTTCTCCGCGTTCGCAGAGAATACTTTTGTGAAACGCGAGGCGATGTCAGCTACTATCACGGTGTGCGGCCGTCTAATTTCGAAAGCAATAGTATGCAAATCCGGTGGCAACTTTGTGACGGCCGCAATTAGCGTTATAAAACGAATGTCGGCCTCTCTCTCTTTCTTTCTCTCTCTCTCTCTCTCTCTCTCTCTCTCTCTCTCTCTTTCTCTCTCTCTCTCTCTCTCTCCCTTCCCCCTTGCTTCTCTCTTGTACCGCTCGGGTCTCTCTTCCAAATGTGGGAATATTTTCGAGGTGCGAAGAAAAATTATTTTGCGAAATCGGTAAGTATTAACTGCGAACATCCCGATCGCGCACACTCTCTCGCCCTGAATTTCAATAGCTCGCTTCCCTGTTTACATTGTACACTGCTGAAGCTGCATCGCGTTGGGAGTTGAAAAAAAATTTAATAATCTCGCCTCGGCGGAAGTATCGCCGGAATTTTGCATTCCCAAGCGATACGTTGCTCTTCCGAATATTTTTTCCCACCCTTCTCCCAGAATGCGACGCACTCTCGGTGTAAATCGAATTTCTATTTCTTCAAGGTTACAAATTCCGCGCAATGAACCTTGAGTTTTGTGGAACAGGAAACATTTTACGGAAAATCTCTTTGTTCTTTTGCCCTTTACTCAGTTCGACTGGCGGATTATCGTGAAGGGATGCTCGAAAGACGAACTCCTGACATGACGTGATGAAGAACGGAAATGCTGATCGTTGGGAAAATACTTCCGTGACAGTTCGGTGTGACAGTGT
>Ga0157364_1002946_pt1 | contig 16292 bp, 9 predicted proteins | sample AttsexASBM2_FD_111476 | JGI IMG/M metagenome (GOLD analysis project Ga0157364, IMG submission 111476) | Fungus gardens microbial communities from leaf cutter ant in Ribeirão Preto, State of São Paulo, Brazil - Atta sexdens ASBM2 | ecosystem: Host-associated > Fungi > Mycelium > Unclassified ...
ATACGGAAAATTGCGTCCGGATAAAATGAGTTAGTTTTTAGTTTAGAGGTGAACAAGAGATTATCATAAATAATAATAGGGCTCAATAATTATAATTATAATTTCCCATATAATTATTGCAGAATCTTTTTGTATTTTTGTATTTTTGTATTTTTCATAATAAAAAGATTCCACTTTTCGAAATTTTTTTACAAAAACAGGAACGTTAAATTCGTCTAATATATTCCTTTCTACGTGAAGTTACATCGAAATGAAGATTTGGAAGACTCTGTCATTATAATAAATGGAATCAAAGGATTACTGGAGAGTTGCATGCAATCTTGACATTGGTCTATTTACTCATAGTTGAAGATATACCTGTTTCAAATACATTAGAAATGGCAAACAAGGTTAAAATCGCTTGCGGTAAACGACCGTCTTGTCAGGATAATTTGGCTGTCATCCAGATAATTAAAGTACAGTTGCAACTTGCAACGTTGATGTTGCCACAAGATAGAATTCGCAATAGAAAATCAGCTTTGTTTCAGTTTTAATTACCAATTTTTTTTTACGAATAATACGACGTTATATTATACGAAGAATTATAACAGCTGTCTACAAGATAGATTGAAAAAATATCCATTTGTTGTAGACGTTAAACACACACACACACACACACACACACACACACACACACACAACACAACACAACACAACACACACACACAAGGGGAAAATCAAATTCCTGTGGATTCCACTGAAATTCGGCGAGTTAGCGTTATCCATAGCAGTTTCGGTCACGGGACTAGCGCACTCTTGCTCCGAGTTTATTCCGCTCAGCAAATTTATGCGAACATAAATCCTCTGCTTATAGTTGGATTTCAATGCGAGTGAAGGTCTATTCTCGATACTTGCGATATTTATGCTGCGCCTGTTCGCACGGTGCGGCGTCGCCGGTGCAAGTGAATGAAATTCATGTCTGATGATCCAAACGAGATGATTAATCGCTCCTGACGATATTCTTTTCGAACAAGTTTAAAAGAGACGTATTCAGAAGCGTTTATCACGGTGATATAATACTCTGTTGCAAATATTTATCGAATTAAAATGTATAAATATATGACGACTCTGAGATTAAATCTAATAAAAAATAATCAAAGACAGCCAACGCGAATATTGATGCACAACTTACTTATTAAATTTGTAATTAGCAATTACATAAACAATAGGTGCAGTTCTAGCAAATGTTTTTATTAACATTTTTAATCTTCCTCAAAGCTTTAATCATAAACAATTATGATGATGACATAAACAACATAAATATTATAATAGAATAATAATTATAATAGAATTCGAGCTAGAGTTATAAATATTACATATTCAATAAGCTGATAAAATTTCGTGTCGTATGTGACAATCAACGTTAAGAGATTTACATATAATATTTCAATAAATCATTTTGTTATTGCAAGTAACGATACATATCCGATATCGATTAAAATATAAAGTGTTATATGTACATATATCTAAATATTTATAATTGTAAATATTTAATATTTATAATTATTGATTATCGATCGTACAATATATAGAACGTCATGAGTAACTTTTAATGGCTTGATTGTGTGCAGCTTGCCGAGGGCGTCGGATGCGCCGGTGGTAAGTGGCGGCTCTATCTTCTCGTGGGGATACAAATTTAAATATACCGGAAGAACGGAGAGGGAAGTTCTGGAGGAGGCAGGACCACTCCGGAAGGAGGAACCGCCGATACAACGTTGCCAAACGACGTGTTTAAGAAGAAAGGCCAGCAGTGTACCGGCGACCCCCAGCACACCGAGCCAGGATCTCGTCGAAATACGTGAGTAATTTTTTTTCATCGCCACGTAATTTGCATACACTGTTATTTTTTGGTGGTCCACGTTCATGATATTACCATTGTACAGAAAAACGCGTGTTTCTGTAGATGGGTAATTTCGTGAACACGGACCATCAAAACACGCATTTTTCTGTAGAATGATAGACGTTTAGGTAAATTTAGGAATTTGTTGAGGATTTTAATTATTATAATTTTACGCAACGACGTGATTTTTTTATAAAATTGAAAGATATATTTATTGTAAAGTAATTGAAATGCAATCTCTTAATGTATGAACTGTACAAATTTGCTTTCCCTCGCATTTCAGGATATTCCAGCTTACCACGTAGCTGTCACAGTGCGGGTCTGGATGGCACCGGGATGCTGGAGGGCGGTGCGGGGGTTCCTCTCAGCTCGCCCTACTGCCCAGACAATACCTTGCCTCTTCTGGAGACTGTATCCGAGGACCAAGAGATTCACTCCAGGAGAAACAACGGTTAGTTAACGGATCTAATAATCTTTATATCTTTTCTCTCTTTCTCTTCCTTTTCTCTCTCTCTCTCTCTCTCTCTCTCTCTATCTATCTATCTATCTATCTTTTTTTTTCTTTCTTTATCTATCTCTTTCTCTCTTTCTCCTGTTTGAAACATTGAATTCCCTAATCTTGTTCAGCCTCCTGGTCCATTCGAGTCCATCGCCGCGACGCATGAATACACGATATAATAATGAAACAGCAATATATTAACCTGTCAAAAGCTTGTTTGAAAATTGCATTTAAATTTTATAAAAGAGAAATGTATACTTTTAGTTAAATATCAACGATCAAATCAGTAGTTTTAACTCATTATTACTCGCGTGGGATGTCTAGAACGCTCCCGAGCTTATAAATTCATTAAATGTATAAATGCTGTTTATATATATTTAATGCAAATTGTTCTACAATTAAAAAAATTTATTTATTATTTATTTCTATCTAAAGGATATATAAAATATTAATGTTTATTTAATTTTAAATTATAAAAAAGGAATATTGAAAATTAAGTTAGAATATCAGAAACATCTCACGCGACTAATTATATTAAAAAAATCAATCGCGAGTAATGTAAAGTTAAGATACTATAGTAAGAGAGAAAATATTTAGTATTTCTTTGACAGAAATTAGTGCATGACGAAGCATACAGGGTGCGTCACCAAAATCCGGACAAATCGAACAATTTCTTTAAACAAAATGTTTTTAATGAAAAATTAAATATTACAAAAAATCCTTTTACATGGCACTTGAGGGATTCCTGTAGAGCACAATTATTCGATATATTCCCCATTAGCTTGAATGACTGCCTCTATTCTCGGTCTGAAGCGTTCGCACGCATGCTGTAATGTAGCGCTGTCCATGCCGACGAATGCCAAAACGATCTTTAATGACGTCATATTGGGATGCCGAGACTTGTTTGTGACCCTTTCAACTACGCTCCATAGTAGGAATTTAAATCTGGGCTGTTGGGAGGTCAGAATTCCTTGAACCAAAACATATCGAAGTTATCTGAGAATCAATTTTAAATCAAATGACTTGTATGAGCTGGTGCACCGTTCTGCTGAAAAATATATGGCTTTCCGGACGCCACAGTTTCCATCCACAGCTTCACTACATCCATCAAAACGCGCAAATACACTTCTTTTATGACAGTTTCCCCTTTTTTAAAGAAATGTGGCATGATCACCCTCATTGGACACAACACCTAGCACGCCAGAAATTTCATTCTGACAACAAGGGACATCCTCGGAGTTGTAGGCCATCGATCTAGACAATAGTAAAAATTTTTTTCGTTAGAAAAGAACCTAACATTCGTCCCGACGCTTCGTTTTTCAAAGAACACAATAGCAGATTGCAGTGAGCAACTCGGCTTGTTCTGGCAGCCTCAGAGAGCTTCTGTCGTATGTATACGATTTGTATCGAAGTAGAGTATCCTCCTCGGCAATTCGATGCATTGTTGGCTCGCTTACAACAATCGATACTAATTTTCGCAACGATTGCCCTGGATTATCCGAAATCAGCACTTGAATCCTTTCAATGATTGCGAAAGTTTTCACGGTGCGTTCTTTCGAGTGACTCTTCCTCGCATACTGGAACCTTCGTTGGACTGTTTTAAAGCCGTATATTTTGCCACAATGTCATAAACGGTTGATCTCGGGTATCCAAAGAACCGAATTATTTCCGTTGCTGAGCGCCCAGCGCAAAGGCCTTTGATGATCCCGGTTCTTCGATTATACTCCGCACTTGGTTTCAACATCGCGGCCATTTTGAGAATATACTGTTTATTAGAAGCATCAGGCTTTCTTGAACGTCAACAACCTTTGGCAGAGGCACAATATAGTGGAAAATTTAAATTGAAATTTGTTCGGATTTTGGTGACGTACCCTGTATATAACATGCGAAATTTTCTCTCGTCTGGAGCGAGATAATCTTTCGGTCCTACATCCTTATCGATTTGAAATTAAGCACCCTTATACCAAAGAAGACAATTGAAAAATTCGAAAATTAGTACATTCATTATTCATTATTCATTTTTTTTATGTAAAAGGAAGAATTCTAAGTATAAAAATTGAAATAAATCGAATTTCCGGTCGCTCGCATTGCCCGCTTAATCTCGAAGAATAAATATCGATCATGCATCGAGCGTTTATAAGCGACGCGTATAACCGAGAAAAACCTCTTTTTTTTTTACGGGACTGCCGCCGCTTCTTTGGCTTTTTAGAACCTTCGGTTGATTTGTTTTCTCCTTTTCTTTCTGTTCTTTTAGCCGTAGACGAAAATGATACGCATGCGAGTGCCACCCACACGTCTACTACTACCATCACCACCACCACTACCACCATCACCACTTCCAACACCATCACCACAAACCGTGCGAAAGCCAAACTGAAATTTCCCAAGAGCACGCTGAACCGACCGCAACCGTTGTACAGTCAGAAAATAGTGATAGGCTCGGAGGAGCTGGCGGGCCACGACGTCGAGCACGTCGTGCGGCAGCGTATTAACGCCCTGATTAACGAGCGATGCCCGATGGTAGTGCGGTCAACCGCCCTGATAATCAAGAGCTCGAAGGCGCCGGCGAGCGCCAACGGACGGATCCCTGTCAGAAGCGTGCGTTCCGCGCACGACGGTAAAACACGGGTAGAGGTAAGCGAGATCGACGGCAAGCTAGGCCGCGAAGCGACGACGAAAACCGCCAACGGTTGCGCGAATCTGGCCGCGAGGCCAGGATTGTCGAATGGATTCGATCATTCGGGACAACGGGAGGCAGCAGGTAAGCACGAAGACCCCAGGATGAAACATCAAAGACCTTGGGTGCATTCATTTACGCAGCAATTAGCACAGAGAGTATCATTTAATCCTTGTTTAACACTTGGTGAACAACAAGGATAAAGTAATACTTTTGCGTTAACCGCTACGTAAACGAATGTAGGGCTTCCATTTCCTTCTTCTGTCCTCCTTCCTCTGTCTCTTCCTCTGTCAATTGCGTATGGTTGCGTATTAAACCTCGCCTCTCCTGTGCTCCTACTGTGTACGTCGTTATCGTTGAAGTTGGACTCTGCTTTGTTACCTTGCGTCTTCCTTTATGTTACGCTTCGACTATTGCGGTCTGCATGGGCTTGCGCCTGTTAACGTATACAAACAGACATATCCGATACATTGAATCCATGATCCCTGAATCCGTGACATATAATAGTGAATCCGCGAGATATTTTGACCATCGTACTTTGCTAATTGGTTATTGGATAAAACCACTTTTGGATATCTCGAATATTCAGGAATATTCACTGAAAGATTCCCTTTATATAGCCAAGTCCCGAGTATGATGGTTAAATTGATAAAATAACGATCGCAATTATAAAAGTGTACGATGATTACAGGAGTGCACGCGCATACGTAAATTCACGTAAAGCAGTTTTCTGTCGATTTCCTCTGCAGAGTCAGTTTGTAGAGATCGATAATCTAATAACGAATTCAATTGGACTCACTGCGCACTGGTGTATATTAAAGCTACGATACATAAATTAATGTAAAGGTATTAGATATGTGTTTAATATAAGTATAAATACAGGTTAAACCATGAAATTCTCAATACATTTTATTGTGCTGTTAAGTAAAATATGTATCTTATAATTCAAAATAATTCCATTTCACTTTTAAATTCAGATTAATCAGTATACGGCTTTAATATGCACTGATACGTCTAACCGAATTCGCTATTATTCTCCCCCGAACGGGCCATTATTACGAAATCTTTTTTGTATGCATTATTTTTTCAATGAAATTACAAATTGAATGAGATTAGACGTGAAATTTTAAAGTTTCCTTTCGAATTCTTCTAACGTAACTTTTTAATTTTATTTTAAAAATAATAACATGGTATATCTATTTAATAATTAAACAATCAGATGAGTAACAACGAATCACACAATAGCATTTTCTATATAGGTAACAGAAATTATTCCGTCTTGATAACAATGTGATTTATTAGAAACATTGCAAGTTTGCAAATTCAAGAAGATATTTAAAAGAGTTATTTTATTTTTATCATCTTCTAAATTCGATTGTAATATAAAATGCTTGATATAGATGTTTCTTTATATTTCTTCATATAGATATTTCTTCATATTTATATATTGTATTGATCTTTCTTTGTTATTTATATACAATTAAATTACTTTATCGCAAAACAGTTATTTCATTCGAGAGTTTACATTTATACTTTTCATTCTATATGTAGAATTTTTTTTAAGAGTTAAAGCAAAGGAAACATTGTGCTCGAGTAGACAAACGGAAGTGAATCGTTACAAATAAAAGAATTATTTCAGTTGACTTTACGATGTCATAAAAACTCAGCTAACTCCACGAACACAATCCTAAAACCTCAGAGTGGGATCGTCAGAAAACTCCGCACATGTAACGTCTTCGTCTCTTATGAGTTACTCGCTAACACAATCATCCAATAGCATCGATCGCGTCCTTTTTGTTTCAGTCGGTCAGCACGAGGGTGAGGCGAACGATTACTACTTCAGGGACTCCTTCGACCATTCCTCGTCGGAAAGCCAGTTGTTGGACGCGTCCGGTAAGCCGCATAGCCGTTCAGTCACACCGGTACCGAAGATGCAGAAACTGCAAAATTCCAAGCTCTGCCTTCAACAGCAGCAGCATCATCAGCAGCAACATCAGGGCGTCCGACGCATGGCTAGCAGCAAGATCAAACATAGGAGTTTGCATGTGATCAGGATCTTTATACCGGCGTTTATGCTGACGATCACGGTGCTGTTCATTGTGACAGTACTGGTGTTCGAGACGGACACAACGCTGTTCAACAGCTTGCGTAAGACGCCGGAAATGGTGGCCTTAAGGAGCCAATATTATGTTCCAATCAAGGAGTTCCTGCGGACCAAGCTCGGCCTATTCTGATGTGACAAGATGACCGGGCCGAAGTCGTCTTACGTCATCGTGTAGCTTGTTCTCCCTTCAGTGCCAAGTTGCTAGAATGGACTTGTGATTGAGAGTATTTACGGTCCACAAGTCACGGAGAAAAGAACATGCACCTCCTTTCCCTATTATTCCCTTCTTCGTCCTTATCTCCCTTCCCTCGTTGCGCTATCGCAACTTGGTTGCACGAACGTAAGTGCTTCAGACCGAACAGATCAAGTGCTACTGGAAGCAGAAGAGAGACGAGAAATATCGCATTGAAGGGATCAGCCGAGGTTCGAATCTCACGTGAAGAATGCATTCCGAATTCTAATTCAGTCGATAGGAAATCGGAATTCTGTATAAAAAAACAAATTGTACAAAGATTATATTTAATCGAGATGTAAGCAGAATGTATAAAACTTATGCGTTTTTTTTTTACTGTAATACGCTTATTGTTTTTACAAAAAGTGTTTTACAATTACGCGTTTTATTTTATTAAGTTTCCTTATTATTTAACTTCTCATTATTTAACTCGTTTATATCAATCGCTGTTGACTCGTTTGCTACTTCAGCAGGATGTAAATTCATAAAATCATATTTATCTTGTAATATTAAGTTCCACTAATGAAATAATTTTCTTTTGCAAGAATAATCACAGTATACTTGTTTAATAAACATTAATAATTGATTTATTGAATACATTGGAATATATGTAATAAATTTTAATATATCTTCATATAGTTATAATGTCTAAAAACAATCTTTTGATCATTATTAATCATCGAGTCATCTTAAAAATAGCATTAACTTGATTTTAAAAATTCATTATAATAAATATATCACATGAAATTGTAGTATTTTGCGTTAGTTGTATTACAATATTTTATTCATGTCATTATTTGAAAAAAAAAGGCAAATTATAAAATTTGGCTATAAAAAGAGCCCGATTTCATTCGGTATAGGTGATCTTCCGGATTCGGACGTTATGTATACATACATAGTGCAATGTTGGTTATCGAATGGCCTATCGTGTTATTATAAAAAGAACGAATACTAAAGTGCTCTTTCTTCGGATTTTCGCAAAATTTTCTTCACGTATGTCCCCGGCGGATAACTAAAAAAACCGCGCAAGAACATAAAGCTACATAAGCGCGCTAGTATAATAGACAAAATAAAAATATTTTAACATAGTGAAGAGACGGAAGAAAGAGCATACATACACAAAGGCGAATATGTAATATATTATATATACACGTCACTGAGAAGGCGACACTACTTATAGGAACTTTAGATTATTTTAAACCGTCAACGAAAAGCAATCGTTTCGTAGTTAATTGTAGGCTATATGCGTGCAGCTCTAGTACGAAAATAATGAATATTGTGTGACAGCATTAAATTGATGAGGTTCCTCGCTGATTTCGATCCGCTGTCGGTTTCTTTGCGTTCTCAGATATGCGCGAACATAGGTGCGCTTGATGTGCGTAATCACTTTGTCTCGTCATCTTATTCTATTCGCGAGAGTATAACATCCTTCATCGCGGTGTGCAAATTCTTGGTATACATCTTAAGGACATGTCTTTCCTATGAAAGTGAGATCTATCAGGATCTGCCTTTGCGAATATATCGCGTTTAATGAAATTATAAGGAATTTTGGGAAAATTTGTCTTTTAATCTTCGCGTTTTATGTAGGAACAAATAAATCGAAAAAGAATCGAACAGAATTAAAACAAATTGAATACTTATACAGCACGTATATGTTAATTTCCGATTTTTAGATAAAAAATTTATAAGTAAATTCTAAACTTATTATTTATTTAGAATTATAAACTTATTATTTATTTCTTTCTGCAAGATCGTACACGGTTTACTGAAATCCTATGTAATTGTATGTATACTAAAATGTATACTTGCATATTTATCTGAATTCTTTCGTCTATATGAGTAGGTCCTGATTTGTCTTATTACTTAGACTGAATGTCCGCTCCAGCGTTTTACTATCGAAACTGGCAAAATTTTCCTGTCGATAACAAAATTCCTGAAGAAAATAATCGACGATTCTCTTGACTTAGACAATACCATGTCCAAAATCGGAACTTAAGACATCATTAAGACATCTTTTAGATATCATATTATATCATATTATAAGACATCCTAAAGATTAATGAACGTCTTATCTCCTCATTTTGAACAAATATACTAACTGAGGAGAATCTCCATTAATCATACAGTACATTGTACAGTTGACACTTGAGAATAAGGACTTCTAACTCTCGAGTGGACACGCAGCCTCATACTGTCAGCCATTTTTCCTAAAAGTGCCTACGCTATCTTACACCCTTTCGTGTTATTCGATTCGCTCGAAATTCGCCCTAAGCTAAACGAAAATGGGGTGGCGCGAGGAAAAAGATAAAACAGAAGCTAAGCTAAATTCTTGAATTTCCTGTCGATCTTTGTGTCGAAGAGACGCTCTTCTATCCGCGAAATCTGTTTATATCTTGTTGATATAGATTCGCAAAATTCTTGAAATTGATTCTGAAAGATTTATCAACTTGAAGGTATTTTCAATGTTGACGAACATGTCGTTGACGAAGTACAGACGACTCTAGAAATTAGAGTGGTAACTGTGCGAGACGTGACATTGCTGTTAATAAAGCAACGGAGGTTCGTGAGATTTTGATCTTTCCCAAGTGAGGGATAAGCAAAATCTCTCTTCTAATCTATTATTAGCGTTGTTAAAGAAAACGAGCATTTCGAAACATGGAACCTCACGAACTTCCGCGGTTCACTAATAAGCCAGCTGGAATGTGATCAGCTTAAATCAAAATTTAATTCGCTTAAATTGGATAATGTAAACGAACGTTAATTCGAGCAAGAAGTTCACGATTCGTTTGACAGTCAAACACTTTTCGTTGGAAAAGAAGAGCGTCATAAGCGATAAGCTAGCTAATTGTATAAATAAACCGATGTCAATTGAATATAATGTAATTCTAGTTATTAATTACTCGCTCGTTGAGCAACTCAATGTAAAAAAGAAGAAATTTAAACAATAACGTTTGGATTAAAATGCAGAAAATTGCTACTTTTTAATCCAAATTTGGATGATCCTCTACAAGCAACTTTTGTGAGTGAAATTATCCGATTATGGATATCAAATAAGCAAAAAAAATTTTTTGCGATGCCATGTTCATTTGTTATACTCTCCGAGGCTATTCTCTTGACAGCAAAATTCATATAATTAATGATAAACTTAAGATTATATAATATCCGAGAGTTTGTCTTGACAGAATTACTTTTAATTTCCAAATACTCTCCAAGAAGTATATAAAATAATCAGCCTGGGATTCCTGCTTGTAATTATCGTGACTTTCGATTATTAACAATCGCGCTTCGGAGAGTAAAACTAAGTAGACACCCGGTCTAAAATACAGCAAGTCCAAAGAACAGAATCTGGATAATTGTTCGACGCAAAGAATGGAACGGAATGATATTGTGAGTGTTCAAGATTGTCAGTACGTGGCACAGCCTCTGCGCGATACACTTTTCAGAACTTCCCCGATAAAATTAAGTTATTATAGATAGCAGCTGTATATAAGAAGAAGAAAGGTTCTATAACTAGAATGTTAAAATTGTTAAACGTTAGTGAATTATATGGTCTTTGCGCAACGATTGAAGACAGGCAATACGCAGGAGTCTAAAAGATATAGAAGTAACATATGTTTTCAATAATTTAGACCTAGTTAATAACGTAATCATCGTGCATCGGTGACGAATTCGATATCAGATGTTATAATTAATAATAGTAACTTGATTCTATAATTTGGGAAACTAGTCGAAAATTCAATTTATATCGAGATAGCTAATAGATCATAAACATCTCTTGGTTTAATTTTTAATAAATAAGGAAAAATTGAAATTCTTTTGAGATTAATATTTGAGATTATAATTCTATTATACATATGTACGATATTTTGAAATCGTTGTATGATGTAGTTGCGCAGATGTGAAAAATTCAACGTTAAAATATCTCCCTTTTATGATATTCTATTATCAATAAGATTTTTTTGTATCATCAGTTGACATTGTTACAAGTCACGTTTCGTCCTTTCTATAAATTAATCATAACATAACACGCGTTGTGCGCATACGGAACTGCAAACGACAGCAATCTTCAATTAAGATTGCGTACATTGCGCGTTTATAAGCAATTTGTCTTGTTCTTCGCACGACTGTAAAATCCCAAATTCGTTTTCTCGTTAAGCTGTAAAATTCGTAACACTTTTCTGACGCGCAAATCGGTGATCATATGTACGTACTTGATGCTGAACACACGGCTATACGTCAATTGTTATTGTAATTACTTGATATCGCTGCCGAAATGTGCGGATCTTCATGTAAATGTACATCTAGCCTACTACATTACTTTTAATAGTCGAGTTGTTGAGATTCTCGGGATTTATTCGTTAGATATTTATTTGATAACTTATTGATAAGAGAGTAATTTATTCGCTGTAGCTGCTATGTAAGTGAATTTCAATCGAATCTTTGTACGGACGCGACTGCAGGAATAATTTAACAGAGGGCTAAATACTACGTTGTGTACAAATGTGACGGTGGATGTTGGGTGTAAATGCAATGTTAATTAAAAACGGCCGACGTGATGACAAGAATGGAGCTCTGCGCTAATCAAAACGAAATAACGATGATAATCTTTCTACAATCTCCATTCGTATGTACACTTTTTGTACGCTTGCAAATTGTAGCAAACAGTTGTAGTCGTATGAGGGGTGCGTTTTTTTTTTGGTCTGTTAGTTCTTGAAATTTTGTATCGCATGCATGAATAAACAAAACATTTCATTGCAACGTGCGAAGTGAAATATTTAATAGGATAACATCCAGAGTTTTGTGGCTTCCTTTCAACAGCAAATCGAACTGCAGATTCCTACATTTAAACTTCCTCCAACGGATAAAAATAAAATGTGATACATTGAGCATTAACTTTTGTAGTCATAATTATAATCAGTTATTCAAACTTTGCTGTAAAACAATTGGGAAATGTATAACCAAGGAAACAAGGTGATGTTGTTGTTATTTTGACGACGTCAAATAATATCGGTTTGTTTCCCGGAAAATTAACAAATTTATTTTGTTTAAACGTTATAGTACGCTTATTGAAAATACGAGTAACATAGATACCAAACATTAACAGAGACACCAAAGTTGACAGCAAAGTAATCTAATCGACAAAGATGATAACAAAAAATTACAACAACGCCTTACTTAGTCACGCGCGCAATTTAAAAGCGAAGATATCATTTCGTCAATATATAACATCACGAATGAGACCGCATAATGCGATGTGCAGATATAATTGTGATTCATCGTGTCGTGATTAAAAAAATCGTGGTCGCCGTTTTTTTCGTCCCTCATATCCAATGTGTGTTTCATAGACAATACCAATCCTTCATTTTCGTGATTAAGCTAGATTTCTAATAATATCTCTAAAATCTATAGAGTGGGCTTTAATTTCTAAAGACTGACAATTGCGCCAATGTTGAAAAAGAATGCTTCAATTGTCAATTTTTAAGAGTGAAATTTCACTCTATACACTGAGATTCCACTCTGAAGATTTTAGAGAGATTAATTTCGCGATAAAGCGTAAAGTTGCGAACGATTTTTAAGCGTTAACTAACGGCTGCGTCTCTAAAGATATTAATTTCTTAAAGTTATAATCTCGCCGCAAAGATCAGGCGACCGCGTCCCGCGAAACTGGGACGAGTTCATTCGTGGAAAGTGAATTAACAACGGCCTTGAATTATAAACACTGCTTCGCAATCCCACAGAGAGAAGACTACGTAGGCTATACCTGCCCGTGAAAGGAGAGTACCACTTGTTATTGATATTTTGCTAGGACCTAATACTGGAACGGCCGTTAGCGGTTATCACTATGACATATATACAAACATCAATAAGCATCGAGTCAACTTTCACGTAGAGATGTATGTCGATTTCCCCTTTCAGTCATTGTTATCCCTACGCGCAACATCAATGTTTAACTGACAAAATCAAATCAGTTAAGCAAACAAGTTAATAAACTAAGTAAATAGAGATCTCACCACTTAATCGTCGTGGAGAGACGCGCGTTCTTCTATACGCGAGCTCGGAATATCTCTCGGAAGCCAAATTAACCTACTCCATCACGAGGTAAAAAGCAGAAAAGATTGCAGCTAGTACGCGCGCTATAATTAAGAAATTTATATAAAGTAGAGTCGATCGTTCTAAGAGGCTCGTATATAATACAGTAAAACTCATCGTAATTCAATACACGTTTAAAATTATACACGCAACTCACACGAGAGGATACCGTGAGGCGTGCAGAATCTATATATATATATATAGATTCCTCGCATAGAGAAAAATTTTTCATTTTATTGCTAAGAAAAGTGATTATTCAATTTACTTTCTTCCTTTTAAGTAACGATTATCTTCGACAAAGAATATTTTCTTGATAATATTCTTAAAAGATGTTTGTTTTAAGTTTTAGAAATATTATTATTATTATTATGTACATAAAACAAGAATTTATTTTTTCTTTTAAAGAATTATAAAATTGATTGAAGAAGCGACTCTTTATTTGGAGTTTCCAATAAGAGACTTGGATGATAAAATGTGTAACACAATAAAATATCCTTGTTGTTTGCTACTGTTAAACAAAGACGAAACATTGTAGAATTATCTCTTGCTGAAAAACAACAAATCAAATTTGTCTTAATAATCTTGATTGAAATATTAAACTTATTGAATTGAGAATATCCTTATAAGCACATAATATTATTTGATATTAAGTAATATTTTAGACATATTTAAAATATTAAATGTAACATTTTAAGAATATCGTAGTAAAAAAGTATATTAATAATATTAAGTAATATTCTCGAAAAATTAAATTAATGGAAGGTTATATGTCCGCTCCTGATAATATTGCATAATTATTAAAAGTAACATTATTTAATGGTACTATAATATTGTATAAACATTAAAAAGTATTACAAAATTTATTTTAATTTGTAAAACTGTTACAATTGTTTAGTATACGTATACGTTTAAAGAAAATAATTTTGGCGCGCAATTGTAGAACTGAATATGTACTCAAAATCATATGAAAACATTTTTTTAGCACAAAATGCAGCATAAACTGATAAGAACTTTTCGTTACTGAAATGTGAATTCAAATTGCACTAAATTAAGAATAATTAATATTTATAAATATTTTAATAATAATTTCAAGGATATTAAGATATAATATCTAAGATATTATATAAGATATTATATATAATATAATATAAGTGGACATATAATCTCTATAGAATACTCTCATAATATTATATGGTATTTTCGAAATATTATAATAACTTATTTTAATTTTTTAATAATAATCATATAACATTCTGGGAATATTTTGCGCTTATAGGGATATTTTGAATAAATTTGATACACTTTGGATGAACTTATGATAGATTTATGGCTAAATAAACTTTTGAAATACTTGAAAGTTACAAGTAATTATAACTTGCTGATAGTAAGTATTTTTCTGTATAGAGCATATACCGTGGACACGGCGCGTTACGCCTCTTACAAAAGCAACGTGTGCATCCCAACACCGGTACGGCTAACGGCGGTACCCTGTCATGTGACTCACCGCAGTCGTTCAGTCCGCGACGGGCTACGAAGCCGTCGACATCGACCGTGTCTTTTACGTGTGCATGTGTGTTTTCCAATCCCGGCGTGCCTTTGCCTTTAAATATAGAGTTGATTGAGCGGTCGGTGATCACCTCGGTGTGTCACGTGCGTCATTTGTGTCGGCGACATGATTCGAAGCAGTTGAGATTGCTTGCTTATTGCTTAGGTGATACTATCCGCGGTGACGATTTCACTGGATCTGCTTTTTCAATTTCAACGACATGGTAATTGAAGATAATATTTAATATGTAATTAAACAAACGAAACAGTGCCATTGATTTCAATTTTTTGAGCTTTGAAATTTGTCTGAAATATATTGTCTGAAATGGAATGTTAAGTTTCGAAGAGAGACCATATTATTATAATAAATAGATAAAGGCTCGCGTTATTATCATTAAAAAATATAATTTTGTTTTGAGTTTTATTTAATTATTATTATTTAAAAGTCTACACGAATTGAAAAAAAATTGTCTAGACATAATACAAGAATAGAATTTAAATTTAGTTAAAACAAAGAATATTAAAGAAATGTATGATGTAATGGTGTTGTAAAATTATGGATTCATATCAAGACTTTGATATATAAATATGTTCAAAGAAACTACAATATCTGTGGGTATTCATCTTAAAGTATCTTATAATGCATTTAACGAATTGTATCAAATCATGGAGATAACTCACAAATTGTGTAGCTTCTCTTCTGAAGAAAATCTCCGAGGAGGAGATTTGAGCTTTCCAAATTAAGTATTATAAATATATGTTAAATTAAGTATTATAAATGTTCTGTCATATTCAATTTGATCTCAAAGTAAACTTTAAATTCAGCTCAGATTGTCTCGCTTTGACTCTTGATTCGTAAATGATTAAGTATCATGTAGTTAAATGATGTCAGAAATTTTCTCGAAGTTCTTATTTTCGACATAAGTGTATACGTATATGTGTATGCGCGCGCGCGCGCGTGCGTGCGTGCGTGTGTGTGTGTGTGTGTGTGTGTGTAAAGAAATATTAAATAAAAAAACTGGTGTATAATATCGAGTTAAGCAAGAAGCTTTTTTAAAGAATTTTTTAAATGCTCTTAACTTGATTGTGCACAAGTCTTTCCAGTTATAAATAATAAGAAAGTGTGTGTTGAATTAGAAAATAAAAATTGTGAAGGTCAATCTTGTGAAGAATGAAAAATCAGATATATATATATATATATATGGAGCGACCGTAGAATTGCTAGAATTCATGATCTTCGCGTGATGGTCGTGTCGCGAATGCGTA
>Ga0157364_1002947_pt1 | contig 16288 bp, 13 predicted proteins | sample AttsexASBM2_FD_111476 | JGI IMG/M metagenome (GOLD analysis project Ga0157364, IMG submission 111476) | Fungus gardens microbial communities from leaf cutter ant in Ribeirão Preto, State of São Paulo, Brazil - Atta sexdens ASBM2 | ecosystem: Host-associated > Fungi > Mycelium > Unclassified ...
AAATTGTACCAGTAAAAGTTACTTTTTTCGCTGAGAAAAGGGAATATGGATGAGGGTTAATTGCGCCCTCCTTCTTCTGCTGAAACGATAAACGGTTAATTAAAAATTTATAACTATTAATTATTAATAAATTTATTTATTTAAAATTGTATAAAAGTGAAAGTACAGCGCGACAGTTGGTGCAATTTAACAATCAATAAAAATTATATTTAGATTTATTTTATTGTTTGAACATTCGGCTTCAGTGAAATTACGCTGTAATGAACAATAAAGTAAATCTAAATAAATAAAAACTTTCTATTGATTGTTAAATTGTGCATCAATTATCGCTACACTCTTATCAGTTCATTCGCGATTTTAATTTTTCGAGAGTCCTGTATAGTCTTTTAAATTTATTTACATATTACACTAAAAAAAAGTCTAATCGCATTAATTGAAATTCCAAGAATGAATGGTAGATTCAATCATAAAAATACAGATTCAATCATAAAAGACATTTATTATTAAATCTATCAAACATTCTAGTTGAGATAATCAGAAATTCAATTATGATAATCAAAATTCTGGTCAATATGATGATTTTGTTCATACTTGTTAGTACAACCAGGACATTTTTTTCAGAGAATTAATAATAAATTTACAATAAATTTATGTCAGCCAGAAAAAAATTAGATAATTTTTAATAGTAATGTATCAAATGCTCGCATTATTCCATTAATAATTTTGTTAAACTATTTTTATCTGAAATTGAGAGGCACTATAAAAGCCTAAGGTTGTAAGTAAAAAAATCAGATATTACATAAATGATAATTAACTATTAAGCGATACTTTATTTAAATATCCATTTTCTATTAATATCTAAAGTTGATTTCTCATAATACTGATTAATTTGTAACAAAAATTTTTTCTTTGCTTTTCTTTCAGAACATAACATTTTATCGAACCATCACGTGCGGACGGAGATTATTTAATAGATAATCGCATTAGAAATTTTATTACTCTTAAGTGCTTTAACGGTTTTTTTCTTTGAAAGATTAATGCGATTACGTAACGAGAAGCGCGCCAGTTGTTTTCATTGCAAACAAACAAACGTGGGCGTATCGCGTGTACACCGGCGAGATACGAGACTGTTAATCGCGATTAGTTTGAGGCACAATGATCTCGCTTTTTAAGGAATTTGAGATAATTACTCATTAATTCAATTTATTTTTTTCACGGGACCGTTTTTGTATCGAAGTCCTCAAATTCTCTCTCAGGACGAAAAAAATATAAAAACTTAGTGAATAATAAGTTCAATAAAACTAAAACTCTACTTCTTATGTATCAAGAGAAATCTGATCGCAGGCTTGTCCACGAAGATGAGAAAATAGATGAAGGGAATAACAATAAAATAAATGAAGGGAAAATTTAATGAAAGTCCATTTTAAGAATTTTCATCTTCACACAAGGACAGATTTATTAATTAACTGATTTGAACTTTCGATTATGTTAAAACGACTTTCTATTATGTTAAAAAATGGAATTGCAGAGCCAGGTAAATCAACGATTACAACGACGATCTAATGCGACCGGCATCCCTATCATCACACAGACAAGGAGGGTTGCTCCAGCAATTACGCGCTTACCTCGTTTGAGGGGCGCGACATGCATGACTCTTGGAGGGACCGATAAGAAGGGCGGATCGTGAGACCGCCTCTCATGACACCACGCCGCTACTTTTCAGTGCAACCACCGCCGTTCGCTCCTTACAGCTGCTGTCTTCGCGTCCTTCGTTGTTCTCGCACCCCTTCTTCTTCTACCTCCCCGTCGACCTGTGCCCTTCTACTTCCGGGACCGATCCCTGTCCTCTCCTCTCGTCGCTCTTTTCAGCGTGTACTCACTCCTTTTTCCCTATCGCGTACTATCTTTGTTCTCTCGTAAGCTCTCCTCTCGTTTCTCACTCGTTCTCGCGACGACGCTGTTCAATCGGTTCGCCGAATTTACTTATTCGTGATATGTCGCTCTACAAGTCTCCTCTCTTCCGGCTCTCTCTCTCTCTTTCTCTTTTTAATCGCCTGTCGCTGATGTCTCTGTCAGAATAATATTCCACGACGCTCCCTCAACGAGCTTTCGCGCTTTACTGGGCGTTCGTCGGAGCCGTCGGAGGCGAGGTCTATCAAAGCCACTGCTATCGAGGGTCGAGGGAGTGGAGAGACGCGAGGGCAAAGCGTGAACCGGCGCGATACGGCGCGGCGCAGCCCGGCGCGGCGCGACGAGACGCGCGCGTCGGAGAATTCGCTCGATACCGACGACGGAGCGACGCCACTGTGAATCCTTACTCGAGAATGGTGCGTAGAATCCATTGGTTATCCCTCGCTCATCACGCGGCTCCTGCGTGCGGCAGCCACGCAGGACGTCTGATCGTCGGCACTTAATTTCAATGCCACTATTGCCACTTTGTTGAACTCGTTTTCTGTATTCGGGGTCAGATGAATGTTTGCGTATGACCTTTGCAACAAAATCTTTATTTATCAATGTATAAATATACTATATGATAATATAAATCTATTATATTATATACTAAAAAAAAAAAATTAACAATTTTGATGTTGATATATTCATTTTCTTATATACAGAAAGAATAGTTGTTGAAGCATTAAAAAATTTGGCTAAATATAGATTTAAATATTATTTTGTCGGATTATTAATATTTAAAGTAATTATGTAAAATGCTCGAGTTGGTTATGAGAATAAAATTTTTTGCAGTATTACGCAATATCATGCTTGAATTTTTGACTGAATAATTATTTTAATGGTCCACTAAATATATACTTTTTCAGATGTTAACTAAATTTTTTAATAAATAACAAAATTATTTTTTCTGTATACAGTACAATGCATTTATTTAAGAATGTTGTGCAGTTGAATAATTTTAATAAATATTTAGGCTGATATTCACAATCGACATTCTTACTACCGCCTTAAGTAATGTCTTTATCATAGTGATTGATTTATGACGTATCAAGATTACACTTGAGATAATTATAAATATAAAAAGCGATTGTGAATACTAATCTTAATCTTAGAATATTAAATCTCAGAATCGATCTAAATTGAAATCATCACAAGTATTAAAATTCCCAAATTTTATATAGCATTATTATTGTTTGTACATGTTTGAATTTTGCGATTTATATACATTATTATTTAAAAGAAATTTTTTAGAAATCTATTATGTTTTTATTGGTAAATTGTAGAAAAGATAATAAATGTGATTACAAATTCATTATACTCATTATAAAAAATATTTTAAAAATTATTTTAAATGCAGTTATTTTATCTCTTCATCAGTGATGCAGTCGATGCAATCTTCTTGATTGATCTGCTGTAATATATAAATAATATTAACAAATATGATCACTCATTTCATGTTTTGATCGATGATCGAATTACTTCTATTAGTTATTGTCTTCTTGTAGTAGTCTTTTTCTCATTTTTAAGGATTTAAGGACCAGGTTTACTTCTTTATTCCGTGGGAATCCTGCTTTCTAAGGAATTAAATTAATTTATTTCGTCAATTTGGAGAACGTCGCGTATGAACGCTACATGTACATATGCATATATATACTATGTGTACAAATGTATACATATAAATATATAAATGTGCGTTATTTGTATTATGTATCATTATATAGTACATATTATCGGCCGTTTCCTCTCTATCTTCCTTTCTCGTGAAAAGATCTAGGCCAGAAAATGCATTATTTGGTTCATAGAAAACAACAATAACGCGACATACATTCGGAAAAATTGTACAATTGTTTATCAATACATATGTATACATATATATAGTTGTTAACAAGTAAATAACATGAAAAAAAGGCGGAATGTTTTAATATGCGCTGATAAAGTTGCGATAGACGATGGTGGCAAGCACCCCAAGGGCGATTGGAATCAACCAGGACCACCAAGAACTGCAATTGCCAATCATCACATCATCGATGCAGTATCGACTATTTACACATGATGATTCATATTTACACATGATACTTGAAAAAGAAACAGGTTTTCTGCTTGTATTTAAATACAGACAGTATGAACACATTGATATTTGATTTTATTCATGCAGATGTTAAAAATTAGTAAACTGATTTTGTCTATACTTAATATATATTTAGCAAACTTAAAATTTTTTTTTAACAAGAAGAAAGAACGTTAATATGCTATTAAGGGCAACCTACTTAGAGCTACAAGCTTTGAGTATGCTTAAGTATTTAATTGATCAATTGATAGAATTTTACTAATTGAACAATCAGGGGATGCATTTGATGCATTTATAGCATATTTTCAATTATATCAAAACATTAAAGTTTCAGGAAATTGCAGAAAATAAGAGCTGTTTTTAAACTTAAAATTCAACTTTTTAACATACTGTATAATATTAGCATTGTAAATAAAGCATTAGCGTTGCTAAAATTACTTTTAAAACGTAGAATTGATTAAATAAGAAAGTTCTTGGAGTTAGATAATGAATAAGTTCAATACAAATTTACTGATAAGCTCTTGTAATCATAATACATTTGCACATTACAAAAATATCTGAATAAAATAACATCAGATAAAGTATCGTTATGATATTATTATTATGACTGGACACTGATTTTACAAGATATCCTTACCTTGGATTTAATAACATCCGTAGTTATGAAACTAGCTAATTACAATCATTCTTCTGAGGAACAGCTATGATTGCCAATTTTATAACTACGAATATTATTAAACCCAATTAAGCGTACCATGTAACAGAGGTCACCTTTTAAATAAAAAAGATTTCCATTTTCCAGTATTCATACCATCTGTATAATAATCAAAATTAAAGAAAGTTAAGAAGAAAAGAGTTAATGGAAATATTTAGGAACATTTGTGAAAGATAGTGTCAAAGAAAATAGATTTCTAGAACAGTAAAAAATATTCTGAAATATTAAAATGTGAAGATATAATAGAATTGTGAGAATGTTAGAATCATCAAGTCTTTAAAATAGTACGATAGAAAAATGAGAATAAAATCATACCTAGAGCTGTCTTCATTTCCATTAGACCAATCCCTTGTTTTCTTTTCAGAATCATCTGTTCTATCTGCCTAAAATGCATACAAATAACCAATAATAAAGAAATACAAGAATAATGTAAAATGCAGCTTGTCAAATCAGCTCTTACTTCTACCAACTCTCCAATTTTATACGATTCCATCATTTGCCTAGCATCAGTTGAATGTCCAATATCTTCGAAAGCTTCTGTAGCATCTTGTCCGTTTTGTTCCAGAAGTACCTCCTCACCACCAGGATGCTATTAAAAAAAATTATATCAGAGTAGTTTTAATAAAAACTGTATATTTAAAAAATATTATATAAATATTTCAGTAAACAAAAATAAAGATTCAAATTGAATTCAACAAAGATCAATAAGTTTTTTTGTGAAGAAAAACTGCAACCTCATTGAGAAACGAGGTGACATTGTAGACATTATTATGAATGATGATCCATATATCTTTGGAAGTTTCAATATGCTTCTCCACTTCTGCCCGCGTGAAGAGTTTGCTAGTTGAAGTAGTGGTGGCGGTGTCGTCTTTAAGATCCTTAGTTGCCATCTCAATTAGCGTGTCTTTAGCTTTCCTTTGCTGACGAGTCTCGAGATCACTATCTTTTAACAAACGACTTATGTCGATTGACTCAGCGTTTTTTCTCTTAATTCGTCACCGATGTTCCCGTCGGAGCATCAATTGTGGCACGACTAGTAACGTTCACGAAATAATTCGACAAGTTGAACTTTGGTCACGATATAATTAGTATTTTATCCTGATCCTGATAATTTTTGAATTATCATCAGTTGTTGATGTTTAACTTGATTCCTGATTCCTGAAAGAATGAAGAGAAATGTGTATGATTTTTCAAGCTATTCCGGATTAATTTGCGAAAGCGCCGTATGAGGGCAACGCGATCATGGTCGAATGCAGAGATGCCAACTGTCAAGAACTTAAAGAATTTCACCAATGTCAGTTACTTAATCGACTGTTAACTGACCAATCGCATTTACTGTTTAGTGGAATTGACCAATTATGGTTGTTAATTAATTCTGATTAAGATTAATCGACGTTGGTTTTATATATATATCATCGCATATATACATAGATGAAGCATTCTCATGCTTTTCAGTGGGGGTTGAAACCGGAAATTTATAGTTTATGTGGCGTTTTAGGACCCGTGCTATTTCACTCTATCATACTGTTCTCATCAAAATAGAAAGAGACATCACGGTTTTAAACGCTACATAAACCGTCAATTTCTTTCAAGCTACAAGCAGAATGTTTGGTCTATATATATATATGTCGTTGGTACAGATCTATCATTGCTTGCATTGCTTATATCTTTTACGTCTTAACTCTTTTCAACATCCGAATATATGAGTGCGTTCTGTAGAACGCAACAGTTTTGTAAAGACTCGTGTCCATCTCAGTAGAGAAAAAATTAACAAACATTGCCATTCTTTGGTCAATTCTTTCTTCATTCGAAGTTTCGGACCGATTTCTAGCATCGAGGACACAAGGCTTTAGAAATCGATCCGAGATCTCGAATGAAAAAAAAATTGACCAATCGCATGGTCATGTGATAAAGGTTACAGTTCACTTAACGTTTCAAACGCTACAGAGCGTTTGTCAGCATTTGTAGCACTAACATTTGATACTTCGGAACGTGCTCCCTGCAACTCTGATTATGTCATCAATATGTCATTGTTTTTGCTCCCGCTTCGCTCCAATGGCTCCAACTGCCTCAGAACTCGAGGACTCGGGAGGTGGGTCTGGTGGGTTGGCTGGAGCGTTCACATAGCAATTGTAGTATTCGGAACAATAATGAACCAATCGGAGCGTAGCGTTTGGAATGTAACGTTCAAAGCATTTGAAAGAAGCAAGTAGATCGCAGCCTAAAAGATGTCTTTATAACAATTTATGCCCGTATTCATAGTCAGACCTTGTACTTAAGGCTTCCTTAAATATAAGGCCTGACTATGAGTACGAGTATTAGTCGTCTTTTAATTATCTTTTGTGCTCTCTCCGAGGAGACTCCGGGGAAATTAATTGAAAAACGATGACATTACCGATAATTAATAAAAATTTATATTAACATAAATTTATATTAACATAAATATTTCGATTTATTATTAAATTCATTATTAAATTCATTATTTTTATTATACAAATGATAAATAAGTACGCTGAAAAATTATAATTTTTTCTCTGCATTTATCATTTCATATTGATTATCAAATTCGAATGATAATATTAAAATCACAGTTTTAAATAATCGAGTATTATTATGTTTTATATAGATGTTTACGAAACTAATAAATCATAAAGTTAGTATCATATTAGTTTCTAACTCTAATGCTCATTCCACTAATGTAGATTAACTTTAATCTCGATTCAACGATTTTTCTAATCTTTAAAATTAGAAAAAGACAAAGAATAAGTTGAACCGAGATTAAATTAAGTTAATCTACATTGGTAGAAACAAGCATTACTCGCTTAAATTTTAACAGACATGCGAACGGCGAACTTTCATAAGCGCCATTCCATAATCGTCTTTAATAGTATCTCGGTGCTTCTGGTCATTAATTAAAATTTTATCTTTATAAAATTATCTTAATAAGAATATATTAATAAGAATTATCAACAAAAATTATATTTCATTAAATAATTAATACTATTTAACGCATAAATAATTAAACTCTCTTCTTTCGTCCTGAATCATTAAAAAAAAATATATATATATATTTTCTTTTCTTATAATTCAGATATGGTTAGGTATGATAATTCTAAAGACCGGTTTCAGTAGTTGAACTAGTATACTTTTGGAACTGAAAATGAGATAAGTATACGTAATATTTGTCAAAAGCGAGAAAGAGAGTTCCGGTCTAGAGCATGGTGGAAGAAGATATTTTCCACCATGGTCTAGAACGGTCTGGAACAGACTTTAATGCAATGGAGAAACGATAATACCAGTTGTGATGCTACTACAGTTGAATACATATAGTGCAGTACAATATTATGGTATGATATACCATCGAGAGTCTGTGTTGACCTGGGAAGACTGTAAGAAAATAATAGCCGAACTCGCCGTTCTCCTAATAGCGAAATAGGCGATCAAAGGAAAAAGAAGAAAAAGAAAAAAGAATTCGATAACATGAATCTCATCAAACGCGCCCTGATGCTTTTACTAATTTTTATAAAATTTCTCGCGTTTGCACAGGGCGAACTTATAACACTCGGTGTATTAAGTGGTGCATTAAGTGGTTTAGGTTATTACGCGTACGACAAGTACAAATGTGTGTACCAGGAATGCTGCACAGATGAATACATTCCTGCTGACTTAGATAGTAAGTGTGAATCCATAGAATTTCTTCTTATAAAAAAAATTTAGATTTATATATTGTCATTAAATAGAATTGAAGATATTTTCAATCTAATAAGTGATTCGTATATTTATTTTTGTTAAAAGTGATTTGATGCATTTTAATATTTTCTGATGATCATTGATTATCATTAGTTTTTGTTTTAATTATTAATTTGAAATCAGAAATAATTTAATTATCAATTTTTACCAAAATACTATAATTTATTTGGTAATTATACAGTTTAGTTTCCGCAGCTTAAAAATCAATAAAATTAGACTTATTCGATGTGTTTTTACACACAAAAGAATTTGGCAGAAAAAAGTGCCGCTCTGCCCCACGAACTAAGATATTAAACGTTGAAGTTGATTATTATTGAGGTTAGGAAATCTGTCAAAGGCGAAACGGTCTACATATAATGTATTGTATTGTGCACATAGATTTCAACTTTTCACGCGAAGCAACTTTCTTCTCCCTCCCCTTTCCTTCTCTCTGTCAAGAGGCACACGACTTCTATTCTTTTTTCTATCAAATTCTTTCATGCAAAAATGCATTAAATGCATTAAGCCTAATTTTTTTGATTTTTGATTGAACTATGGAAGTTAAAGCTATATAATTACCATAATTTTTTTTATCTTATATGTATACATTTACACAGAAATATTAAAAAATTATTGAAATTATAGGATTAGAATATGCACTTACTGCTAAATTATACGGGCAACAAATTGCCCATGAAACGATCATAAATGCACTTCGGGGCCACTTGGAAAATCACAATTCGCATAAGGCGTTGGTCATGAGTTTTCATGGCACACCAGGAACAGGCAAGAACTATGTTGTGCAGATGATTGCCAAAGCTTTTTATAAAAACGGTGTTCAGAGCAACTATTTCCATTTTTTCAATGGCCGTAATGATTTTCCTCTGCAACGAAAAGTAGACGACTACCAGGTATACATTCAAATATGTATAATTCATTATAATAAAAGTAAATTAATGGACAATTTGTTTTTGTAGGAAGAATTGTACAAAATTATTTTCAACGGTCTGCAGCAGTGTGAGAGATCGATGTTTGTGTTCGACGAGGTGGATAAAATGCCAGAGGGTTTACTAAACGTACTGGTACCATTTCTAGACTACAACAATTATCATAAATCCACTAAGAATAGCAAATCCGTGTATCAGAACAAAGCTATTTTTATATTTCTCTCAAACACTGGCAGCACCAAAATAGTGCAGCATCTCAAAAATCTGTGGGAGAAGGGCAAGAAACGGGAGGACACAAAACTACAGGATTTTGAAACACTCGTAGCTGGTGGAGCGTTCACTGAGAAGGGTGGTTTCCATCATAGTGACACTATACAGACTAGTGTGATTGATCATTATGTGCCTTTCCTACCTCTTGAGGAAGTGCATGTTAGAAAATGTTTGGCAAGGTCTTTCACAGATCGAGGTGTCATTCCGACAGAGGAGATGTTACAGGAGGCACTGTCGTATTTAACTTTTGGCCCTGAGCCGCTTAATCTGTATTCGATGGCAGGCTGTAAGAGGATAGAACAGAAAGTTGCTACTATTGTATATCGTAAACAATCAGAGTCCAAACCTATTGATTGAAATAATTTGAAATACTGAAATTTTTAATAAAAGTAATAATACTGATAAGACATTGTGTAAGTATTTATATAACATCTCGATAAGATCCTTTATTGATAGAATTTCTTATTGGCACACTCAGAAAAATATATGTCTAACAATTAAAAAAATAGTAAACTTAATTGTTTATACTTACAATAATATATATATATATATATGAAAGAGATAAATATATATATTTTTGTATCTATATATAGTTGTTCGATATAATTAGCAATATATCTAGTAAAAAGAGAATAATTTCTCAATTTTTTCGAATAAATTTTTTTATAATTTATCAATTTGGATGCTTGGAATAACAGTATTTTACAGGCTTAATAAAATTTGGTGTATTTTTTTCTTAGGCTTAATACCTAATTATTACTATTCTATCCATTTGGATAGAATTTTGATTGGCACTAATTGAGCTTACTATAAATTAATATTGTTAGGCAGCATTTCTTTCGTAGACTTATAACTTGTTACTCCAAACAACAATCAGAAAAATTTACATATAATTACATTTTATATAAATATATACAATATTATAAAAATTAATTAATAGATCTGTAGGATATTATCAAGAATCATAACATCAAATATTTGTTGCAAAATAAATTGATTCTTCGATACATAATTAACAACTCGAAATGAATATAATTTATGCAAATTTACGTTGCATAGTTAACGATCTTATTCTATAATGAGAAATTGCTCTCTTTGTTCTCTAATTACCGAACACCCTGTATACAATTTGTGTACGCATTTGTTCGTAATTTAAATATAACTAGAAATACTTTTTATTAATTGTACGGATAGGATTATGTACAATTAATATCTGGCAATTGACTCTGAAATTTAATCATAAAGAAAAAAGTTGTCGGCAAGATACAGATCGCCATAGAATATGCCCATAAAAAAATGAAAAAAAGAGGATCGATAGCAGATACATCTTTTAAACGAAAAATTTTCACTTTTTGTTAGATTTGAAGTGGAGAACTATGCATCTATAAAGACATTAATTCTTTGGTATAACGTTTCTTTTCTTTTAATTTCCTTTAAGAAAAATTTAATTCTCAAAGAAAACAAACCAGTTCCTATCTTTTTAGGGCATTTTGTAGGCACTTATAGTTTTTTTCTAAATCACGCATTTTTGGACAAACAACTTTAGTCTTTATGATATCATCGCCTAACGATAATCAGGAATGCCGTATCGCAGTAAAATATATATATAAAATATACATATATATATATATATTTATCCTTATAGTTCTATACACGTAGCTAACAATATTTTTCTAAGTAGTCTAAGTGAAGCGCCAGACATACATCGACATTATGCGTTCGGATCTTATTAAACACAATAGAACAGTAGCATCATCCAAAGAAAGGTTTTTGCAATTCAAAGAAATGTTTCTTTGCTATACGGTTAAAGAAAAAATTTCTTTAATTTTTTTAATCAAATAAAATTTAAAGAAATTATGTTCAAATCAAAGAAATATTTTTTTTAAATTGAAGAAACCTTTCTCTCAGTGATTGAAGTTGTGCGTGCGCTATGCAAGTTGTGCATATATTTATCTATTTTTTTATACAACGCAAAAATGCCTCGTGAATAAACTCGTCTTCTTATCCTTTTCTACTGAGGTACGCGTCGATATCATGATTGCAATGTAAAATGATTACCACGATGTTTATCAGCATCGAATGGTCAACAAATTAGATAGTTGCATATAAAATTTCGGTTTTATAGTTCCAAAAAAGATATAAAAAAAGATTTATAATAATATGATTTAAATCATGTCCAAACCTTGTATATTGTAGCATTTTATTTTTTACGTTTTACCTTTACTTTAATATTCTTCATATTATAAAGTTCAATTAATAGTTAACCAGAAGATCTCTCTTTTTGAGTATAAAATTTTTATCATAAACGTCATATGATTAAAAAAAATATCAAATAATATATGTATCTACAGAAATACTTCAGAAATTTTTACCAATTTATATAAAACTTGATAATTTAAATTTACATAAGAAGGATGCAACTGTAAAAGAACTGTGTCAATATTTTTTCAAAATATATATAATCGATGGTCACATATAAAAGACATCTAATCAGGAACTTTGAAATCCGACATTATATGCACCAATATAATAACTAATTCATTCTTAATAATCCTATTCCTCCTCCACGTACTCTTTTGGAAAGAATCCTATTTGATCACCTATTTTACCTTTCCACCATCCTTTGGCATCACCTTCCTTGCTTAAAACCACGACTCGACAACCACGTCGTAAGCTTAATTGATTGCGTTCGCAGCCGCGGAAGTCGAACAATGCCTTGGCCAAGACACGCCGGTAGGGCCATAATAGACGTTGATCTAATTTCTCGAAGTTCTCTGAGAGTGATGCCCGCTCGTAATATTCAACCAATTCAACAACGCTCTTGAAAAATCGGGACTCGCTGAGATAATACAGATCCGCTCCATCCACGTCACGTTTGAATACTCGAATATGTTTTACCGCCCCTTCCGCTCTGAAAAAATATAATATTTAATGAAAGACTTCAGAAAATTTAAGTAAAATAAAGAATTAGAAAAAAAAACTTAACTTTAAATATTTTTTATTTCATAGTGTTATTTCATTGTGTTCGACAGAAAAATTATACGTTTCGGCTTTATTCAAGCTATATTCAGTGATATATTTCAATAATGGAAAGTTGTATTATAAATAATTTGCCTAATAGATATTCGGAATATATTTATTAATGCGGAAATAATTGTATATCACTGAAGGTTTGAAACCAAAATGTATGATTTTTCTATTGGACACAATTATGAAGTAAATATATCCTTTATTGAAAATCTTTTGCATTTTTTGCTAATTATCGCGCTATTACTCTCAATTGTTCTTTAATCTGTTTTATTATTTTAAATATCAAGGGGGAAAGTCATTTATAAATGTTTTTTTCTAAATATCTATTTTGATACAATTTATATATTTAAAATATTCAATCAAAATTCAATGACACAATTATATATAAATGATCTAATTATATATATTGCTTATTATCAAGTATAATATAGAAACGAATATGTATAAAGATTAAAGTTAAAATTTTCCTAAAACAAAGAAATTTTCAGTCGTTTAAGCTTACTTGATACTAAGGGCATAATTAGTTTCATGTTTGAGACGTGGTTGTCCAGTAGGACGAACGCGCAACATGTAGGTGCCATCGTCGCGGGATTCCAATTTATTGGAAGCTGCATCTCTGCCCATCTCCCCGACGAACCATAATTTCGCGGCGAGCGCACGTTCGCAAGGTAGTGGCGGTGGCGGAGTCGGTGACGTCGGTGTAGGCATACAACGACCTGAATGTGCGATACATTGCTTGTGCACGGCAAGGCGACATGTCTCGCATTTGTAGCCCTATATGATAACATTCGATTAAAATGTGATTTGGATTTTCTGATATTTTGAGAGAGATCAAGAAATAAAATTGCAAATTTGGAAAACGTATAAATTATTGATCTATACATTGCGCATTGGTCATTTTTTTATAACTTTAAAGTATCTTATTTCTTTAAACAGAAATGTAAATTCTAAAAGTTGTAAATCTATATCTTATTATCTATATATAATTTTAAGTATAAATTTTACATGTTTGAATTGTATATTCTTCGTACAATTATAAGTTGGTAGTGCAAAAACGTTAAATATATCATTAGCTAATTATTACCTGGAATATGCGGCCTTTAAGGAATTTTCCACATCGTTGACAACTTTTAGGAGTATCAAATGTCGTTAATTTGAATTTATGATTGGTATTTCGACAGGCTGCGGGATTAACATTATCCATCGCATCCTGCAATGCCTTTATCCACATCTGCTTCTGCTCTTCTGTTCTCGCATATAAAGTATATGCCGTGTATGCTTGCTTATGTACAAGTAGCCATTGATAGGACCAACGTGAATCTCTGCCTAAAGTTCGGCGTCCTATGTGATCTTCCAGTCTATAGTCATCTAATCGTAGAGTTTCCCGGTAACAATATTGGTCTCCTCTGCCGGCTTTGCAAATCAATACCACTTGCTCGAATACGAATGCATAACGGGCTTTTATTCGTTGGTCGCCATGAGCTTTCACCTGCAGAAAAACTGAATTAGCCACGATTCCATATTGAGTTAACTTTAAATTCATTGCAACGTTTTCTTGGAAACTAACAAACTAAATGTACATATTTTTGTTTGATAATATATTAGACAAACCTTAAGCTCGCCGTCACGAAGTAATCGACCGAAATCCTTCAGCTGCGCATCTTCAGGGACATCCCAGTCGATTATCGATGCTTGGATGTCCTTTATGATATCCAGCGTGTCGGAATCGCGTTTCACTTCATTTATGTATTGAGCAACATCGACCATCACTTCCCTTGCCTTTGCCAATGCACGGAAATCCTCTATCCACTCGCGAGGAGTTTCTTCTACCAACTTATCCAATAGTAAGTGATACTTGAGCACCCTCTGCATCGGCACAGATAGTATATCGCTCAGCTTAAATTTATTACTATTAGCTTCTTGCTCACACCTCTGCAATAAATATCATTGTTAAAATAGCTCAAATATATTACCTTCTTTAATCAATTAGTATTTTTTATGGCAGGAATTTTTAGAGATTATATCGCAGTAAATTTGACAAAATATTGACTTCTTTTTCTTTATAAAAGGACTGAATGTAAAGCTTTTAATTTTCTTTGATCGTTTAATTTGATTTTACGATTTGCATTATGAAACTTACGACAACTTCTTGATTGACTATTTCATTACGCGAGCAGGCTTCCTGCAGGGTATATTGTGCTAGGGTGAGATTTGCGCAGTAATCGCCATAAATGAGGAACTTCTCCCGCCAGTCGAGGAAGACTTGGGCGATTGCGGCACCATTTCGCGCCTTACGTAGCTGACTGTGGAAGCCCACATGAATTTCTGAGAGTTGCTTGATACCAAAGAAAATACGGGCGGAATCTTCGGGTCGGAGTAACGACGACAACGGTCGGACGAATTGTCTAAGTAGGTTACTGAGAACCTCTGTATAATTTCGCTCAGTTTCCACGAGTTCCTGGATTACGTAATCTCTTTTTTCTCCTCCAGAAATGGCACTACTCTGTTACACGGAAATTATCTCGATGAGTAGAAACGATTTTGTGCAAATTATAAAGTAGTATGCAAGATGTAAAGCGGAGCACATGGTGAATAACAAAATTAATATGAATGCGATAATAATAAATTCACTTTCCTATGGACTCAACACTGAGATTAAATACTGAATACATTCATACAATATTTCTGCATTTTAATACAAGATCTTTCTGATTAGCTGCATCTCCTTCAAGTGATGATCGAAAGGGAAGTTTGAGGATATTTTATAAAAAAATTATAAGAAAACAAGAGAAATAAGGACAAACAATGATGACCTGCGCGACTGACGGAGGTGGTGGTAAATGTAGACTACAAAGGTCCTGATAGATCTCTTCACTCTGCGCGTGGCTGCAAAAAGCTCCATACCCATCCTCCTCGCCGACTGGATCCTCATTATCTCCTCCGCCACCCGTTTCGTCGCCTTCGCGTCTCCTAAATCTCCTGCGACGACCCTCATCTTCGCGGCTTTAGCATAAAAACACACACAAAAAAAAAATATGGCCATGCACTATGACATGCATACTTGGGAATTGCTAAGTTCTCGGCAAAAATCAAATACAGCACAATTATAAGATCTGCCACTGATGATAACTGCGATCGATATCTAACTTCAACCTGAAGAATAAAATAATGCCATCATTGTATCATATAGACGGTATATATATATATATATATATATATATAATTTAATTTTAATGCATCAACATATTATTTAATGGTATATAATATTTGTGTATATGTATATACGTTTTGGAAAAAATATTTCAAAGTTTCAGGATCTTTATTGTGCTTCATAAAGCATAATAAAGATCCTGAAATAGAGCCTCTTTCACACAGAAATATTCGTTTACATCAAAAATATACCATGCACAATAAAAATCCATCTACATAAAAAATAAAATATATATGCATAATAAAGATTTTCAATATTTAAAAAAATAGCTTTTCTTAAAATAAATGTAACTTATAATAGTAAATTTGTATAAATGAAACAAAGCTGGGGCAAATTTGAGTTTTAAATCGTATCATCTTGTTTAT
>Ga0157364_1002948_pt1 | contig 16279 bp, 12 predicted proteins | sample AttsexASBM2_FD_111476 | JGI IMG/M metagenome (GOLD analysis project Ga0157364, IMG submission 111476) | Fungus gardens microbial communities from leaf cutter ant in Ribeirão Preto, State of São Paulo, Brazil - Atta sexdens ASBM2 | ecosystem: Host-associated > Fungi > Mycelium > Unclassified ...
TCCTGTAGGTCGGTATCCACTGGTACTTGTTTAATAGCAAGTACCTGTCCACTTTCCTTATGCAACGCTTTATAAACTGATCCATAGGACCTATACATATTTAGAAATAATGAAAAAAAAAGCCGCTTAAATATCAGATTAAAGTATCAGATTAAAGTATATCAGATTTACCCTTCTCCTAGTTTGCATATAACATCAAATACTTCTTCTGGCTGTCTCGTCAGACTTTCTTCCGATAATTTTTTTAATTCACTAAAAAATATAAAAATATAAACAATAAAAATGTACATGATTTTCTGCAACAAATGGTTACGTTCATGCTGTTAGAATTTGCAAAAGAATTTCTTATATATTTTATAAAAGACTTATTTTCAAGGCTGGAATGGTTCAAAATCTCAGTGAATTAAATTCGTTTGTCAGATGGTCATTTTTATTTATCCGTTCAGGATTGAAAAATCTATGAATTTCAACAGGATTGCTTCATCACGGGAGAGAATCCAAAGAAGGGATTACAATGTGGTAAACAATCGTTTGATTGCAGGTTAAAAGGACAAAGAGTTGAAGAGGTCAATCGTCGGGGAGCTAAAAATCGTTCGTCGGAGGATCCACATTCCATTTTGTCGCTATAAATAATATCTCAAAGACAATTCGGCGCAGTCAAACCAATGCGTGTCGAAAAATAAAAAAGGGAAAAGAAAGAAAGAGAAGAGAGAGAGAAAGAGAGAGAGAGAGAAAGAGAGAGAGAAAGAGAGAGAGAAAAAGAAAGATGCAAAAACAATCGAAATGTACCTCTTCGAAGACATCTTCGCGTCGATGTCAGACCCGGAGATTTCAAGTAAAGAGCACGCGTGCAAGTATTTATAGAAACAAGAATAACATAAACACGGTTGAGGAGACGATTGTCATGCCGTGTGAAGCGGTAGCATGGCCAATTCAAAATAGAGCGTTACATTTTTGTCAATAAATTAAGGTAACCACAAAACCGAGGTGTATCGGAGTCTTCGACTGTCGGCCATCGTAGATGGTGCGATTGACGGAGCGTTCGTGAATTCATCGGGGACAATCCTTAAGCCCGTGTCAGACTTGATAACTCGGTTTTATTTCAACCAATCACGATGCAATCAAGTTCAGTAATTTGATACGGATTAAGCTCGGTTTCGTACAAGATTTTCGAAAATCTGCGAGAAAGCTTGTCTCTTTAAGAAAATTAGACACGAGGATAGAGAAACGATATCGCTTTGAATAAAATTTAAAAAAAAAGGTTTTTTTTTATAATGCTTTTTCCATGTTTATCACATTTTTATCAATAAAAATACATACATTTGGTACCGTTATGTTATATTCCTTAACACCTTCATTCGATTAAACAATTTTTTTTACAATACGTTTATTTTTATGAAAGCAATCGAGTTAGTTGAGTGATATACTCAAAATACATTGTTTCCAAAGACACCAAAAGGTTTTAAATCATTTCAAGAGATGCTATGATTACTATATGATTACTTTAAATTATAAACTATCTTCTCAGAAATTAACACAATAATAAAGTCTAAAATTGGAACATAAAATGTCTTTAAGAGATTCTCACAAAATATCTCGACTTTGGACTACTAATTATCTGAATTAAAAAACCGCCATTTAAAATCAGAAATATAAAATTAAATAGCGTTCTTACATAATTTTTTAAGTGTATATTTACGTCATCTTTTAATGAGTCTGCTGTAATACAAACGTATGTTTTAAATTTTACGCCAATTTATCAATAACTCTTGAAACAGCAAACAAATGTTCCAGATACGGCATTATGAAAATGAGTTTATATAAAATCAGACTATAAATATCGAAATGTGATTTCGATGAACTCATCGTGATAATAACAAAATTCTAAGTTTATTTTTATTTATATAATCTTCGTTTTTATTCCTTCGTAATGACTAAAATTGAAATTATATATAGAAACGATATCTTTGTATTAAGTATCGCGGGAAAAAAAATGAGATAACGCGACTTGCATAACAAAACGCTTTATTAATCTTCAAACAAAAAGGACATCACAGTAGTGTAATCAACAAGATAATCTAATTAATAATGATCTCAACAGTCTAATCATATCTCTTACTTGTGCGAGTGAATTATAAATCATGCAATTGCATAATTCATCTCACGATTTCATACATTCATTATTCGCAAAAATATTACGCGTAAATTCTCGCGATGTTTTTGCCGATTAATTTAAGATAAATTTTCACTAAATTTCTTTAATATTAACATTTCTTTTTATTAAACTGAATTTTTTTTAATGATTGAAATTTGGATTAATTAATAAAGTCGAATCGAAATACGAATCACTGACTTAACTATATAGTAGCGATAAAGGCAAACGGAAATCTCCCCAGATTGCTCTACAATTTAGATGATACTTATTTATTCGAGAAGTATATAATACATCGATCTTATCAGCACACATGAGAAAAGAAAACATACTTTCTCGATGAGTAATACTTGGCTTCCGTATGTCGGGCGCGCGATGATTAATTCTCTCTTTCATTATAATCTAAAAGCTACCACTTGTCTATGGAACGGACTGTGAAATTAACGCTCTTGTCGGAACGTGCTACAAGTTTGTCGCTAACGGTTATCACTGCTCTGCTGCATCTACCAGGTAGATCATCCATGATCCGGTTGTTATTGCGCGCGAAGATGCGTTACAAACAAACGCCGTCCGAAATGCCGGCAAGAATCGGCAATCGGATTCTTTTTTTTTTCTGCGAGAACGCAACAAACGGAAAACACAAGAGACGACGCGCATCATCTGAAAAAGAATTCGACTTACAAGTACGAAAATCGGCATGATCGCGAGGAACGAGGAATATTTTTCTTTTGTCATGTTCTTATATATAATATATGTATATTTAATCTTCGCAATACTACGTGGTCTCTGTACCAAAAACAAAAAATAGGTGACGCTTATAAAACGTACTCACGTAATTATAAAAGTATCCGAATAACATCCGGTAAAATTCTCGGAAAAACCGCAATAAAAGCTGTTAGCCAAAACGACATTGAACTTCCCTTTTTCAATGTCCGTCAAAGTTCAAAAAAAAGACAAACAAAAAAGAAAATTCCTGCGCGTGACTCTGCACGTTGAACTTTGTAGGCGAATACTGCCTGAAAGAAAGGCACGGCTGCCTTGATTACAGCAAACGAAGCAGTTTCGTTGTATGCATGTCGGAAAATTATTACGTAATGGATTTCGAAGATCCTAATCTTAAATCCACCGCGGAAAATCGCTGCCTTAAATCGCAATGCAAAACGTGTGTCGGGGAAGATGAAACGTTCTCGTAATTGAAAAAACCACGGAAACAATCGTACTAATCTAATTTATACAGTCGTAACATTAAAATACATCGTGGAATTCATCCTTAAACATTTTACTAACTTACAACGTTTTATCGCGCGGCACGTTTGCTTGCTTAAAACATAAACGCCACTCTTCTCGCTCTAAATCTCGGCTAGATGTATCGATTGGAAAAGAAAAAAACGAAAGAGGCGTGGTGCTGGCGTTACACAACATGAAACGTATTTGCAAATGGACGAAGGGGAATGATCAACGAAGATCCGCAACGAATACACGTCGAGGAACGACTCCACTGTAGGCAAGAGAACAGAGACAGCGGCCGTACGATAATTCGCGATTCGAAACAACATTGTTGTTTACGCAGGAGAAGGAACACGTAAACAGTTAATAGCAGGCCGCGATTGTTCGCTCGAGTGTTACTTGATTGGCTTGCCCCAAGCAAACTGTATTCCCAGCCGGGGGATATCGCTGCCGGTGGACGATTCGTCCTCGCTGCTGGACGCCGACGTTTCCTCGGAGATCATCGCTTCCCCGCCAGCTTCCTGTGGTCTCTGACCGCCGCCAACGTTGCAATCATCCACCGCCGCTGCTGCTGCCGCTGCAGCGGCCGCCACTGCGGCGGCCACTGCAGAATTCACGGCAGGTGTCGTAGACGACGTGGAAGACGATGAAGAAGATGACGAGGAAGGTGATGATTGATCTTTCCTAGGACGTCGCCGCGAGACCGGCGTCGAGCTGAATGAAGGCGACCATGCGGCCGCCTCTTCCACTGCCGTGGTCCGCGCCGAATCACACGTAGTAGAGATACTTTTCGATCTCGCTCTGGTGTCTATGGTAGGTCTAGTGTTCGGTGTCAACCTAAGCGATCCTTGTCTAGACACTGTCGTTGTGCCCTCGGAGGACCTGGCAACTTTCGGCAATGTGCTGAGCGAGTCAGACGTCCCCCCCTTAGATAAATCGTCGATTTCCAGCGTCCAAGAAACGGAGGCGCCCTTCTCGACCATGAACTTCACCATCGATGACGACGAATGAGCGCCATTCTTTTCGAGTGAATAGCTATGTTCCATCTGTTCCGAACCTGCGGATCGAGTTAACCGTGGATTAAGCTGATTCGCAAGAACGCTCACCCAGTCGTTCTTGTTTCGTAGCTTCCACTGTAGCTCCTCGTTCCGCTGGGATAGCCGCTTGTTGTGCTTTGAGACTTGATGAATCGATTCGTGAAGCATTTCGTTCTCGTGCGAGATTTGTCGTTCGAAGGAGTCTTTCCTTTGAAGTTGAGCCTTCAAGTCTTCGCATCTGGCCTCCGCCATATCGAGCCGTATTTGCAAAGCGTCCTTCTCCTCGATATCCCGCCTGTAACTGTCCAGCTCTGATCGAAGAGCCGCATTCTCTTGACTCTTCAGCTCGAGCACAGATCTCAATGACTCGATTTCCGCCATCAGCGCGGCACCCTGATCGTGAACCACGGATCTTCTCATCTCTTCTTTGCGAGCCAGCTCATTAATCTGCTCGGCACGTAATTTCGCAATTGTCGCACGATGTTCTCTCGTGACTTCATCCAGCCTGATGTCGAATTTGTGCCTCTCCTCTTTTAAAGTTTCGACAAGTGTGGCAACTTGTTTTGTCCTAAGAGTCTCCACTAGAAAATCGAAATATTAACTTGAATTTTTCATTTTCAGATGGCAAACTGTTATAATCCTTATCATCATACTTTATGGAAAATTTAAATATATAATTTGTTCTAGTATTCCTAATCAACTTTTTAATAACAAATTAATACATACTAATAATTTCTGCCGACAACATGAGAGACTTCGATAACTCTTTAAAGACACTTTTGATATTTTGATTGTGAATTTTGAATAAATACAAATCTATAAAAAGATAAATATAATACATGTACAATACATGTACAATTCGACTATAATATAATAATAAAAATTCACTGGTAAAGCTTTGATAAAATATTTATTTATCACGTTAAATATGCATAAAAAAAGAATTTTCATTATTAAATAAATAATAAATAAAGATTCCATGTTTCAATATGATTCTAATTTTATAATGTAATATAAATATATTTTATATTGACCCTGAGTTGAAAAGCAAAAGTATATACAAAACTAAACGAAGAGCACACATTGAATCTATAATTAGCGACTATCGAAATGTCGAACGTTACGTGAGAACTAAATTAAGAACCAAATCCTTCAGCGAAGAGTTCGAAATATTTTCTAGCAAGAAAAAAAAAGACGACAAGCATATTATTAGGATTAATCGCAAATATTCGAGTTGTGCGTAGGCACTACTGAATCGTTCACTTTAATTAATAATTGTTCCACTTCGTGCAGGCGTGTCGTGCACAGACATTAGGACGATTACGCTCGTTGAGTAACACGTGAGTAACACTAAGTGTAATATCTACTGGCGACGCTTTGTGTCTGTTGAACAACACAGTTTCTCGTATTTGTTTCGCGGCGCACATACCGTTCAGATATATCTTTTTTTCAACCACGTATTGCGTCATCGCGACGTGTGTGTGTATATATACATATGTATATATCCGCGAAAGAGATTCGAAGAAAATAAACAGATATGTTATATAAAACTTACACTCATCGCGTAGCTGGTCTAGAGCTTTACGATGGTCCTCCCTTTCAACTTCGAGTCTCTCTTCCATGCTGACGCATCTCGCGCGTAAAACGTCGATTTCCGAAAGCAAAGCCGATCGTTCGTTTTTCATCTCCTCGCAATCGGCCTTCAACTTCTCAAAATCCTTCTTCAATTTAGGAGTGGCAAAAGCGTCCAACTGAAAGACACGCAGTTTTATTACGCCATTGATTCGCGAAGATCTCGTTTTATGTTAAATGACAAACAATGGCAGCGTTTAGCAGAAAAAGCAACTTTGTAACTGTTATAAAATTCTAATATGATTAATCTTGCCCTTAATTTCTTGCTCAATTTAAATGTTTGAACCAATCATATTAAAAAAAATATTAGAACAGTTGCTTTTTCTGTTTAACGCAGCCATTGACAAAAAATAAAACACATAGAAAAACATAAAGCAGTAAACGAATTAGGCCCAATTCCACAATTCATAGGTTAATTCTTAACCGAGGTTCAACTTGTTCACCTCTTTTCAATTTTAGAATTCAATTCTAGAATGGAAAAAGATGAAGAATAAATTAAATTTCGATTAAGAGTTAATCGTGAGGAATTGAGAACTTACTCTTCGTCTTTTTCTAATTCTAAAGATTTGAAAAGACAAAGAGCAAGTTGAATCGAGATTAAAGTTAAACTACGTTGGTGAAAATGGGCCTTAGTCAATCACAATAGAGAACGTAAAGCAATAACCTTGCCATGGATATATACAAAATGCGTATATATACAAAATGCGTACCTCGAACGCCAAGTAGCCTACACTCACAGCGAGTGCTTGTGCGGCTCGTTCCGCTTGTTCCACGCGGAAATCCACGTAGGGCACGATAGTCTGCGCGGCCTGATCTCGCGTTTCCAGCGATGTCCTCGCCGTCACTGTGTAGGTGGTATTGTGAGGAGTCTCTTTGGACTCACGATCTGCAATCAGCGTCGTCATCGATGTGCATCAGTAATTCCTCCGATTGATTTATTCCCGAAGATCGCGACGCGGGCACGGTCGTCCGTCGTCGGCCAGACTGACCTACCCGCTCCGCCGTATCAATAAACCGACCCACGTGCCGTCAATCTACATAAGAATCTTGATCGTAATATACGTGAACGCCGCGCTGTCCCGATTACCCTCTATATCGTCCGCAACCCTAATTATTGCGGGGAGGTCAATGTATAATCCCGACGTAATAAATCAATTGCGCTCGTTCACTCGATACTTTAGCAAATTTTTAAACGCACAGACTGTATCCCGTATCGAAGAGAGTTCGGCAGAAAGTTCGATGGGAAGAAAGAACTTGGAAAGTCGAAACTCGTCCTGCCGCCGTCGAGTCCAATCGATGTCAACTCCCCATCAACTTGACACATGTCACACGCGCACACAGAGAAATTAGAACGAACGGTACAACCGTCCAACAACATCTAAATGATAAATTTCCCACATTTATATTTTATGAGACACATTTTGATTTATGAGATTTCACGCGAAGAAGCGGACTTCTTTCTTTCTTCTTCAAGAATCGAAGTGTGTGATTATTGTTCAAGTTCACCGCTCAATGAAGAGACACCGGGTTAAGGTCGACCGTTGCGACGCGCAGTTCTAGTTGCGAAACTGCCAAAAGACTGCGAGTTGTGGGCCAAGAAAATTCGCTTCCTACACGTTCCTTCTAGCACCTGCCATCTCCTCCGTCACGTCAGAAAAACTCAAGTATTTTGGGAACGGATCTACGTCGCGTCGGAACATTTATCCCCGACGCGCGCAAGAAAGGAACGACGTAAACAGACCCGTACATCAACAAATATCCTTGACGCTCGATTCCACAATGAACGCGACATTCGAACGGTACATTCAACGGCTATCCGCAAGAACGGTTCGCCGATAGACTTATTGATTGATTCTAATCAGGATTGTCATTCGTAACAATTTGCTGGCCAAGTTCGCGCTTCGACTGAATTAGCACGAGCCACGGGCCACCTCAGAGAGCTATATGTCTCCCACCCCAACGCTCATTCCGCCTTGCCATCTTCCTAAACACTCTCCTACCCCCCACACAAGGTAGAATCGCCAGAATTAATAAACGATGGACCATTTTTTCCCCATGAATCTCTTTCGCAGGAGATACGTCTTTTCCCTAATAGGCTTTCTATAATAAGTCATTAATAAGTCTATAATAAGTTATTAATAATAGATTAAGTTGTAGGCGAATCAGTAGTGTGTCATAAAACAATAATAAGTTAGTAATCAGTGACCGCATGAAGATGATCAAATTCCAAATCTTACAATTAAAAATTTATTATTATGTGCCCTGAGAACTATTATCCTTCTGATTGGTTAAAATATCGTGACATAATGATTTAATATGATTTATTCTGAATATATAAGTTTCCTAAGATTTATAATTTATAATTCTGACTTACACTAGTAGATATATGAGTAATAATGGCTTATTGTAGAAAATAAAAGATCTCCCCTTCTTTGAAGAAAATCCTCTCTCGCTGGGTTTATTGAAAGTCGTGTTTTTAAAACTCGTCGCTCAATAAAGTCCTCCGTGACGATCGTATTGTACTTCCGGCGTTTCTGGATGCCAAAACCGTCGAGTAACTCAAGTTTTCCGATTTGGAACCAGCCGTCCTTAGATGGAAGAAGAGGCGTGCGTGTTCGCGCTTACTTACGGTCGTCGAGCATCGCGGGTCGCGACGGTCGATGTGATCGTATATAAACGTACGTCTCTTATGTTCAGAGTACCGCGATAAACGTGAGAGCGAGGTACGCAATCGATTATCCCATGGAACAGCGCATCTTTTCAGGCTTTTTTCCGCTCTACAGACACGGGAATTGAATGCGCAGAATACTGCTTTCGCTATTCCGTTACTATTTGGGACAAACAGCCGGCTGCTCTCGATAGTAATGCCTCTCTCGCTCTTTCCAGCGCCGACGATAGACTAAGTCGAAATGAACTTTTCAAGAGTTTCCAAAAGAAAGCACCAAGGCGCCGAGTAAACAGGTTGATTTTAGTGCTCGGGACTATATAGGGTGAAAGCCGTGACTTTCTTCGAAACGCCAAAGACTCGTACGCTGAGGAGGACGCACATATACGCATTACAATACGCGAGCGAGGACACCGTGGCGGCTCATCCGGATGCACGGGCGAGCGCGTGCGATGCGTTTTATTGCACCGGTGAATTAATGCGCTTGACCGTGCCTGCGAGTGCGTGTGTGCGTGCGTCGCAGATATGAACGTGGGAACTTTTTTAGAAACCGGCTGTCCATTAAAGTGGCACGGCTAATGGATTGGAAAGTACAACGCGCGAAACGTGAATTCTCGATTTATCTTGTCCTTTTATAAAACGAGTTTAATTGTCATTTCACAAAATGACAAAAGTCTTAATGGCCTGATCGGGACTGTTGATACCGGTGGAACTGGTCGACGACGAAGATCCCGCGAAAGGAATTCCATGTTAAGGTAGAACCAAAAACGTACCTTTTATCGATGTCACAGAGGATTTCTGTTTCACGCTAGTGTTGGCTGCTAATCTCCTCGTTATTGTTGGCTTTCGCGCCGAAGGCGGACTTTTTTCTGTAAAGAGAATGTGTTGCGTTAACGAGAGCATGTTAAATACTAAACGGTAGTACTTGAGCCCCCGTACTTGCCAGCGAGTATACCGAGTACCGTACGGCGAGAACCGTTTTATCGCGAGATTGAAGTTCAAATATAAAGTACAAACGTTTATTCTGTCCAAGGTCTTTTTTCTCGTGTGTTATTATTGTATTTTATCCGTTTAATAATATACATACATATATATATATATATATATACACGATTTACACGCGCGAGACTAATTACGTTTTAAGTAACTGGATTAGATTGTTATTAATGTTATAATTAACATAACGCAAATGGTTTAATTATTAAGAGTGATTTTGACAAAATTACGATTAATCAGTATTAATTAATTCATTCAGGGAAATCGCTTGCTACAAAATTTCTAACTACATAATTCGTTGCCCCCAATCTACATTGTAAGTGCTTGATATTTATGATATGACTATAACAAAATAATTATGATTAGAAGCTCCATTTTTATAGTTATTACTGCTGTTAATAATGTTAATAATAATAATTATAGTTCTACAAAAAATATACAGTTGGCACGAAAATGATTATATAAATTATAATTAAATTATAATAATTAACTATCATTTTTTTCTTTTAGTGTAATCTTTTCATATTTGTTAAATCAAACAATCCTTCAATAATAACAAAATAGTGTACAAACACTAATTATTATTTATTTATATAAGATATTTGTTGCAAAATTTCTGATTACTATTTCTAATTTACTATTCCTAATTATTCCTTTTCATACGTAAAAAAAATCAGTAATCTGTCCAAATAAAACAGTTATTAAATTAGTACAGATTATTTAATAAATTAATCATTGATTAAATTTGTTCGAAATCGCCCTTAAAATCTAATCTGCGAAATGATGACCCTGAAACGTTCAGTCGGCGTGAATATTCATCGCGGCAGACCTGTCAGAGGATTTCTCCTGGTCTTCGCTGTGCCTTGGGGGGGAAAGTAGCAAGGTGAAAAGCCACGAGTAGACTTTGTTAACATGACCGTAACGATGATTGCAAGCGCCTTCCTATTTATCGAATAGCAGGAAAATGGTCCTAATTTTTTGAAAGTGTTCAAAGACGTGTATTACTTATCGACTCGTATTGTTTCATGAATCGTAAACAGGTAAACGTAGTCAAGTCCCGGAGAGACGCTCTTTCTCTTTTTCTTCTTTCATCGTCGCTCGTCACGGCAGCGGTGCCCCAACCGGAAATACGCGACGGTGCTCTCGTTCCTCGCCGCACATTCTGCCACCCCTCTCCTGATTATCATACCGAAGCGCATATATACGCGCGTTACACGGCGTAGTTACCTAATAATCTAGAATGACAGGACTGGCGAGCGTATAATGTATATATTTACCGAGTTCCACCGTCGCCACATCGATGCAGTTCTTCTTCGCGTCAAAACTGTTGACGCGAACCTGATGGTGATTGACGTGGCCGTTCGAGACGAACCTCCGAGGTGGGTTCGCGGACGTCGGTGATCTCTCTGAAAATAAATGACGAGAACATTCGCGACGTGAAACATAAGGTCTGTTTTTTATTCCTGCATCAGATTGTATTGGAACTTTCTTTCTCACTTTCGCCAAATATCAAGCATACATCTATCTCACTTTAAGTTCTAAAAGTGTATTTTCTACGGCTACAAAAAACAGACCTATTATGCGAAGTGAAAATGCGCGGAACCTCAGAGAGAAGAGATTAATATTATCCGCAGGGGAAAACGGGAGATCATAAGCGATTAGACTGATTGTAGAAAGCAGCAGGTGGTCGCCGATAGAGCCGATTTTACCGCGCATGATACACACCGGAAAGATCACCGTTATGCCAAATCCAACCCCTTCTACCTCGTTTGAAGCTGCCGAGACGCATTTTCGCCGAGTCTCGGGCGAAGTTCGTCCTCATTGGGACGGTCCTGTCCTTCGATCCTTGTTGGCCCATCTCGTCAGCTCCCTCCGTTCACCATCTATCCATTACAATCCATAAGTGAGGTCGTCCGTGATCCCCGTCGATGGCGGCGCAACTGGCCCCGCGCGCACTATCTTCATCCTGCCGTCGTAACTCGTGAGCCGAGCGTGAGAATCACAATCATACGTGTGTATGCCGTCGACGTTGTTCATCAGCATAAACAACGGTATACAACGGATATATCTTCCGCCTTTCAGAATGCCGCCGCCGCCACCACCGCCGCCGCCGTCGCCGCTGGCGTCGATCGATCGCGACACTGCCGTTCTCCTTCGGCACGCGAGAGTGCCGCCGCTATTGTTGTATCTGGTCTCGTATCGTGTATCCCACGTCGAGCGTTATCTCGTTCCGGACACCCGACACCGATCGGCGAAGATCGTATGCGTGGCTCCGTTATGTCACACGGCGATTATGCGTCGATCTACGCGTGCCGTACCTCGCAAGCATACTCCAGCGAATGCCTCCAGCGTACAAGAGATCACGAATAACTCGCGACTCTGACGTTCGATCTACGATTTTCTTCCCTTCGTTAAGAATCCTTCGCGCGTGGGTTCAGCGGCTGCCGATTCCGACGGCGATTGCGTAAGGCCACACCGGGCGGATCGAGGGACTGGTAGTCGCGTACCGACAGTCGTCGACCTTGGCAACGCACGTGGTCGTCGCTTGGTCGGGTACACCTGCCGCTGCTGCTGCCGCCGCTGATGAGAGTGGGGATGGGAAAACGGTCGAAGAAGGGTGGCAGGCATCCTCACCGAGCGACGGAGGTGCACGACGATGCATCGCGAATCACGAAGGTGCAAAGAAAGCACGACGAAAGGGTACGAGGTAGCCGGAAATAACGCCGCTGAGTGGCGTTGACCTGTGGAGTTGTCGACTAGTCGACGTGGTGCCGTTAAGGCAGATATCGTGGATCTGGGCGCAGGTGAATGCACCAGTGCAGATTGCACCTTGTACGGGCACCTCACGTTTTATCGTTTACGCTGGGACCAACGCGATATGATACATAAATAATCAGCTGTATAACGGAAACGTCAATTCCAATGCGACAGGTAGTGGATAAGTCGGATCGTCACCGTGAGAAATGATTGATCGAGTTTAGGAGGAATAAAATAACAGAAATTCATAAAACGGGTGATATGTAAGGCTTTCACACGTATAATTCGCACGCACGTGCTCGCGCGCGCGCGCGCGAGCAGAGAGAAGGGCCAAAGGAACGCAAGGGAGAAATAGGTCAGGCAAGAGGCGAGGCTTTGGAAACACTCTTATTCTCGCACACAATCGCGTCGTCGAAGAACAAACGCGACTGGAACGAAATCACAGTCTGATCGAAGGTATCACCACGAGAAGATGTCCAAACGAGAGAATGAGAGTCAATTCAATCCGGGCCACCGCCTGGATGTACCGAACGCACTCCGGTAACTCGTTCGCTAACGAGACATAGGCTGTCAGCGGCTGTCCCTTCTTACTCTCTCTCTTTCTCTCTCTTTCTCTTTTTCTGTCTCTCCTTTCCCTGTGTATGGGTTCCTGACGCTGCTTACGCACCGTCACGCACTATCTGGTGACCCGATTTTAAGCGTGTGAGAGCGAGGAACGATCGGTGCGCGTCTCGCGGGAGAAGGACGACGATAGACGGCTAATGCATTGGAAGATACACATACATGTACGTACATGTCCGTCTATATATGTACACGTGTACACTACACTGTACGACCTAGCACGAGAGCCACCGAGGACTGCCGACCGGATAGTAGATGTTGGATGCGACTGCGGCGAAGCTGCGCGATGCGCGCCGGCTCGACGCAGTTTCCTCTTACTCTACAGTGGAAGCAAAATAACGTCTTCCCCATTGGCGCCGACAAAAGGGGCAATAAAGTTCCTCGGCATCCTCGATGACTCGAGCTTTTACTCTCGGGTCGATAAAGAGACCTCGCCTTTCTCTCCGGTAGGTAAGCGGCACGTAAAGGATCTGGAGATCTCTTCTGTTCGCGCATATTCTTCTTGTCGGGGTAAAACATTGACCCTTACAAATTGGAACAATTCCGCTTTCCGAATTTGTACGAACGTGAGATCATATTAATTTATTTACTATATCTTCAATGAGATAAAATCGGCTCTATTAATTTCTAATTCGTTTTGACTGACTTTAAGATCGCTTTTATTATTGAAAAGAGATTAGTATTAATATTATTCACAATAGCCAGAAATATGTTCATAAAGTTCACACAAGATAACATTTGTATCTACTTTCCCGAATGCAAATAAAGAGTTTGTACTAATAATAAGTCACGTTGAGAAAACCTTACGTATCTCGCATATTAATTTATGTTTAAAAATTCATTCAATAAATATAATATAATTTTGATCATGTCTACTATATATATCACCTATTGCAAATTCTTCAAATATAGATCGATGCTACTTACTTGATATATCTTTACTTGGGCCACTACTGAGGTCACTCATGGAACTACGAACAGAACTCCTGGCTGTTTCCTGCGTCGGTGATTTCATTTCTTGCCAACCACGCATCCTCCTAAGACAAAAATATTTCCAATATAATTCGTGATACAGAAAAAAAATGCTATTTTATCACTCGACAATTATATAATATTTGGGATGGATTGACAAAATTATTAATACCTAAAAATATTTCGCTCATTAATAAAAATAAAATCTATATTGTATAATATTTATTATATGGAGTTTTATTTAGAGTTTCAGTTGGACTCACCGTTTATCCTTATTATTATTATTGTTTGCATCGCCTGCTTTCTTCGACGCTGGTCTCGTAGAAGGTGATAAAGTGAGATTCTGCAATACTCTTGATTTTACTTCTTTTCTAACTGATCTTGTTCTCTGCTCATTTTTACCAGCCTCTATCTTATTCATCACAGCGTCCCAGCGACCACCTTTTCTGGCAGATCTTTGAGAACGTCTCGCTTCTTTTTCCGCATCGTCTTTCGAAGATGATTCGATCATTGCCTTAATCTTTGAGACAACGTTTCTCTTTGGCATTTTATATTTTTTCAAAGGCATCGTATCGGCTTTTTGTGATTTGGGCCTGATGTTTTCATTCTTCTCAACTTTTTCAATCGCTGTGACTTCAATAGAGGTCGTTGTGTCATTCATGTTGCTTGTTTCATCTGACGCCTTCACGGGACTCTATATATACATATACACACACATACAAATTTTTTTAAAATTCTTTTCTTATAACTACAATAATTTTAAACCTCGCCTTCACGTTACCTGTAGGTAATCCATGATAACATTCGCCACAATAGGCGAGGGCTGACTCCTTTGGGAGAGTTCAGTATCTCCGGTATCAGGAGTATGGTCATCATTCTCTTCCGGCGCTTGCTCACCAGGTGCCTGTAGCTTGTCCAAGTCCGAGTAAATTCCGCTCGAATCCATTTCTTCTCCGGTGAAACTAGGGCATACACGTTCGCCCGGTGCACAGAATAGCGTGCCATCGATTACTTGTGCCTTCCTGTCGCCCCGCACAATTTCCTCGTGTGCATCCGCGTCACTCTCGGTAAAGAAATCCGAATCAGTCATTGGATCTTGTCGGCAAGGCGCAGGAAGATTGACCGGTGGCACTGCCATAGATGGTGGATCCGCACCACGGCTGGCTGGTCTCGAATTCTCACCGTCTCCTTGATAGCCCGCTTCCAGACTAGTGATGCTTGTGACTGATGTGACGAAACTTACCGGTACGGTGTTACCTCTGATCGGCTCCACGGGTTTAGGGTCGAGTGGTAGTTCTTCCGGCGATGGTGTTCTCTCGGTACAGCCCTCTTCCGCGGGTTCCACGTCGACTAATGGTCTCGTCGAAGCGGACGCTCGGGTTAACGCCAATTTCGAGCCAGCCGATCCAGTGAGATTCTCGCAGGATGGTGTCCTGGAGCATTCCAACGCCACCGTGAAATCTGTCATCTGATCTGGCGTCAATATACCGAGACTCTCGTCGTGTTCGAAGGAGTTCTGTTTGTTCAGCATCAAATAATGCGGAGCTGCACTCGCATCATTGTAACTGCTCAGAGTCGATTCTACGAGACAGGTGTCACCGACATCCTCGATCATGCTCAGCTGAGATTCTTCAAGTAGCCTGTTCATCAATGAAACAACGTATAACATGAAGCATTCGTGAGTCCCATAATAGAATCGCATTTGAAATGTGTGTATGATATCCATACCTGAATAAACTGCTTTTCTCCTCGCTGAGATGCACCAATTGTTGCACATCATTCTTGTCGATGTCCCATGCAGGTGAGATCGTGTATGTTTGATCGTGTATATCTATCGCCGAATCAGCTGAAACACGAGTTTGCGTTAACACTACACATCAGATCATATCTATGTATTTAATTAATTATAAATGTGAACGTGAATTACTTTTGATTGTGGGCGAAGACGTTGCGAATCCCGTAAATTCCCGCGGAGTGGGGGATTCGTCCTCGCTGTTAAATTGAAAACATCCCGAGAAGATAGTTGATCGACGACTTCCCGTCAGGAGTCTCGATGCCTCGAGTACTCTCGATTTCGGGAAGAACGATGGTCGTGCTGCTCGTGGAACAGGTATCCGACTCTCCCCTACGTTCTGCGAACAAGAGAACAACAAACGAGGTATGAGCGCGCAATTTCTTGAGTCACGCAAAGATCATCATGGTAGAAATGATAAAAAAAAA